>Ga0136636_10002256_pt1 | contig 11479 bp, 8 predicted proteins | sample AntDrymUQ8522106_2_FD_104653 | JGI IMG/M metagenome (GOLD analysis project Ga0136636, IMG submission 104653) | Polar desert sand microbial communities from Dry Valleys, Antarctica - metaG UQ852 (21.06) | ecosystem: Environmental > Terrestrial > Soil > Desert | place: Antarctica: Dry Valley... | reverse complement strand
TCAGAGCAAGGGCTAGAAGCCCAACTCGCTTAAATCCTTGGCTGCGCAGTTGTGTCCAGTCCACCGCGCTGTTGGCCCACATCAGAAACAGCGTGAGCAAGGCACAAGCCGCAATCACCTGCAGCACGAACACGCCCCAGCCCGGCTCTGGCTTGTAACTACCGCGCCGCAAGAGGCCCACCAGCAACCACAAGGCGTTGATCAGCGCTCCGATACCGATCGACAAGGTCAAGGCGGCGTGGGCAAACAAGGGCACCAGCACCACATTGAGCACTTGTGTGGCAACCAGCACAAAAATAGCGATGCGCACCGGCGTGCGGGTGTCCAAGTTAGCGTAGTAGCCCGGCGCCAACACCTTGATAGCCACAATGCCCACCAGCCCTACACCCCACCCCATCAAGGCGTAGGTAATTTGCTGGACGTCAAAATCCGTCATGGCGCCATAGTGGTACAGCACCGCCACCAGCGGTTTAGGAAACACCAACAGCGCAATGGCGCAAGGCACCGCCAACAGCACCACCAGACGCAAGCCCCAATCCAGCATCGAAGAGTATTTGGCGGTGTCGCCTGCCGCCCGAGCACCCGCCAATTGGGGCATCAACACCACGCCCATGGCCACACCGAGCATGGCGGTGGGGAACTCCATCAGGCGGTCGGCATAGGTGATCCAGCTCACGCTGCCGGTGGCCAGGTGCGATGCAATCTGGGTGTTGATGAGCATCGAGATGTGCGCCACGCTCACACCCAGCAGCGCCGGTCCCATCAGCCGCAGGATGTTTTTGGTAGCGGGGTCGGCCCAGGCGGTGCGCATAGCGTGCCAACGCCAACCCACACGCGGCGCCAGCCCCAGCTTGCGCAGAGCCAGCCATTGCACCACCAACTGCAATACCCCACCCAGCAGCACACCGCCGGCCAGCGCATAAATCGGCTCGACCCCCAGGCGCTTGAACCAAGGTGCGCCCTGCCAAGCCGCCAAAATCATGCACAGGTTCAACAGCACCGGCGTGGCCGCAGGCACGGCAAAACGTTTCCAGGTGTTGAGCACACCGGCGGCCAAGGCCACCAGCGACATGAAGGCGATGTAGGGGAACATCCAGCGCGTCATGACCACGGCAATTTCAAAGCCGCGCGGGTCTTGTTTCAGGCCGCTGGCCATGCCCCACACCATAAAGGGCGCCGCCGCCACGCCAATCACACTGAGCACCAGCAAGGCCCAGGTCAACACCGTGGCGGCGTGGTTAATGACCTCTTGAGTCGCCGCCTCACCGTGTTGGGCTTTGGAGGCGGCCAACACGGGCACGAAGGCCTGACTGAACGCGCCTTCGCCAAAAAAGCGCCGGAACAAATTAGGTATGCGAAACGCGACGTTGAAGGCGTCCGTCATGGCGCTGGCACCAAACGTGGCAGCAATCAACAGCTCACGCGCCAGCCCGGTGATGCGTGACGCCAGCGTCAAGAGGGAAACAATGGATGCAGATTTAAGGAGACTCACCGGGCAAAGTGTAGCGGCGCACAGGTGCCTGACGAGGGCCCGAAGCGTTTGCGAATGGGCAACGCATTAGGCACTGCTAGAATCGAGGGCTTTTCTGACAACATCCGCAGACTCAAGGAACACATACTATGGCATCTGGAAAACCCAAGAAAAAGAACCCGCGCCTGGCGTCGGGCCGTAAACGCGTCCGTCAGGACATCAAAATCAATGCTGCGAACACCTCGCTGCGTTCCAAATACCGCACTGCGGTGAAGAACGTGGAAAAAGCCGTGATCGCGGGCGACAAGGTCAAAGCGACCGAGTTGTTTGCCAAAATGCAAGCGGTGGTGGACACCGTGGCTGACAAAGGCATCTTTCACAAAAACAAAGCGGCTCGCGATAAGAGCCGCCTGTCGACCAAGGTGAAAGCCTTGGCCGCAGTCGCTGCCTAAATTTAGGCAAACCGCACGGATCAACTTCTCACCGAATTGATCCGCCGTTTGTAACGGGTGCGCTGTCAGAAAAGCAAAAAGCCGTCGCAAGACGGCTTTTTTGTAGGCGAAAGCTTTTCAATGCCTTCGCGCGCTCCGCACTCAATCGGTTTTGGTGGCGGGTGCGCCCTGCGAGATTTGCAGGTCGTTGTCCTTGGCAAAATTCATGCAGAAGTCCCAGGCCATCACGTCATAGTCGCGCAGGTCAGGATGAACAATCACACAACGCACGCCATGGACAGAGGTGGGAACGCACCAGGGCGAGTACCCCAAGTGGCTCCCCGGCCGGGGCCCACCCGGGCGAAACTGGCTCATGACACCGGCCAAGCGCTCGGCCCAATCGCTGGGCCGAAAGGGTCGACCCGCCTGGGTCAGTCCCAGAATAAACACTTTTTCAGCAGAGTTTGAAACCATCGGGTAGAGGTTGGTCGGTTGGCACCAACGGGATGTTGCGGCGCACCATAAATTCTAACTTATCTTATGTCTTATAGAAGACTTGAATGCGTGTTTTGACCTGACTGTGGCGTGTCCGCCGCAGCACCGAATGGGGACGGCGTTGCGCCTAGAATCGCCGTTCAACGGCCCAACACACGTTGGGCCGCTTTGTTTTTGAGTCCCCCTGGAGTTTGAAACCATGAACGCCGCCCTGCCATTGACCCATGCTGCTCACGCCGCTCCTGCCACGCCCATCGAAGCCGCATCACCGCACGTGATGAACACTTATGGCCGACTGCCCATCGCCCTGACGCACGGCCAAGGTTGTCGCGTTTGGGACGTCAACGGCAAGTCGTACCTTGATGCGTTGGGTGGCATTGCGGTCAACACGCTGGGACACAACCATGCCAAGCTGGTGCCAGCCCTGCAAGACCAAATTGCCAAAATTATCCACAGTTGCAACTATTACCACGTGCCCAACCAAGAGGCACTGGCCAAAAAGCTGGTTGAACTGTCTGGCATGACGAACGTGTTTTTTTGCTCCACGGGGCTGGAGGCGAACGAGGCGGCGCTGAAGCTCGCGCGCAAGTTTGGCCACGACAAGGGCATTGAGCGGCCCGAGATTGTGGTTTACGAGAAGGCCTTTCATGGCCGCAGCATTGCCACCCTGAGCGCCACCGGCAACCCCAAAATTCAGGCCGGCTTTGGGCCACTGGTGGAAGGTTTTATTCGGGTACCGGCGAACAACATTGACAGCCTGAAGGCCGCCACCGAAGGCAATCCGAACGTGGTGGCGGTATTTTTTGAAGCCATCCAGGGGGAAGGCGGCGTTAACCCGATGCACAAGGACTACTTAAAAGAGGTGCGCCAACTGTGTGACGAGCGCGACTGGCTGCTGATGATTGACGAGGTGCAATGCGGCATGGGCCGCACTGGCAAATGGTTTGCCCACCAGTGGGCCGGCATCGTGCCCGATGTGATGCCCTTGGCCAAGGGCCTGGGCTCAGGCGTGCCCGTGGGTGCGGTGGTGGCGGGCCCCAAGGCAGCCCACATCTTTCAACCCGGCAACCATGGCACCACGTTTGGTGGCAATCCACTGGCCATGCGCGCGGGGGTCGAGACCATTCGCATCATGGAAGAAGACGGTTTGCTGGAAAACGCCGCCCGGGTGGGTCAGCACCTCGCCACTGGCTTGGCGACCGCCCTGCAGGCCGAGCTGGCCAGCGGCACAGTCAAAGAAATTCGCGGCATGGGCCTGATGCTGGGCATTGACATGGCCAAACCCTGCGGTGCGCTGGTGCTGCAATGTGCTGAGCACGGCCTGCTGATCAGCGTCACGGCCGACACCGTGGTGCGCCTGGTGCCCCCGCTCATCATGACCGAGGCCGAGGCCGATGAGGTGGTCGGTATTCTTTGCCCGCTGATTCAGCAGCTGTTGACCGAAACCAAAGTTTAAGCGCCCATCATGAAGCACTACCTGCAATTCAGCGACCTCGACGCCAGTGACTACGCCTACCTGTTTGAGCGGGCAGCGCTGATCAAGAAAAAGTTTAAAACCTACGAAAAACACCATTCCTTGGCCGACCGCACGCTGGCCATGATTTTTGAGAAAGCCTCTACGCGCACTCGCGTGAGCTTTGAGGCCGGCATGTACCAGTTGGGCGGCAGCGTGGTGCATCTGACCACCGGTGACAGCCAGTTGGGCCGGGCGGAGCCCATTGAAGACAGTGCCAAGGTCATCAGCCGCATGGTGGACCTGGTGATGATTCGCACCTTTGAGCAAACCAAGATTGAGCGCTTTGCCGCGCACTCGCGCGTGCCCGTTATCAATGGCCTGACCAACGAATTTCACCCCTGTCAGATTCTGGCGGACATCTTTACCTACATGGAGCACCGTGGCCCGATCGTCGGCAAAACGGTGGCTTGGGTGGGGGACGGAAACAACATGGCCAACACCTGGCTGCAGGCCAGCGAGATTTTGGGCTTCAAGGTGCACCTGAGCACGCCCGGCGGCTACGAGGTTGACCAGTCGATAGCCGGCATTCGCTCCACCGAGAGCTACCAGGTCTTTAATGACCCGATGCAAGCCTGCGCAGGCGCCGATTTGGTCACCACTGACGTCTGGACCAGCATGGGCTATGAGGCTGAAAACGAAGCCCGAAAGGTCGCCTTCAACGACTGGTGTGTGGACGCCGAGATGATGTGCGCGGCCAAATCCGACGCGCTGTTCATGCACTGCTTGCCCGCCCACCGCGGGGAAGAAGTGCAGGCCGAGGTCATTGACGGCCCGCAAAGCGTGGTCTGGGACGAAGCAGAAAATCGCATGCACGTCCAAAAAGCGCTCATGGAATATTTATTGCTGGGCAGGCAATAAGGCCTTAGTCATGAGCAACTGTGGCGGCGCAGATCATTCAGTTTGCTAATTGGTCGCCCCACTCTGTGCAGCGCCATCCAGCGGCGCGAATGCAAGCTTGCCATCGGTCCCCAAGGTAAAACAGCCCGCGTCAAACTCGGTGCTTAGGTGCGTCAGCGAGTGGCCAAATAAAAGGTCCACCGCGCCTTCCACGCCCATGGTCACAGTCACTTTGGCACTCAGGGCCAGCGCCATTTCTTGTTCTAGCGCGAGTTTTTCGGCCAAGTCCTGGCCCCAGACCTGGACCGCGTGCTGGCGCGAGGCCTTGACCCGATCCAACAAGTGCTTGGGGTCGCCCGTGGCTTTGAGCTGTTTTATCAGCTTTTCCAGGTTCGCTTCGGTGGACTTATCTTCCTCAATCCGCTTGAGTAGCGCAGCGTACTTGGCATCGAGCTCAGGGTTGGCGCCAACCACGACCTTGGTCACCGAGGCTTTGCTGGACCCCAGTAAGGGCACTTGCAGCAGCATGGCAGCGGTGCAACTACCACCCACCAAGCGCCCACGTTGCGGGGCGTTGGCACCGATGATGACCTGGTTGAGCGAGTGCAGTTGGCAGTCCAGCGCCATGTCACCAAGGGCGATCAGCGTGCCTGCAAAGACCACTGCGCCTTCGGCAAAGCGAGCCGTGACCGAACCCGCGGCATGCAACTGGGCGTGAGCAATCAAACCACCCGCCACTTGGATGTTGCCACCGGCGTCGAGCTGACCCCCATCCACCATGCCATCCACCACGATGTCGCCGCTGGCCTGCACTTTCATCCCCTGAACCACATCGCCCGCGACATGCACCGTGCCGTCAAAGTGCACGTTTCCGGTGGTCATATTGACTTCTTTGAACCGCAATAGGGGCTCGACTATCACACCAGCGTCCACCAGCACCGGCTGACCGCTGACCGTGGCGACCAGCAGGTTTTGGTCGTTGGCTGACACTTGCGCGCCGTCAAGCTTGGCGGCAAAAGCCAGGTCATGGCCCGCGACGGCTGGCAGAATGCGGCCCTTGACGGTTTGCCCCGGCGTGCCTGGGGTTGCGGGTAAGCGTCGCATCAGTTCGGCACCCGCTTGCACCACTGGAATCTCGCCGTGCTCGCGGTAATCGATCAGGCCGCTGGCGTCGAGCTTGGGCGCGCGGTCGACCGACTCGGGAATCAGCGCCTCAAACTGGGCGTCGCGCCCGTTTTCAGCGACCTGCCCGCGTGCCACTACTTGCTTGGCGCAGGCACCCTGCGCGCAGGCGCTCGCCACGGCTGGCTCATCAATGCCAAACACCACCCCGGCGTTGTTCAGTACGCCCAGCACATCGGAGACGCTGGCGGGCTTGCCGCCGCGGGCAGCCACAATGCCCAGACTCGCACGCATGTCGTCGAGTTCAATCTGCACGGTGATGTGCGCGTCGAGCCGTTTAGCCACTTCCAGCCCGAAAGGCGTTTTCTGGGTATTGCACAAGTTGGCCACGCTGGTAATGGCGGCGGCATCCTGGAGGCAGGCGCCAAAGCCAGCTTCGGCCAGCAGGCCCTGCACGATGGCGCTGGTGACCTCAACGCGCTCAGCGGGTTGGCAGACCAGCAGTACCTTGCCTTCGGCCTCGTTGAAAGAGATTCCAAGTATGTTCATGACGTTGATGAGTGGAGTCCTGACTGGCACAGTTGCCAATCAAACAGGAATTCAGATTAGCAGAATCGGCGGACCCTGGCCGTCGGCTTGGCGGCGTTGGTTGATTTGGCCCAAAGAGGAAAGCCATCATTCCTGCAACACCGCTTCCCACTGCCCTGCCGGCAAGTAGCGCCACACGCCTTCGTCGTCCGCCAGCCGGAACACAGTGAGCCACTCGTGCTGGAGCAGGTGGCGCACGGTGGTGTGCTTGGCGATGATGGCGTCAATCGAGTCTTGGGGTGCCTGAATAAACACACTGAGGCGCAGCGGAGTGTGGCGAAAATTCTCACCATCGTGCAGCGATTGCAGGGGCAGCCCGATGCGCAAGTCGCCACCGTTGCCTTCGAACACGCCCACATTGCCGCCGACCACGTTGTGCAGGACCTTGCTACCACTGCCGTAGCGCGGGTTATCGACCGTGCTGGCGTGGTACTGCAGATTGATCCAGTTGGTCACCACCATGGGCGCAGTCATGATCAGCTCCAGCACACCAAAGCCCGGATCGCGCTGCCACTGGTAATCGTGCAGAAAGCTGCGGCCACCAAGGTTTAGGTGCCGGCTGCGGCTGCGTGGGGCCACGATGAAGGCAGCGCAGTTGGCCAGACCCCACTCAGGCCGCACCTGAGCCCAATCGGTGGTCCGGGCTTTGACGGCATCGCGCAGCGCATCGGCTTGGGTGGCCAGCGGCAACAGGCCGAGTGACGCTGCACGCTCCGCGCGCGCACGTTGGCCAGCGGCCAGCAACCCGCCTTGCAGCACAGTCAGGTCACCCGCGTGGCTCTCGGGTAACAAGTCGGTGTCGAACAACTGCATCTCGTCGGTGGTCGTGTTGTGCAAACCGGCGAGAAAGTAGGTACTGCTGGGTACCAGGAGGCCGCGGGCGTGCAGGCCGGTGCGTACCGCAGCGTCATTGAGCAACTGCGCCAACATGCGCGCATTGACCTCACCGGTCTGGCCACCACAGGCGCCACAGTCCAGGCCCGCAGCGTGCGGGTTGTTGGTGCTGGTGCTGCCGTGGCCGACCATCAAGATCAGTCGCGCGTAGCCGGTGGTCAGCCCCATCGCGCCAAGCGCCGTGGCCGCCGAGGTGATGCGGGCTTCAAGGTCGGGGCCGCCCGCGTCGGGTAGGCGCGGGCGCAGCGTGTTGCGCTGCTCAGCCGACAGGCCGGTCTGCTCGACCGTTGGCTTGTCGGTCTCAGTGCCGAAACTGCGCTTGAGCAGTTTGCCCGCGTACAGCAGCCCGCAGGACTCGACAAACGAAAAGGTCGAACCCGCGCCGCCGCGAAAAGCTTGCCACTGTTGGCGCCAGAGCAAATTTTTCTTGCGCTGGCTGGCCAGCACTGCGCCCAGACCCGGTGCATCACATTCGTCGGTGACGCACAGTCCTGGCGCCAGCAAACCGGGCAGCTGCGGGCGGACCATCTCGGTCCCCAACGGCCGGTACTCCACAAACATCGCAAAAAACCCGGCAAAGCCCAGCGTCTGCACCGCAGGACTGGCGGCCTCAAGGGCGCGGCGATACACCTCAGAACGCACGTCAATGCAGAACACTGCCTGCACCGCAGGCGCAGTGCTGTCGGCGGTTGGCGCTGGCGCCGTCATCAGGCCCTGGCAAAGCGGCGCCTGGTAACTGCGCTCAAGTGCGGCCTGCCACAGCCAGTCGTGCTGTAACGCCATTTCGGACCGCCAAAACACGCCATCGCTGGTGCGCCAAATGTCCGACAGTTTGTCCGCCACACCGAACGCAGGATGACCTTCATGCAGCAGCCACTCCCAGGCCAGGCGCACTGCCAAAAGGTGCACGATCTGGGCGTCGTCGCGATGCGCCAGACGTGCCTGCCAGCGCTGGTAAGCGCACCACGACGCCCAGCCGTTGATGCTCATCAACAAGGCTGTGAAATAGGCCTCATGTGCCTCGACCGGCACGCGCAAGGCGCGCAACGCAGCGGCGATCAGCGCTGTCGGTTCAGACGGCAGCGCCGCCAGGCGCTGGGTGAAACCGCTGTAGCCCATCAGCATCGCGGGGCTGAAGTCGTGTGCCGACTGACGCAGCCAGCTCGGGTAGAGGCCACCGTTGTGGTCGGGTCCCCAAGAAGCCTGCCCCTGATCGAAGTACGCACCGCAGGTCTGGCTAATGTGGTGGGTGATGTAATCGCGCCAGGCCATCGCGTGGCCCAGGTCGCGCGCAGCATCGACGATGTCAGTGGCCAGCGGCACCCGGGCGGGGAGCAACGGTTCGCTGTCCAGGCCTGCGATCAGCTCGTCAGGCGTGACGCGCGCGCCAGCCGCCGTGATCGCAGCCTGCAGATGTTGGCTGCCGACGCGGCCGACCTGCCACTGGCTGCGCATCCAGCTGCGTGGCATGAGCATCGGGCTGCCCGACAGACCTGCGAGTTGCGCTGCGGCGGCGGCAATGGGCCGCTCAAGCTGGCCCCAGTACGGGTTAACAGCAATGAAACGATCAAGTGGCCAAGTGGGTGCAATTCGAGCACAGGCGGCATTGATGGCAGCTTGCAAGGCGCCCACAGCTGGCTTGAGGGGTTCGGCGATTGTGTTCATCACAGTGATCCCCGTGTTTTGATGTCAGTGCATGCCGCTGGTTTGGGCAGGGTGCCCGGGGTGGCGGGCACACGGGCGGGCCACAAGCGGAAAGTCAGACGAGTGAAGAGTTCGTCAAGGTAGAGGCCCGCAAACAGCCACGGGTACAAACTGCGAGCCAACTGACCTTGCGGGTGAACGCGCACAGCGCCTTGGATAACAAACAGCATCCCAAAGCAGCCCAGCACCCAAACAACCAGCGTCATGCTGGGTACCGCTCCCACACCGTCGGCGCCGAGCCAGCGGCTGAACACCGCGTGCAGGCCGAAGTAGGCCAACGCCACAGCGAAAGCGCCGCCCAACCCGGCTAGCGACCACCAACCACCAGCCCGTAACACGGGCCCATAGAGAAGCGGCGCCAGCGCGAGCGACAGAACCCCACCCAACGCCCACAGCGCGGGCGCCTTGGTCGGGCTGAATCCCCAGGCCAGCGCCGCCGCAGCCACCAGCCCCATGCCAACCAGCGCGCCCGCCAGCCAACCCGCGGCCGACAGAGGGGGCGCCGGCGGCGTCATCTGCTGCAGGCGGTTTTGTTCCACCGCGCCGCCAGCGCCGAGGAAGGCGTGCGCTTTATAGAGGGAGTGCGCCATCAGGTGCAGCAACGCCAGGTCGTACAGGCCCAAGCCGCACTGCATCATCATGAAGCCCATCTGCGCGCACGTTGACCAAGCCAGCGAAACCTTGATGCTGATGCGCGTCATCATCACCAGCGCAGCCACCACGGCGGTGATGCTGCCAATCACGACCAGCAGGGCTTGCGCTGCCGGCACGTCACCGACCAGGCTACCCAGGCGAATGAGCAAAAAACCACCCAGATTGACGACACCCGCGTGCAGCAGCGCTGACACGGGTGTGGGCGCTTCCATCACCTGAATCAGCCAGCCGTGCACCGGCAGCTGCGCGCATTTCAGCAGCGCGCTGGCAGCCAGCAGCAGCGCCGCGGCCTGCAGCGGACCAGTCATCACGGGCAGCGCCTTGGCCGCCGCAAGGGCCTGGTCAATCTCCAGAGTGCCCAGCGTCCGACCAACCAGCGCGATGCCCGCGAGCAGAAACAAATCGGCCACCCGACTGGCGATGAACTTTTTGTGCGCGGCAACCAAGGCTTGCGGCCGGGCATCAAAGAAGGTCAGCAGGCCATGCAGCGCCAGACTGGTCGCAATCCAGGCCAGCGCCAGCAGAAGCAGGTTGTTACTCATGACCAACAGCGACACGGCGGCCAGCGTCAGCATCAGGCCCCGGATGTAGCGCGGCTGGCCACGTTCACCCCCCAAATAAGGCTGCGAATAGCGAACGATGACCCAGCCAATAAAACTCACCAGCAGCAGCATCAGCACGCCCAGCGCATCGCTGCGCAAACTCAAGTGCAGCGCGCCGAACTCGCCCAAGCTCAAGAGCGCTGGCCCGCGTGACAGGCCCGCGCCGTTGGCCAGCAGCCAGGCAAGCGACAGCACTGACGCACCCACCGCTGCGGCGGCGCACCGTCGGGCTAGGCGCCAGCGTGATTCGACGGCACCCGTCGCAACCCACGAGCCCGCAGCAGCCAGCAGGTAAAACAAAGGAACAGCAGCCAACAGGGCGGCGCGTCCAATGGGCAGATCAAAGAGGAAAGTTTGCAACGTAATGACCAAGGTAGATTGAACTGAGCGTGACTTTAGCGAGACTTTTGACGCATGTAAAATTCATTGATGTCTACGTATCGTTCTTTTTTAATTATGATTTGAGCCATGGCCCGCCTCAACTTTCACCACCTGCATTACTTTTGGGCCGTGGCCCGGGAGGGTCATCTCACCCGCGCAGCAGGCCAGCTCAACGTGTCCCAGTCGGCACTGTCGGCGCAAATCAAACAGCTCGAAGGCCAGCTCGGGCAACGGCTCTTCACGCGCCAGGGCCGCACACTTGAGTTGACCGAGGCCGGCCGGGTGGCGCTGGCCTACGCGGACACCATCTTTACTGCCGGCAACGAGCTGGTGGCCACGCTACGCGATGGCCAGCGGCTTGAGCGCCAAGTCCTGCGGATTGGCGCGGTGGCCACCTTGTCACGCAACTTTCAAGAGAATTTCGTCAAACCTCTGCTTCAACGCACGGATGTCGAACTGGTGCTGCACTCGGGCTCCTTGCCTGAGTTGCTGGCGCGCCTGTCAGTGCACACGGTCGATGTGGTGCTCAGCAACAGCCAGGTGAAGGCAGACGCCAGTCATCCGTGGCGTTGTCGGCGTGTCGCACGCCAGCCGGTTGGTTTGGTTGGTCGGCCCCGCCCAAAGGGCCAGGCCTGAGTCGCCGTCAAAGTGCAGCCGGCTGCACCCTTGGAGATCGGGCACACCGGCGAGACGTCAACCGACGCTCTCTATTGCCAGGTCACGGTATCGCTCAGCAATGAGATAGGGAACGCCGCGCAACACCGTGGTCACCTGCTCAGCGCTT
>Ga0136636_10002255_pt1 | contig 11480 bp, 5 predicted proteins | sample AntDrymUQ8522106_2_FD_104653 | JGI IMG/M metagenome (GOLD analysis project Ga0136636, IMG submission 104653) | Polar desert sand microbial communities from Dry Valleys, Antarctica - metaG UQ852 (21.06) | ecosystem: Environmental > Terrestrial > Soil > Desert | place: Antarctica: Dry Valley... | reverse complement strand
TATGAAGGAATTATTCTTATAAACAGTAAACTTCTCATCTTTGAATTGTAAATCTTTTGGTGAAACTCGTTGGTTTCCAATAATAAGTCCGGTATGAATGCCACCAGAACAAATTAGTTCTTGAAGGGTCGGTGGTTTAATCCAAAAGTTATATTCATGGATTTCAATGCCAGGGCTGATGTAGTCAATTGCATTTATAAGGTCCTTATCTGACAGGTTTTTTCCTTCAAGATTTTTTCCAATGCTCAAGACCATTTCTGGTTCTATAGCACAGTTAATGTAATCGCTCCAATCAATATTTACTTGATTTTCTGTTGTGTGAGGGTAAAAAAGCTTTCCGGTAATCGGCTCACTCAAACCAAACTGTCTCCTAATCGAACTGCTTGTACAACCTACTTTAAATCCTGCTAAAGTTTCTCTGGATTCGATTCTTCTTTTCGTTACCAGGTCTTGTACTTCATAGGCTTCTTTAATCGAAAGATTTCCTACCAGGGTTTCATCTCCATGCCATTCCTTTTCGTAAAATGAATGATAAAAATCTTCTGCTATCGATTCGATTATTTTCATAAGCGCTTTAATATTTTTTTATGTTTCCCCGTACGTTGTTTGCTAAAGTACGGAGTTATTTTTACGTGAACCTGGTACCGATTATAACACAAAAATGAAGTTGAAGTTAAGAAAAAAAATCTAAATAGTAAATGCGCAGCCCGTCAGGAAGTACAATAGCGAACTGACTTCTTCCTGAATTTTTTTTGTAGTTAGTAATAAAAAACTTGCATTTGGTTGACTAAGATAATTCATCCTGACTAGTATTTTGTGTCTGCCGGTTACTTGATGAAGGGAAACTTTGAAATGCACTCAAAGAATAAGCAGCCGGAAAGAAAAATTACACATTCGTAAAAAATAATTAAGATGGACGACAACGTGCCGGATATTACTCAATCAATACAATACTTCACCAAGGTAGCTGCAGGAGGCAAATTAAAATTTATAAATATAAAGAACAGTGATATGGTTACAGTGCTGGGGTGGTTACGTTCACAAAACGAATTTATTTTCCCCCCCTTTCAGCAAAAGCGTTTTACCCTGCCAGATAAATTTTCCTGTTATACCCTGGGGCAATTCAATTGCTGTTCGCCATTCGCCTGTTTCATTTTTCTTGTACGATACTTGAATCATTCCGTTAGGATGCGGCATGCTGCTTTCACTATAAGTAAGCGTACCTAGATGCGGCTTAATAACCACTGTTGAAAAACCAGGACTTGCCGGCATGATACCTGCAACCGTTGCGAGCAAATCGTAACAAGGGCTCGCACTCCAGGCATGGCAATCGCTTCGGGTAGGTTCGGGAGATTCGGCGAATGTTGTAAGTCCGATATCCAGCATATTTTTCCAGGGTGTCAACTGGCTGAGATAGAGATTACCCAAACCTGCTTTTTTCAAAGCCTGCAATAAATAAAATCGATAGTAATAGGTACATTGTATGAGGCTGCTGTTGCTGATGGTATTTTCCAGCACTGCTTTTTCATCTGCCGCAGGCAATGTGGATGTAAGTACGGCCAATGCCTGCGCATGCTGACTGAAAATAGTTTTATCGGGCGTATCGGCTAACAAACCTTTCCTGCTGCTCCAACAATTTTTGTACACCGCATTTTTTAGGGTATCTGCTAACGATTTATAATTGTTGGCAGTTGCTACTTCCTTAAAACCAACCATTAGTTCAGCTCCTTTTTGCAATGCCATCACCAGTTGCAGGGTGAGTATAGATGAGTTGCCAGAGATGGTTCCGGCCGGTACGCCACTTTCATTTTCAATACCCGTCCATGGCCACTCTTTGGGCCAGTCCACAAAATTCCAGTGCGGCGTTTTATTGAGCATGTTTTTTTCATTGATATACGCTTTGTGCCATTCAATAATTTTTTTAATATCAGGTAAAAACTGCTGCACAAACGCATCATCTTTTTTGTGCATCCAATAATCATGTATCATAGCAATCCAAAATAAAGAAAAGGGCGGAATCACCTGTAGTTTGTTACTCGGGTAGCGGCTCTGCGTAAGACCTTCGGGCAATATAGAATGCTGCAATTGTTGAATGGCATTGCGCATCAGGCGGTCATCGCCGGAAACGTATAAAGAAATTAATGCCTGAATCCTGGTATCGCCTACATACTGCAACTGCTCATAATAGGGACAATCCATGTACGTTTCAAAAGCGCATAGCCGTGCAGTGCGCCAGCCTGTTTCCCAAATTTTTTGCAGGCTGCCGTCATTGCTTTTAAAGCTGGCATTTTCTTCAAATGGATAGCCGGTGAAAGTGCCGTAAAAATCTTCCAGCACTAAATCTTGCTGGTGATTTTCAATGTGTAATTCCACATAGCGATAAGTGCGATAGAAGAGGGTGGTGAATAATCTTTTATCCCCGCCATCCAGCAAAAAAATATCTTCATTGCCTTTGATGGTTTTATTGGTTATCTCATTTCTATTGCCTTTGTTTCCGCTGCTGTCATACAACCCTTCGGAATAAGTTACTGTAATTTTTGCACCTTTCCCACCACTCGTAAGCAGCGAAACATAAGCGTTGGTTAGTTCCCGCTGGTCCAGCAAAATGGTAACATCCGCCCAGGGATAAATCTTTAAACTACCTGTTCCTTTTATAAAATCATCCGTTACATTTTCCAATCCATTGCTGCGACTAATGGCGTTTAACCGCTGTCTTTTTTCTTCCGGCTGGGGAATAATAGCGGGCATCATTATTCTTCTTTTATCGGCTGCAATGTTACTACCATTAGAAAGAACAGCCTGCTGCCATGTGTTGTCATCGTACTCTTTTTGCTGCCAGCCCCAGGGATAGCGCTGTGCAAACACCTGCTCAAATGCACCCGTAATATGTGCAATACTGGCAACCGGATTATAAGCCATATTTTCCAACACTTTCCAACTAGCGTTGGTGTTTACCAGCGCTTCATTTGCTGAAGCACCTTGTATAAAAAAACCGGATTGTACAGAAAATTGCGACCAGGCTGATTGTTCACCATCATTCCATACCACGGCAGCCAGACTATTTTTGCCTGGCTGTAAATAATTTGCAATGTCAATCGTATGATATCGCCAATGCGCCTCATCGCTTCGGGAAGGCCCCGTGGCAACAGGCTCTCCGTTTACAAACAGGCGATACCGCTGGTCTCCCGATACATGGATGTTGAATGATGAGGGCTTATCCTTTAATAAGAAAGTTTTTCTAAAATGGTACACACCATATTGCTGGAGATTCTTTACTGGCGGTGTTATCCAATAATTGTTGAGTTCATTTGCAGACGCACCCATTATTGAATCTTGGGCAATTGTTGTTTTGCAATAAAGCAGGCATACTGATAAAAACATGCCAGAGAATAATGCAATTCTTTTATTTGACGGCATAGTTAATTTTATTTGAAATCTTTTATTTCAATCACGGTTGTATCCAACAATACTGTTTCCATTTCCCATAAATGCGCCAGCATCACATGTTTCATACATTATACAGCACTATTTGCGATCAAAAGCCAGGCATTTTTTATTTTGTACTTTGAAACTGTAACTCGTCCAAAAACGCTATGTAGCAGCAGGCTTATTATTTTATTCAAATAATGGAAAATAATAAAACGGTCAGCGTAGTTTTTCAATCACAGTATTGATAATGCCAGTCAGCTTGCCTGCACCTTCGCCGTCATAGCCTTTTTCCTGATACAATATGTTGCCTGCCGCATCAATAATTATTACCTGAGGGTAGCCTTGTGTAAAATCATCCGGCAGTCCGAATTGCTTTTTTACATCCTGATTATGTTTTAATTGAGCGGCTGTCAAGGGCGGCTTACGTGGAAAGTCTATATTTAGAAAAATAAGTTTGTCGGCGGCGAAATCAATAAAATCGCTATCGCTGAATACATCCCGCTGCATTTTTATGCAGGGTGGACACCAATCGGAACCATGGAAGAATAGCAGTACCGGTTTATTTTCTTTTGCTGCTGCTGCAATGGCTGTTGTATAATTTGTAAACCAGTGCAGCGATGATTGAGAAAAAGTGCAGGTAGCTGAAAGAAATATACAAATAAGAATGGCAAGGCACTGTTTCATGAGAATATGACTTTAAATTTGGACGCTAAAAGTAACAAAGCTGTTTTTATTAGCGATTTTTAAGTTGCAGCATAGAACAGTACGGTTAATGTAACTGAAATAAGTACGTTACAGCGGTAAATTCCTGAATGGCTATAACCCATAAGGTTTTTAAAATAAACATAATGTATTGTTACTGCCGCTTTGTCAATAAAAATGGTGCCATGCTTACAATTACCGGAACAGTTTTTGTAATCGTAATCAGCATATATCTTGTTATGAAAAATAGTTTACATCCATAAAAATCAATTATATGAGCATTACTCGCAGAAAGTTTTTAAACAGTAATGGGAGATTACTACTTGGAGCCAGCACTGCATTACTGGTGCCGGTACCCCTTTTTTCTTTTCATCCGCAAAAGAAAGTTTCTGCCAACGAAAAAATTAGAATCGGACTGATTGGTGCAAAAAATATGGGTTTTGGTAACCTGGAGAATGCACTGAAACAGCCGGGTGTAGAATGTATTGGATTGTGTGATGTGGATGAAACTATTTTGGCGCAACGCAGTGCGGACGTTGAAAAAATTCAGGGTAAAGCCCCCATAAAATATAAAGACTTTAGAAAGCTTTTAGAGAACAAGGATATTGATGCCGTTATTATTGGCACACCCGATCATTGGCATTGTTTACCATTTGTGTACGCCTGCGAAATGGGCAAAGATATTTATGTAGAAAAACCTTTGGCAAACAGTATTGCAGAGTGTGACATAATGGTACAAGCTACCCGAAAATACAATCGTGTGGTGCAGGTAGGGCAGCAGCAACGCAGCGGCAATCATTTTAAATCCGCCATTGATTTTATAAAGGCCGGAAAAATTGGCCAGTTAAGAAAGGTGAATAGCTGGGGCAATTTTAATTATGGCATTGGTAGGATAAAAGTGCCTGATACGCAGGTGCCTGCCGGTGTGGATTTTGAACAGTGGCTTGGCCCGGCGCCGATGCGTAGTTTTAATGCAGGCAGGTTTCACGGCTCCTGGCGCATGTTTTGGGATTATGGTGGCGGATTGATGACAGACTGGGGCGTGCATTTATTGGACATGGCTTTGTGGGCAAAAGATATTACCACCTGTCCACTTTCCGTTTCGGCTGCTGGTGGCAATTTTTCCTTTCCCACCCACGACCACGAAACGTTCGACACGATGGATGTAACCTATCAGTTGAAAGATTTTACCATCAACTGGCAACATACTGCAGGCGTTCAGCAAGGGCCTTATGGCAGAGCTTATGGGCTGGCTTTTGTAGGCAACGATGCTACTTTGGTTATTAATAGAGATACCTGGGAATTATTTCCTGTGTATGATGACGAGAACAAAAAGTTTAAAGCTGCTTCGGTGGAGAAAAGAACAGGTGTTGATTCGCATGAAGATCACATGAAGGATTTTTTAGCGTGCATAAAATCAGGAAAAGAGCCTGCCTGTACTATTGAAAATGGAAGGCTGGTGGCGTTGTATGCACACATGGGTAATATTGCTTTACGCACCCAATCGAGGTTGGTATGGAATGAAGCCTCCAACAATTTTGGTGACAATGCTGCAGCAAATGCATTGATAACACCGGTATATAGAAAACCATGGGTGTTGCCAAAGCTTTAGATAATAATCGCTATTTTATTCCGGAGCTAATTTTAGAATTGCTGGCGATGTACAAATTATAATAGCAGGCTTTTTTATACTTCAGGACTTCCTATTTTTTTAAATATGGGAAAAGACCTGAATCAAGAAGGAATTGATTTTTTTTCGCCTGGCATGGAAACTTGCGAAGCGCTGTATAATGAGCAAGTTAGCACGTTGGCAAAGGACATCGTGAAATAATGAACCTACGAAATTTTTTATTAATAAATCTACTGATGAAAAAACTGCTTTTTGGAGGAATATGTTTTATTTTTCTTCTTGTGAATAATAGTATTGCCGCACCTGCATTACAACCTATGCACCTAACCTGCGAATATCTTGAAAACCCCTTGGGTATTGATATGGCAAAGCCACGCCTTAGCTGGAACTTTACCAGCAAAGAACAAAACCAGTTTCAAACAGCGTATGAAATTTTAGTGAGTGATAATGAAAAAGACATCAAGTTGTTGAAAGGAAATTGTTGGCAAACAGGTAAAATTATTTCATCAGAAAATATTCATATTGAGTACAACGGACAGCCATTAAAAGCGTTCACTAAGTATTACTGGCGGGTAATGGTGTACGATAAAAATGGCGTTGCTTCTATGTGGAGTTCGGTTGCCAGTTTTGAAACTGCGGCTTTGCAGGCAAATGACTGGCAGGCAAAATGGATTGGTGATGGCAGTAAACAATTTGAAAGAGACGAAGATTTTTATCAGCAAGACCCGATGCCAATTTTTAGAAAACAAATCAACATCCGTAAAAAAATTGCTATTGCCAGATTGTATATTTCCGGTCTTGGCTATTCAGAGGTTTTCATCAACAATAAAAAAATAAGTAACGATTTATTAAATCCTGGTTTTACGGCTTACGGCAAACAGGTTTTATATGCTACCTACGATATCACCGGAACCTTAAAAAATGGCGGCGTTAATACCATTGGCATAATGCTGGGCAATGGCTGGTACAATCCACTTCCACTGCGTTTATTTGGCCAATATAATTTGCGCAATGTGCAGCAAACCGGCAGGCCCTGTGTAAAGGCACAGGCATTAATTACCTATACGGATGGAACGGCGGAAACCATTGCCACCAATGAAAGCTGGCAGTGTACACCCGGCCCCGTTATCCGTAATAATGTTTTTTTAGGAGAAGAATATGATGCCCGGTTGGAGAAAAGTTTTATAGAAACGGATGGGTGGAAAAATGCAACCATCGCCACCGGGCCAGATGGTGTATTGAACGCACAAATGCAACCACCCGTTCGCATTACAAAACTAGTGCAACCAGTCAGCATCAACGAAGTAGGGAAAGATACTTTTATTGTGGACATGGGGCAAAATTTTGCCGGCGTAGCCCGGATTAAAGTAAGCGGCCCGGCTGGCACTGCGGTTTCTTTGCGGTTCGCCGAAATTATCCATCCCAACGGTTCCCTTAACTGGATAACCACTACAGCGGGGCATATTAAAGAGATGTGGAATATGAGTGGCGGGCCCGGTGCACCCAAAACAGCCTGGCAGAAAGATGTTTATATTTTAAAGGGTAAAGGTGTAGAGGAGTGGAATCCCCGTTTTACTTTTCATGCATTCCGGTATGTGGAAATTACCGGTTGGCCAGGCAAACCAACTTTACAAGATATAGAAGGGTTAAGGATGAATAGCGATGTGCGGCAGCAGGGAGAATTTGCCTGCTCCAACGAAATGTTTAATACGCTTCACCAAAAAATTCAGTGGACATTTTTGAGCAATATTTTCAGTATTCAATCTGATTGTCCCGGAAGGGAGAAAATGGCTTATGGGGCAGATATTGTTGCCACGGCTGGTGCGTATATCTATAATTACGACATGGCAAATTTCTATCGTAAAACGGTGCAAGATTTTGCCAACGATCAACAGCCCGATGGCGCTTTTACAGAAATAGCGCCTTACACAGGCATTGCCGACCGTGGCTATGGCGGCCACTCTGGCCCATTGGGCTGGCAACTCGCTTTTAGCTTTGTACAAAAAAAACTGTACGATTATTATGGCGATAAACAAATAATTGAGCAGCAGTACCCGGCTTTTAAAAAGCAACTCGATTTTCTGCAAGCCAATGCCAAACAGGGTTTATACCATTGGGATATTGGCGATCATGAAGCGATTGATCCAAGGGCGGAGGCCTTTTCTGCCGCTTGTTTCTATTATCATCATGCAATATTGGCCACCGAATTTGCCGGCATACTCAACAAAACAGCCGACTCCATTCAATATGCCACATTGGCCAGCAGCATCCGAACTGCTATTGTTCGCAAATATCTGGTACCCAATACCGGTCGCTTCGACAACGCCACCCAGGCAGCACAAATTTTCGCCTTGTGGTATGATATTTCCCCCGAAAAAGAAAAGACGTTTGAAGTGTTGTTAAGTGAATTTGAAAGACATAACTGGCATGTATCTACGGGGATTTTTTCTACCATGATGATGTTTGATGTATTGCGGGAAAAAGATAAAAATGAACTGGCTTACCGTATCGCCAACCAACGGGATTTTCCGGGGTGGGGGTATATGCTTGCCAATGATGCCACCACACTATGGGAAAGTTGGGAAAAACCTTCTTCTGCTTCTTACAACCATCCCATGTTTGGCTCTATTGAGGAGTGGTTTTACAAATCTTTATTGGGTATTAATGCGGCCGCACCAGGCTTTAAAAAGATTATCATCAAACCACAACCGGCCGAACTTAACTGGGCAAAGGGATCCTACCAAAGTATGTATGGCCTTATTGAAAGCGACTGGAAAAAAACAGACGGTAGTTTTCAGTTACGGGTAAATATTCCGGTAAATACAACGGCGGAGGTTTGGGTGAAGGCAAATGAGCGGAATACCATTACTGTAAACGGAAATACGAATTTGGAAGCGGCAGGGATTACTACGGTAAGGATTCAGGATGGATACGCTGTGCTATCTGTGGGCAGCGGCGGCTATCAGGTTCAAGTGGACCGATAAAAATTAAATTGAATAATTTTTCGTAAAAAAATCCTACTGTCAAACAAATGAAAAATAAGTATTTTTTATCTCTTTTGCTTGGTTCAATACTTTTACAGGCAGGCGCACAGGATTTTACAAAATTTGTAAATCCTTTTATAGGTACAACCAATGAAGGAAATACGGTACCCGGTGCCACCATGCCCTTTGGTATGGTGCAGTTGAGCCCTGATACCCGTATTACAAGTCCGTCCGGTTATGATTATAAAGACAGTGTAATACTTGGTTTTAGCTACACGCATTTAAGCGGTACCGGTATTGGCGATTTAGGCGATATACTAACTATGCCTGTTAATATATCTTCAAATAATTTGTCGGAAAAATTCTTAGATTTTTCTTCATCTTTTTCCCATGCCAAAGAAAAAGCTTCACCGGGTTTTTATAGTGTGTACCTGAATAAGCCACAGACATCAGTGTCATTAACGGCTACCGAACGATGCGGTATGCAGCAATATACTTTTGCAAAAAATGAAAAAACGCAAGGCATATTTATTGATTTAGCTCATTCCATATTTGGCACACGGGATGTTTGGATGCCGGATGATGTATATGATTGTAACCTGACTATTGAAAACCATTTTACCATCAGTGGCTATAAAAAATCCAAGGGGTGGGCACCACAGCAGCAGGTGTATTTTGTAATGCAGTTTAACCAACCCATCAGCCAGCATTTTTTAAAAAATAGAAAGGGAATTAATGCAACCATTACTTCAGTAACAGACAGCACATTGCAGGCAATTCTTTTATTTAAAAATCCCGGTACACTACTATTTAAAACGGGTATATCAGCAAACAGTATTGCCGGGGCAAGAATTAACCTGCAGGCGGAAATGACGCATTGGAATTTTGATAAATACCGGCAGCAAGCGAAAACGGCATGGAATAAATACCTGGAGAAAATTGTTATAGAAACAAATGCTGTACAAAAAGAAATATTTTATACAGCACTCTATCATACATTGGTTACACCCAATTTAATAAGTGATGTGGATGGCACATACTTTGGGCCGGATTTTAAAATTCATGTTTCTAAATATGGCCAATACTATTCCACTTTTTCATTGTGGGATACTTACCGGGCGGTACATCCGCTGTACTCCATTATTTGTCCGGAAAAAAATGGCGAATTCATTAACTCCATGCTGGAGCATTTTGAAGTATTGGGAAGATTGCCTTTGTGGACTTTATGGGGAACAGAAAATTATTGTATGACGGGGAACCATGCCATACCGGTTATTGTGGATGCTTTTTTAAAAGGTAATAGTAGTTTTGATACAGCTTTGGCATGGCGTGCCATCAAACAATCTGCCACCAAACTTTATCCTGCGTATGATTTTGATGTACTGAAAAACTATGGATACCTACCCAGTAATTTTGGCGAGTATGGCTCCAGGGGAGATAGAAACCGATATGACCTCATTGACCGGCATGGTTTTTTGCCACATGATAGTGTAAGGGCGAGTGTCACTAATTTATTAGAGTTGTGTTACAATGATTGGTGCATTGCACAAATGGCCAAAAGAATGGGGCGGCAAAGCGACTACAATTATTTTATAAAAAGAAGCAGCAATTATAAAAACATATTTGATATAACTATTGGTTTTGTACGGCCACGAAATGCAGATGGCAAATGGGAGACGCCGTTTGACCCTTACAGTTTTACAGATTGGAAAACCAGTGCGTTTGCAGAAGGCAATGCTTTTCAATATTCCTTTTATGTGCCGCAGCAGGTAGATACGTTGATAAAGTTGCTTGGAGGTAAAACAAGATTTGAGCAAATGATTGACTCTTTGTTTACCATCAAAAATAAAGAAGGCAATATTGGTGGTGCCATCACGGGGCTAATAGGACAATATGCCCATGGCAACGAACCATCGCATCACATTGCTTACCTGTATAATTTTATTGGTAAACAAAACAAAACAGCGGGCCGTGTGCACAACATCCTGCAAACACAATACAGCAACAAGCCGGCTGGATTGTGTGGCAACGATGATTGCGGACAAATGAGCGCCTGGTATGTGTTTAGCACACTGGGCTTTTACCCCGTTAATCCTGCTGATGGAAAATATTATTTTGGTACTTCACCGCTTACCAAAGCCACCATACATTGCGGCAACAAAAAATCCTTTTCTATTAATTATCATGGCAGTGGCAAAGGTGCTATCTACGTAGACACCATTAAACTCAATGGGAAGAAAATCAAAGCATCATTTCTTCAACATGCATCCATTGTAAATGGTGGTCAACTGGATATGTACATGACAGCATACAAACCAAATTATAAATAACCTTTTATGGCACTAAAAAACTATCTCATTTTATTACTGTCTTTTATTGTAATAACTTCTTTTCACCAAGACAAGGGTGAAGCAAAAAAAAGAAAAACCTGCTATGTGGAGGGCCGTTTTTTATATGCCCCCAATGGTGAAAAAGTTATTTTACGGGGCATCAATAAAATGAATGTGGTAACCGAACCAACGGGGGTAAAATCTTTTCCTGAAATTGAAAAAACAGGCGCTAATTCTGTACGGATCATGTGGATGAAATGGGGCGGTGGTGGCAAACAGTTGGATACCGTAATTGGCAATTGTATCAAGAATAAAATGCTGCCTATAATAGCGCTGCATGATGCCACGGGGCAATGGAATAAATTGGATGAATGTGTAGATTTTTGGTTGCAAAAAGATGTGGTT
>Ga0136636_10002254_pt1 | contig 11483 bp, 9 predicted proteins | sample AntDrymUQ8522106_2_FD_104653 | JGI IMG/M metagenome (GOLD analysis project Ga0136636, IMG submission 104653) | Polar desert sand microbial communities from Dry Valleys, Antarctica - metaG UQ852 (21.06) | ecosystem: Environmental > Terrestrial > Soil > Desert | place: Antarctica: Dry Valley... | reverse complement strand
GATATTGCTCTACCATCAAACTAAAAATCGGGGCAGCAAACAACGATCCAAATCCTGCATTTTCGACTACTACTGCAATGGCAATTTTCGGATTATTCCGCGGTGCAAAACCTACAAAAATGGAGTGAGGTTTGCCATGACTATTATCGGCTGTACCTGTTTTACCACACATCTCCAAACCTGGAATTTGTGATGCACGAGCTGTCCCTGATTCAAAAACACGCGCCATACCTTCGTACACAATCGGGAAGTATTTCTTATCCACCTTAGCTTGATGAATATGATTGCGCATTGAATCGCATCGAAGCAAGTGCGGAGTGATGTAATAACCCTCATTACAAATCACTGCCATCGTATTGCACAACTGAAGCGGAGTTACCAACACTTCCCCCTGTCCAATTGACAGAGAACGTATCGTTATTGCCCGCCAGCCATTCTCTGCACGATAGACTTTGTTGTAGAATTTCTGTGACGGAATATACCCCCTCGATTGTTCGTAGATATCACTGTCTGTATATTTTTCGCCCAAACCAAAACTTTTCATTCTGTCCACCCAGTCATCGTAGTTTTTCCTGAAAATGGCATTTTTTGTACCATACCCATCTTTTTCGACAGTAGATTTAAATGCATTCCAAAAATAGGGATTACAACTTTGTTCGATAGCACTAAGCAAGCTAACCGGAGAACCATGATGGTGCGTACATTTTATCGGTGAGGATGACGGACCATTACAGCTAAACATGGTACTTTGAGAAATACCTCCCATTTGTTGACACACTAATGCTTGAATAGGCTTAAACGCCGATCCGGGAGAGTATTGAGCTTGTGTAGCCCGATTCATCAATGGTTTTGTAAGGTCATTTACTAACTGCATGTAGTTTTTCGACCGCTGCCTACCCACCAATATCGATGGATTGAAAGATGGGTTGGAAACCATTGCCAATATCTCTCCGGTAGAGGGTTCAATGGCCACTATGCTACCCACCTTTCCAATCATTAGCCTTTCACCCAATACCTGTAGCTGGGCATCGAGGGTCAACATCAAATTATCACCTGCTTTGGGTGCTATATCTTCCTTGCCATTCTCGTATTTGCCTTTTATTCGTCCTTTTGCATCGCGCAACAGAATTTCAACTCCTTTTTCACCACGCAATTGCTTTTCGTAAGTCTTTTCAAGTCCATCTCTACCCGCATAATCACCTTGTTTATAATACGGATCAGAATCCAACTTAGATTGCGAAACCTCACCAATACTGCCTAAGACATGTGCTGCATTTGGAAACGCATATTCCCTCAACGTACGATTTTGAATATAAAATCCGGGGAATTTATACATGGATTGTTGAATCGTTGCAATATCCTCGTTACGCAGCTGAGTCATAAAAAGTTGAGGAGTGTAGGAAGAATATCCGTAGTTCTTGTCACGATCTTTGATTTCCGCTATTCGCTGAATAAAGAATGGTTTATCGATATGCAAGGCCTTGCAAAATGCCAGCGTGTCCAGCTCACGAATTTCCCGCATAATAAGGGCAATATCGTAGGCCGGCTTATTAAAGACCAACAAAGTATGATTTCGGTCGTAAATGAGTCCCCGGGGAGGAAACTGTATTTTCTTCAAAAAAGCGTTACTATCAGCACCTTCTTTGTATCTCGACTCAATAATTTGAATTGAAAATAAACGTATGATATACACAAGGACAACAGCACTCATGATAATTGCAATCACAGTCTTTCTGTTTTGAAGTGTATCGTTAATCATTATTTATTTTTTATTAAGCGATTGAATACCCAAAATCAGTAAAATAGTTACCACCGAACTGAGTAAGATTTTTGTTGTGATAATCCAAAAATGAACGAGTGAAAACGCTTCCAGATAAAATAAAACAGCGTGATGAATAAATACCATCAACACCACATATTTTACGTAGGCACTTACTCCGAAAGTGTAAAATGAAGGAGTCGGATTATTTCCATCCTCAATGGATGTAAATAATTCCATGATTCCAATTCTGAGAAATGCAATAAATACAGTGGCGAAAGCGTGCATTCCCATTGTATTTGAACACATATCAATCGTTAAACCCAACACAAAGCCTAAAACCAGCGTAAACCATTTGGGAGTTTGATAGGGTAGCGATAAGATAAATAAGATATACAAATACGGATTGATATACCCTAAAAACTGGATATTATTCAGAATCAGTACTTGAGCAAGTACCAATAAAATAAAGCGAAATATGTTCTGAAGTGCTGTGGGCATATTTTTAATTGATAGTTGATAGTTCTCAGTTGGTAGTTATGTTCGTTGGAGAAGATATTTTATAATCTTTCTGAACTATTAACTGATAACCATCAATTATTGTTATTGTTCTTCGGCTTTTTTCTCGATATCTTTTTGCTCTCTATAATTTAGGTAATTAATTACCTTAACATGCGACAGTGTCTGGAAATTTACAGACAGTTTCACCTTAATGTTAAAGTAAGCATCACTCTTTTTGATATTAAAATCTTCGATGTATCCCACCGGAACTCCTTCGGGGAAGGTGCTGGTCAAGCCACTCGTAATTAATGTATCACCCAATACCAAGTCTACGTGACGGGCAATATTCGTCAAATTAGCATATCGACTATCTTCGCCAGACCAAAGGAGTGGCCCCGTATAATTGTTGCGCTTAAATTTAGAACTAATCTGAATTTTTGGATTCAGAATCGGAATGATTACAGAAAAATTATTCGAAACCGTTTTTACAATTCCCACCACTCCTTCGTCGCTAATTACACCCATATCCACTTTGATTCCATCAATTGAACCTTTGTTTAGAGTGATGTAGTTTTGTAGTTTATTGGTTGAATTATTAATGACTTTTGCTGAAATAAATTTGTACTCCATTTCGGGAGGAATGCGAAACTGAATAGAATCGCGCATTGGCTTTTGGAGAGTAGCCAACTTGTTTTGTAAATCAATAAGTTGATTTTTTAACGCAGCATTTTCTTCTGACAGGTTATCGTTTGCTGCGCTTAATTTGAAGAACTCGAAGACTGAATTATTCCACTCGTATATTTTTGAAACAGCAGAATTGCTCGACGAAAGGAACACACTTTGTTGATACTCTTGATTCTTTACAATCATGGTGAAAGAAATTACTTCTAAAAGTAGAAATAAAAACACAACTCCATAGTTAATAAAAAAATTGATAAGATTCTTCATATTTAATCAAATCTGAGCGGAGAAAAAGAGAAGTGCTGTTCTAAACGCTTTATTCATAATTCGATAAGCCTGTTGTTTGGAGGGAAAAACAAACTTTCAAGAAAAAAATGGTCTGATAATACTGTTATACAATTTTTCAGGCCAATAACAAACACGCATTGGCCTGAAAAAAACTATTTTATTATCGTATTAAGAACGAGAATTTATCTACGTTTTTAAGTGCAATACCGGTACCACGAGCCACGGCACGCAATGGATCTTCGGCAATGTGGAACTGGATATTCAATTTATCGGTCAAACGCTTGTCTAAGCCACGAAGCAACGCACCACCCCCAGCAAGATAAATACCACCCATCACAATGTCTGCATACAACTCAGGAGGAGTTTGCTCCAACGCACTAAGAATAGCCGATTCAATTTTAGAAATCGATTTTTCTAGACAGTGGGCAATTTCCTGATAGGAAACGGGAACCTGCATAGGCAACGCAGTCATACGGTTTGGTCCATGAACAATAAAATCTTCAGGGGCATCTTCCAAATCGGTCAAGGCTGCACCCACATTGATTTTAATCATCTCAGCAGTACGTTCACCTACTTTGATATTGTGCATACGTCCCATATATTCTACGATGTCCAAAGTAAGGTCATCGCCTGCAATACGAATAGATTTATTGGATACAATACCACCAAGTGAAATTACTGCAATCTCGGTAGTACCACCACCGATATCAACAATCATACATCCGTTGGGAGCTTCCACATCAAGACCGATACCGATAGCTGCTGCCATTGGTTCATAAATCATGTACACTTCGCGTCCACCAGCATGCTCCGACGAGTCACGAACCGCACGAATTTCTACCTCAGTACTTCCCGAAGGAATACAAACCACCATTTTTAAAGTAGGAGAGAACAGGTGATTTTTAGTTGGAATCATCTTAATCATGCCACGAATCATTAATTCAGCAGCATAAAAGTCGGCAATAACTCCGTCGCGCAAAGGACGAACGGTACGAATACCTTCGTTTTCTTTTCCTTGCATTTGGCGAGCTTTTTCTCCGATAGCAATTAATTTATCCGTACGTTTGTCCAACGCTACTACCGAAGGTTCGTCCACCACAATTTTATCATTATGAATGATAATGGTATTGGCTGTACCTAAATCGATAGCTATTTCTTGAGTAAATGAAAATAGTCCCATTGTTTTTAGTCTTATGTCAACGGTCGACAGTTGCAGGTCGTTGATGAATTATTTTGTCTTGTACTTTGTAATATATAACTAATTAGTTATATATGAATTAGTGTTTGAAATGACGGAACCCGGTTGTAACCATTGCCACACCATTTTGGTTACACGACGCTACTGATAGTTTGTCGTTTATCGAGCCACCCGGCTGAATGATAGCTGTAACACCTGCTTCGAACGCAATCTGAACACAGTCTGGGAATGGAAAAAATGCATCCGAAGCCATAACCGCACCCGTTAAATCTATTTTGAACGAATCCGCTTTTTCGATAGCGTGTGTCAATGCATCAACACGCGATGTTTGACCTACGCCACTAGCACACAATTGTTTGTTTTTAGCCAAAACAATTGCATTCGATTTTGAGTGTTTTACAATTTTATTTGCAAAAAGTAAATCTTCAATTTCCTGTTCATTTGGAGCCTTTTCAGTGATTACGGTCAACTCGTCAGCTGTTTCGGTTTTAGAATCCTGATCTTGCATTAATACACCGTTAAGCAATGATCGGAATTGTTTTCCTTTCGATTTTGCTTCTTTCAAAATCAAAATAATGCGGTTTTTCTTTTGACTCAAAATCTCAATAGCTTCCAAATCGTAATCAGGAGCAATAACTACTTCGAAGAAGATTTTGTTCATTTCCTCAGCTGTAGCTTTATCAATAATAGCGTTGGTAATCAACACACCACCAAATGCTGAAACTGGATCGGCAGCTAAAGCAGCATTCCACGCATCTACCAATACAGGACGAGAAGCAATACCGCAAGCGTTATTATGTTTAAGAATAGCAAATGTAATATCGTCGAAATCGTTGATTAAACTTACAGAGGCATCGATGTCGAGTAAGTTATTGTATGAAATTTCTTTGCCTTGCAATTGTTCGAACATATCTTCGAATTTGCCAAAGAAAACGCCATGTTGATGTGGATTTTCGCCGTAGCGAAGCACTTTTGCATCATTGGCACTTTGACGGAAACCACTTTCTTCATTGCCATCGAAGTAATTGAAAATAGCTGAATCGTAGTGAGAAGAAACGGCGAATGCTTCTTTTGCAAACCAACGGCGTTCTTCGAGCGAAGAAACAGCTCCACTTGCTGTTATCATTTCTAATAATTGGTCGTATTGATCTTGTGAGGCAACGATAATTACATCGTTGTAGTTTTTAGCCGCTGCGCGAATTAGTGAAATACCACCAATATCTATTTTTTCGATAGTCGTTGATTCATCAGCTCCGGCAGCTACAGTAGCCTCGAAAGGATATAAATCTACAATAACTAAATCTATTTCAGGAATTTGGTATTCAGCAATTTGAGCTTTGTCTAATTCTAAATCACGACGAGTAAGAATACCGCCAAAAATTTTAGGGTGAAGCGTTTTAACGCGTCCGCCGAGTATAGAAGGATAGCCAGTAAGGTCTTCAACAGCTTGGCATGGAATATTAAGCGATTCGATAAATGATTGCGTACCTCCGGTTGAGATAAATTCAACTCCTTCAGCATGAAGCTTTTTTATGATTACATCCAGTTTATCTTTGTGATAAACAGAAACTAAGGCTCTTTTTATTTGCTTTTTTTCCATTTTCCTTTATACGTTTATTTATGGGGTACAAAATTACGCAAAAAAGTTGTTTTATCAATGCAAATGCTTGATTGATTTTGAACGTAAACTAAATTTAATAAGTTGATACAGAAATAGACTTAAATATGTATATATAAAAGCTATTTATGTACATTTTACCGAGAAACTGTTTTATTTCGAAGACCATCACTTCTCCTAAACTTTTTACTCTATTGCCTCTTTTACGGTCTTAAATGCACGTTCTAATTTCAACATTTCAGTGGACATAAATTGGTAAAATTCCATCCATTGTATCCGGCGATGCAGGTCGATACCATTCTTTTTTGTGTAAATACGGCAAACCTCTGTACCACATTCACGGACATAAGCAAAATCCCAAATTAAACCATCCGGAAATTGTTTTTCAATAATTGATTTATATTGTTCAAATTGCTCGTACTTTTCTAGTCGCAAGGCCTCTCCCGAATGGTTTATTTCCAAAATAACAAAAGCTCCATCGCGTGTAGCATCAAACTTCAATTCCACTCCTTTCATCTTGGTATTGTAAAGCATAAACTTGCTCTTACGACGCTTTAACGCTGGAATTTCGCTGCAAAAGGTGCCAAATCCTTCCCAAAACTCTTTCTTTAATTGTTTTAACTCTTCTTTAGAATACATAGCCCCTCCCAACCTCCCCAAAGGGGAGGAGTTTTAATTACTTCATTCATTCCCAAATCTAATCTTTCCACACTAATTATTCCACCTCGGGGGTTAGTGGGTTTTTATTTTACAATTCTATAGATACTGCCTGGCAAACATTTCACCAAGCCTTTAAACTCCATTTCGAGTAATTGTGAGGATAATTTACTAATTGGTTTTGCCAATTGAATAGACAATTCATTAAGCTGAATGCCTTCTGTATGTTGACGGAGCATGGAAACAATTTCCATTTCTTCATCCGACAAATCGAGAAACAAAGCTGTTTGAACGATTGGTGAGGCTACTACATCTTGCTTTTCCCAATTCATAAACCGTAAAATGTCATCGCCCGATCCAATCAACGATGCTTTATTATTTTTTATTAAAGCATTACAGCCCACCGACCATTCGTCATCAACTCTGCCAGGAAAGGCAAACACATCACGATTATAATCATTTCCCACTTCGGCAGTTATCAATGCACCTCCCTTTGCAGCCGATTCAACCACCACAATGGCGTCGCTCAAACCAGCAATGATGCGGTTTCGTTGCACAAAATTTTGACGATCGGGATTTGTCTGACTTAAATACTCTGTCAATAACGCACCATTTGGCATCATCTTCACCGCCGTTGGGCGATGAGCAGCAGGATAAAGCCGATCCAATCCATGACCAACAACCCCTATCGTTGCAAGCCCGGCATCAAGTGCTGCCTTGTGCGAGCAAATATCTATCCCATAAGCCATTCCGCTTACAATTATTATATTGGGCTGCGCAGTGGCCAACTCATAAATGAGCTTTCTACAATTTTCTCTCCCTACCTCCGTTGCATTACGAGTGCCAACAATGCCAACAAATTTTCCATTGTTTAAATCACAATTTCCTTTGCTAAAAAGCATCAACGGCGAATCAGGACACTCTTTAAGCCGGAACGGATAATCGCGATCGGTATAATAATAGGTTTGAATCTTATTTTTTACAATAAATTCAATTTCCTCTTCAGCCCGAGCCAACACGTTCTGCGATACGATTTCTTTTGAAAGCATTTCGCCAATTCCAGGAATTTTGGAAAGTGCAATTTGCTTTTCATGAAAAACGCCTTCTACACTTCCTACATAGGCAATAAGATTCTTGGCCAACATGTTGCCAATACCTTTTATAAGCGTTATGCCTATTTTATATTTCAAGTTCTCATCAAACATAAGGTGATATACAACATAGGTAAATAATTATTATTTAAGACACTTCCTTAATATCCTTGGCACCATCCATTGCAGTACCCACCACGCAGCTAGCACTCCAGCCATATCGCACAACCAGTCGTACCAATCTCCGGTTCGAGGGGCAAAGTAAACACTTTGAAGAATTTCTATCAATCCGCCAAAAAAAATGGGGAAAAGAATACATACAAGAACAAAAAACTGAAAATTGCTGTTAGAGTATTTGTACCCTTTAAAGTCCCAAATTAAAGTTGCCGTCAGGCCTGCGAACATAAGAAAATGAACCAGTTTGTCTAAATTGGGAATTTCAAATGTTGGTATGCTCTTAAATGTTGAGGGAGAGGCAAATGAAAGATATTGTATGAAAACCACTATAAAAATGGATTTCCAGTAATGACGAAATATAGTTATCAATATCATAATTTAATGTCAATTGAATGTTTTAAGCAAATAAGCTTATACACTTGTTTAAAATCTAGTTGTCATTGTTCAAATATAAGAACGAATATTTATCTTTGCAAAGATAAATTATTGTTAGTTACAAAACAGAATTTCAAAGATAAAATTATACATTCATGAAAAAATTATTGTCATTATTATTACTTGCCTGTATTTTGGCATCTTGTTCGAGTGTAATGCTTACCGGCCGAAAACAATTGCTATTAATCCCTGAGTCGGACGTGGTGGCAATGAGCTTGCAAAGTTACAAACAGTTTGTAGATTCTGTACCACCATCTATCGACAAGGTAAATACTGCATTGGTAAAAAAAGTTGGTGCAAAAATGTCGGCAGTAGTAGAAACATACATGAAAGCTAATGGATATGCAGCAGATGTAGCTAACCTAGCTTGGGAGTTCAATCTAGTCAAAGATAAACAAGTGAACGCATTCTGTATGCCGGGTGGCAAAGTAGCTGTTTTTGATGGGATTTTACCCATCACCAAAGATGAAACCGGATTAGCAGTAGTTATGGGGCATGAGATAGCTCACGCTATAGCCAAGCACAGTGCCGAACGTCTAAGTCAACAATTGTTAGTACAGTATGGCGGCTCACTTGCGAGTTTACTTGTTTCAAAAAAATCTGAGATAGCCCGTGCAGGAGTTAACTCGTTGTACGGACTTGGTGCTCAATACGGTGTGATGTTACCTTACTCACGCAAACATGAATATGAGGCAGACCAAATGGGTTTGATTTTTCTTGCAATTGCAGGTTACGACCCTTCAAAAGCAGTTGAATTTTGGGAACGCATGGCAGCAAACAGTACTAACAACGCTGCCGAATTTATGAGCACGCACCCTTCGGACGCCAATCGCATTGCAAAGTTGAAGGAATTATTGCCTGGAGCAATGAAATATTACAAAAAGTAAGTGCAAGAAACCGAATTCCGAAAGAAAAGTTAAACATAAGAGGATGACCATTTTGATCATCCTCTTATGTTTAACACGGGATGTATTCTAATCTTACAATTTCTCGCCGTAAGCCAAATCGCCTGCATCGCCAATTCCCGGAATAATGTATGAATGTTCGTTCAACTCCGGATCAATGGTTGCGGCCCAAATAGTAGTTTTAGCTTCGGGAAAATGTGCTGCCACATAATCAATGGCTTGCTGACTTGCAATAACGGTTGCGATATGAATGTGAGCAGGTTTCCCTTTGGTAAGCAATGCACCATAGGCCAATTCCATCGAGCTACCAGTTGCCAGCATTGGATCGGTAATTATCAGTGTTTTACCATCTAAATTTGGAGAAGCTATGTATTCGATAAAAATATCAAATTTCAGTGCATCTTTGTACTTTCTATAAGCCGACACAAAAGCATTTTCAGCCGCATCGAAGTAGCTCAAAAATCCTTGATGAAAAGGCAGTCCGGCACGCAGAATAGTTGAAATCACAATTTTTTCATCAATCACATCGGCATGTGCTACACCTAGCGGGGTTTTCACTTCCTCGCCTTTGTAGCGCATGGTTTTACTCATTTCATAGGCCATTATCTCGCCAATACGTTCCATATTCCGACGGAAACGCATGGAGTCTTTTTGGATTTTTACCGAACGAATTTCTTTGATATAATGCTTTAATACAGAATTGTTATCTGAAAGATTGATGATTTTCATATTGAGTTGAAACTTTCTTTTTTTAGGGATTAAATATAAAACTGGGCAAAATTACTGTTTTTTTCAAATTATCTGTGTAAATATTTGAATATAAATTCATAAAAAAGAAAGATTATAACCACATAAGCGTGCTTTTCTATTTTAATTCAGATTCAATCGAATACCTATATTTACATTTCTGCCAGGCTGAGCCAGTCCTCCATAATCGGCATAGTTTGCATCTATGATATTATTGATATCGGCAAAAATATCAAACTTCTTAGCCGACCATAGCAAACGACCATCGAGTAAAAAATAAGGAGAATAATTAGTCGTGATAGCCGATTTACCAATCACGGTATTCGCATCATAACTGCCGGAACGATCTTGATAAGCTAATTTCCATGAGGCACTTAATTTTCCGAAGATAGAGTGATCAAAAGTAAGCGTCAGCTTGTGTTTCAAATAGTCCAATGCATATTTTGAATCAAATCCTACAGCAGCCTTATCGAGCGTCAAAAACGAATAAGCGACAGATACTTTTTTTACGAATAATTCCTTAAAACGATATTCAGCAGTAATATCACCTCCCAAAGCATTTACACTAGATAAGTTCATTGACTCATATTTTGCAGAAGAAGAAGTTAGTTTCACCCAATCAATCACATTTTTTCCCATACGATAATAAATATCTGCATTTAAGCTCCATTGCGATTGATTTATTTTAGTACCAATTTCAAAGGTTTGAGATTGCTCGGGTTTAAGTAACGGATTTCCTTGTTGTACTGGATTCACAAAAAACAAATCGGTAAATGTAGGCAATCGGGTAGCAGAATTAGCAGACGCATAAACTTTCACATCATCGGTTATAAAATAACCGAAATCGATACCGCCATAGGTTGTCGATTTAAAATCGGCACTATAACTCGTGGCAACTCCTGCCGACAAATACCATTTGCCGATATTTACAGAGTGGTCAATCATTCCGGAATAGATGATTCGATTGTACGATTTCTTGAAGAATTTATTTGTTTCATAAGGAATAGCCAATGAATCTGGGTTCAACATAGCGTTCCCCAATGCAGTGCTATAGATATGTTCATTTCTCAAATTGAAACCCAAGGTTGTTTTTCCAGCAGCCGACAAATAGCTTGCTGATAACTTCCCGCCTGCAATGTCAGTCATGTGGTATTTGTATCCGGCAACCGAACTGTGATCCAGCTCATATCTGTCGTGATGGCGTCTCCAACTAGCCTGAGCATCGAACACAAATTTACCTTTGGAAAAAGACCAGTCCAGTGAGCTAAAGTAGGTTTTGGTATTTTCCCTTTGATTGGCATACTTCAGCGAGTAAAATCCATTCTCTCCAAAATCTTTCAATTGAGCTGCCAGTTGCAAATCAAATTTACCGGCATTAAGGGTATTTAAAGTCGACTGAATAAATGCATTGGTTAAGTTGAAGTCT
>Ga0136636_10002253_pt1 | contig 11486 bp, 8 predicted proteins | sample AntDrymUQ8522106_2_FD_104653 | JGI IMG/M metagenome (GOLD analysis project Ga0136636, IMG submission 104653) | Polar desert sand microbial communities from Dry Valleys, Antarctica - metaG UQ852 (21.06) | ecosystem: Environmental > Terrestrial > Soil > Desert | place: Antarctica: Dry Valley... | reverse complement strand
CGCATCGTGATCTGCGGCCCGTCGGGGTCGGGAAAATCCACCCTGATCCGCTGCATCAACCGACTTGAAGAGCACCAGCAAGGTCGCTTGGTGGTGGACGGCATTGAACTCACAGATGACATCAAGGCCATCGACCAGGTGCGCCGGGAAGTAGGCATGGTGTTTCAGCAATTCAACCTCTTCCCGCACCTCACGGTGTTGGAAAACCTGACGCTGTCACCCATGTGGGTCGGGAAAATTCCCAAGAAAGAAGCCGAAGAAAAGGCCATGGTGCAGCTCAACCGGGTTCGCATTGCCGAGCAGGCGCACAAGTACCCGCTGCAACTCTCGGGTGGTCAGCAGCAGCGCGTGGCTATTGCCCGCGCCTTGTGCCTCAAACCCAAGATCATGCTGTTTGACGAACCCACCAGCGCCTTGGACCCTGAAATGATCAAGGAAGTGCTGGACGTGATGATTACCATGGCCAGTGAGGGCATCACCATGCTGTGTGTCACCCATGAAATGGGCTTTGCCAAAGCGGTGGCGAACCGGGTGATTTTCATGGACCAGGGACAAATCGTGGAGCAAAACAGCCCCCACGAGTTTTTCAACCACCCGCAAAGCGATCGCAGCAAAGACTTTTTGTCGAAAATCTTGGGGCACTGAGCGCTGCGCTGCCTGCACGTCAGAAACGGGCAGGCCGTACCACGAAAACGCAACTAAAGCAATTTTTAACGTCAAATACCACGGTGAATTTGTTCTCTGTTCAGTCAGAGGGAGTGCGAATATTGAGTGGAAAATTTCCCCGTTACAGATCAAGCACTTGCATTTAGAACAAATTCACCCTGGTCAAATACACCCACCATTGCGAACGAAGTGAAGCAATCCATGACGTGAGAAGCCCTGGACTGCCGCTTAAGCTCGCAGTGACGCCAAGGTTTTCATGCGCTGGAGTGGCTTCGTCGCCATGAAGTTTGGTGCCTATCGACTGCACAAAATGTGTGCCGCTGGGTTCCGCCATCGTGCACAATCCGCGAAGTCCGGGATTCCCCGGGCTCAATTTCTTTGATTGCCGCACGATGAACCACCCACACCCTCCCGGCTTCCGCTTTTCACGCCAGGTTTTGCTGGCATCTGCCGTCAGCGCCCTGCTCGCCACGGCGAACGCGGCCTCCCCGCAAACTGAAGCCCGTATCAACGCGCTGATGAAACGGATGACACCTGATGAAAAGATTGCCCAAATCGTCGGCGCGCAACTGCCGGACAACAAAGACCCGTCGGCGATTCAACCAGCAGCTCTTCAAACCATCCTGCCTCTGGGCATTGGCACCTTGAGCGGCAACGAAATGCAGTTTGGCATTGAGGACGACGTGGCGGTCAAAAATCGGATTCAGACCTTTGCCAAAACGCAAACCCGTCTGGGCATTCCGGTGCTGTTTCACGGCGAGGCAGCACACGGGTTGATGAAGCCTGAGAGCACCAGCTTTCCCATGCCCATCGGATTGGCATCGAGTTGGAATGATGCGCTGGTCGAGAAGATTTTTCAGGTGACCGCACGGGAAATGCGCGCTCGGGGCGATCACCTTGCGCTGGCGCCCGTGCTGGACGTCGCGCGCGACCCACGGTGGGGACGCATCGAAGAAACCTTGGGTGAAGACCCCGTGCTGGTGGGGCGACTGGGTGCGGCCATGGTGCGGGGATTGCAAGGCTCCGCCCATGGCGTGGTGCCCGGGCATGTGATGGCCACCTTGAAGCACTTGGTGGGCCATGGCGCGTCGGAGGGTGGACGCAACCGCAGCCCTGCCTCGTTGGGGCCAAACGAGTTGCGCCAAGTTCATCTGGCACCTTTCGCGTACGTGATCCGCCACGCCAACCCTGCGGCGATCATGCCGTCTTACAACGAGGTCGACGGCATACCTTCGCATGCCAACCGCTGGCTGTTGCAGGACGTGGTACGCGGGCACTTGGGGTTCAAGGGCCACTTTGTCTCGGACTACGGCGGTATCGGGATGTTGACGGCGCATGGGGTCACCACTGACCCCGAAGACGCCGCGCGCACTGCCCTTGACGCCGGTGTTCAACTGGAAGTTCTCAGGGGAACCACGTTTCCAACCTTGCGCAAAGCCATGGACACTGACCCGCTGGTGCGCGCCAAAGTTGACGACGCCGTGCGCGCCATGCTCCGCCTGAAGTTCGACATGGGGCTGTTTGACAACGCCATGGCCGACCCGGCGCAGGCCCAACGGCTCCTTCGGGCACCCGAGACACAAGCGCTGGCACTCACAGCGGCGCGCCAGTCCATCGTGCTGCTGAAAAACAACCCGTCCACACTGCCGTTGGACGCCAACCAGCTGAAACGCATCGCCGTGGTGGGCCCCAACGCCGACATCACCCGCCTCGGTGGCTACAGCGGCATGCCGTTAAGTGTGCCGTCCATTCTGGATGCCGTGCGCGCCCGCGTGGGTAACGGCACGCAAGTGGTCCATGCGCAAGGTGTGAACATCGTGGCCAAGGATGCGCGCAACTCCTTCGCCAATTGGAAACAAGAGAACACCGCTCTGGCCGACCGCACTGAAAACTTGGCGCTGATCGCGAGCGCCAAAGAGGCGGTCAAAGGCAGCGATGTGATCGTTCTGGTCATCGGAGAAACAGAGTCCTTAACCCGTGAATCGTGGGGCGTGACCCACCTGGGTGACCGCACCTCGTTGGACCTGCCGGGTGAACAAACCGCTTTGGCCCAAGCCATGTTTGACACGGGCATCCCGGTGGTGGTCTACCTGATGCACGGCCGGCCCTATGCACTGGGCGAGATCCTGCCGCGCGCGGCCGCCGTGTTGGATGGTTGGTATGCAGGCCAAGCCACCGCGCAGGCGGCCACCGATATCCTGTTTGGTGACACCAATCCGTCTGGAAAGTTGGCGGTATCTTTGCCCAGAAGCGTTGGTCAAGTGCCAACCTACCATGCGAAAAAACCTTACTCTGGCCGCTTTGGCTACCTGTTTGAAGACGCCGGGGCACTGCTGCCGTTTGGTCACGGCCTGAGTTACACCACCTTCAATTACGGCCAGCCACAGTTGGGACAAACGCGCATCACCAAAGGAAAGAATACCTGGCTGGACATCGACATCACCAACACAGGCAAGCGCGATGGCGACGAAATTGTTCAGCTGTATGTGCGTGATGAAGTCTCTCTGCCCACACGCCCTCTCAAAGAGTTGCGTGACTACCAACGGGTATCACTCAAACCAGGGGAAACAAAGCGCATCCGCTTTGACATCACGGAGGAAACATTGGGTGCGTTGAATGAACGCATACAGTTCCAGGCCGAACCCGGTTGGTTCACGTTGACAGTAGGGCCATCGTCGGCCAGCGGTCAGGCTACGCGGCTTGAAATGGTCGCACCCGGTCAGGCACAGGCCAAAAAATAAAACAGCATCCGTCCACCACCGCCCTCTGATTCCGTTTTCAGATCAATACGACATCAGGCTTGATACCGCACACAGTGCAAACGCACGGCAAGGAGAAGCAACAACATGTCGGATTGATTAGGACTTACGCAAAGGAAATATTAGAAATCTAATTAGTCTTTACAAATCAACAGCTTGCAACTTCGATCACTCATATTTTTTCACAATGTGAAAAAATATGGTGCGTTTGCGTAAGTCCTATTGATATGGAAATGGAATGAGTCGTGGTGGACCACGCAATCAGCTGCCAGCCACCGTCATGGACTTCACAAGAATAGAGCCCACGGTTTTCGAGCCGTAGTTATAGGCATCTGCCCCAATCGCCACGATGTTTTTGAGCATGGTTTTCATGTTGCCCGCGATCGTGATTTCATGCACCGGATAAGCAATGCGGCCGTTTTCCACCCAAAAGCCACTGGCTCCCCGCGAATAGTCACCCGTGACGTAATTAACACCGCTGCCCATCAACTCGGTGACAAACAGGCCAGTGCCCAGGCGTTGCAACATGGCGTCCAGATCGTCGCCCGGACGCGTCAGGCGCGAGGTCATGACCAGATTGTGTGAGCCACCCGCGTTGCCCGTCGTTTTCATACCGAGCTTGCGCGCCGAATAACTGCCCAAGAAGTAGCCTTGAACTTTGCCGACCTCCACCACGCTGCGCGCATGAACCCGCACACCTTCATCGTCAAACGGCGAGCTACCCTTTCCCTGTTTGACAAACGGGTCTTCCGTGATGTCGATGTGCTTGGGGAACACACTTTTGCCCAAGCTATCGAGCAAAAAGCTGCTTTTTCTGTAAAGCGACCCACCACTGACGGCCTGCACAAAGGCACCCAGCAGGCCAGCTGCGAGCGGAGACTCAAACAACACCGAACATTGCACCGTGGCAATTTTGCGTGCGTTCAAACGGCTCAAGGCCCGTTCAGCAGCGTAGCGACCGATGTCCTGCGTTGAGGCCAAAGCGCAAGCATCGCGCTCTGAGCTGTACCACGCGTCGCGCTGCATGTCGTCGCCCTTGCCGGCAATCGGCGACACCGACAAAGAATGGCGCGAACTGGCATAACCCCCGCGAAAACCGTGGGTATGGGCGCTGAAAAAATGCGACTGCTGGGCCGACACGCCAGCGCCTTCACTGTTGGTGATGCGTTTGTCCACGCGCAACGCGGCAGCTTCTGTTTGCAACGCAATCTGCGCGGCCTGTTCGCTGGTGATGTCCCACGGAAAAAACAGCTCCAAATCAGAGCGCTGCTCGCTGGGCTGGCCAATATCGGCGTCGTCGGGCAAGGCAGCAAACGGGTCTTGCGCCGTGAAGCGGGCGATATCAAAGGCGGCCTGCGCAGTTTGCTCAATGGCTTGTTGCGAAAAATCAGAGGTGCTGGCACTGCCGCGACATTGGCCGACATGCACCGTGATGGCCAAGGACTTGTCACGGTTGCGTTCCACATTTTCCAACTCACCCTTGCGCACGGAGACGCTCAGACCACAGCCCTCAGAGGCGTGTGCTGCCACGTCCGTGGCACCCAATTTTTTGGCATGTCGGATGGCGTTGTCCACCAGCTCTTCAAAAAAAGCACGGCTGTAGGCGAAACCGGGTTGTGCTTGCGACACATCGGTGTCGGGAATTGCAAACTTTTGACGGGCGATTTTTGGAGCGTTTGGTTTTTTCATAGCGGCGGCTATGATACTTGGCTATGTCAAGAAAACTGAAAAAAGGCTATTTTGTCCGGGGTGAGTTCGTTGCCGAGGGCAGCGAACGCGATATCGAGCTCAAAGCCGAGCTCAAAGGCACCACCGAACAAAGCCGCACCGACCTCAAACGCGAAAGCACCGAGCTGCAAAAAATCGGCGAAGATTTGCTCGATTTGCGCACTGACCTGCTGGCACGACTGGATCTATCCGACAAATTCAAGGACGCCATCGCCGAGGCCAAACGCATCACCAACTTCGAGGGCAAACGTCGCCAGATGCAGTACATCGGCAAGATGATGCGCAAGCTCGAGCCAGAGCAATTGGAAGCTGTGCGTGCGGCGCTGAGTGAACAAGCCAATGGCTCTGCAGCGGACCAGCTGCTGTTTCACCAAGCTGAAGTATGGCGGGATCGTCTCATCAACGACGAGGACGCTGCTGGGCAATGGATCAACACCCATCCGCGCACCGACACGCAACAGTTGCGAGCCTTGATCCGTCAAGCACGCAAAGATGCAGTGCCCGAAAAGCCGGGTGCTGCCTTGCGCCATGGCCGCTCGTACCGGGAGATTTTTCAACTCGTGCGCGACACGCTCACCAGCCAGCCCGACACTTCCGGCCCCGGTGACGTGGACGGCTTTGACGCAGGACGAGACGCCTGATGACCCACGCGTGTGATCCCGTCAAAATTGGCATTGTCTCAATCAGCGACCGCGCGTCCAGCGGCGTGTATGCAGACCAAGGACTGCCAGCTCTGCAAGACTGGCTCACGCGTGCCTTGCAAAACCCTGTGCAATTCGAAGCTCGCCTGATTGCGGACGACCAAGCCACCATCAGCGCCACCTTGATCGATTTGGTGAACGCTGGCTGCGCATTGGTTCTCACCACGGGCGGCACCGGCCCGGCACCAAGAGACGTGACTCCCGAGGCCACCCTGGCCGTGGCGCACAAAGAAATGCCCGGCTTTGGCGAGCAAATGCGCCAGATCAGTCTGAAATTTGTGCCAACGGCAATTTTGTCGCGTCAAGTGGCAGTGATTCGGGACCAAACGCTGATCATCAACTTGCCCGGCCAGCCCAAAGCGATCGCGCAAACGCTTGAAGGTCTTAAAGATACCGACGGTCAACAGTTGGTGAACGGCATCTTTGCCGCCGTGCCCTACTGCATCGACCTCATTGGCGGGCCGTATCTGGAAACCCATGACGCGGTGTGCAAGGCGTTCAGACCCAAAAACGCCATTCGGTCTCAACGCTAACTTTCAAGGCGACGACGCCACCCCAGCGCATGAAAACCCGGCCGTCACTGCGAGCGCAGCGCGACAGTCCAGGGCGTGCCGAAGCCATGGATTGCTTCACTTCGTTCGCAATGACGGCTGTATTTCACGTTAAACAGAAGTCCACCGCCCCAGGGGTCGGCGGATTCAGGAGTATCAGCGTCAGGCGTTCAGGCGCAGGGCATCGCGCACCGCTTGCATGCCGAACGCGAAACGTTCATGCACCAACGTCATGGCATCTTTCAGCTTGGCGCGAGCTGCAGGCATGTCATTCACAATGCCCATTAGGGCGGCCGAAACATCAGCACCGGTCGCGCGGTTGATGTTGGGGACATACCAGTCGGCCAGACCGATGTCTACAAACATGTCGCCTTTGTAGGAATCCTCGGGCTGGTGCACCATGACAAATGGTGTTCCCATGGCCGCCGCGATGATGGGAGAATGGTTTTCGATACTGACCACCGCTTGCGCATTCGCAAAAACAGAGGCGGCTTCATCGGGCAGCCAGTAGTTCTCGCGCACCACCACCTTGCTTGCCACGTCATCAGGCAAGCCGTCTTTCAGCCAAGCGCCCATGTCGGCAACCACGTAAATGGTCTCAGGAACGATGGCTACTTTGTGGCCCGTTTTGCGCACGTAGTCGATGATGGCGACTTTAAGTTTGTCGTGGTCTTCTTTCACATACAGGCTGTTGTAGACGTCACGTGAATCACCCTGGCGTGTGGGGTTAGGGCCGGGTGTCCAGCGGTGACGGGGCACAAAGCAGACAAACTTTTGGGGTTCCAACCCATTGGTTTGCAGAAAGACCTGGGCTGCGACGTCGTCTCTGACGTTGAACGCAAACGTGGTGTCTGGCACAAACGCGCTCTTGATGTTGGAAAAATCCAACTTGATAGGCGTGCGGTGAATGGCCTCGTTCACCGGGGTGGCCGGGTTATTCACTGACACATTGTTCGGATTGTTGACATCTTCACCCGCTAGGGCGCGCAGAGATGTCTTTTCGCGCGTGAAGACAAAACTGGCCGCACGCAGGGCTTGGGTATCTGTGCTGGCTTCGTCGCCGTCGAGGTAAAGGAAGTTAAACGGATCGGTGGTGATGCCGAACATGCCAATCGGCTTGCCCGTGCGTCGGTGAAAACGCATCAAGGCTTCAGACGCCAAAATGCCTGCGCCGGAGCCAATCACCATGATGTCGGCCTGAGCCACAGCGGCTTCCAAGGCAGGGTTATCCGCCTTGCCATCGGCATCAAGCTGACCCCGCACAAACTCGATATTTGGAATGACTTTTCGGCTCACGTTACCTGCATCAACCGCCCCATCGGCAAACCGAGCTTTTTGGGCAATGTCATCGCGCAATACCAAATCGCGCTGGGCCCAAACGATGATTTTTGCGTCTGGAATGTACTTGCGAAACAGGGCCAAGGCGCCGGGTGTGTGGCCGATGTCACCGATGTTGTTGATGTTCCATGCGTTGCGCCACAAGATGAGGGGTTGCTTGGGGGTTTTGAGGGAATTGGGCAGATCAGACGCCAGACTGGATTCGTGGGTAGTCATCGTTAGAGCAGTTCAAAAATTGACGATCGGGTCAGTAACTCAATCAAGGAAACATTCCCCCAGGAAGCTGGCGGCAACACCCTCTCGCCCAGTGAAGGTGGTCGAAAAAACCTTGATGCGGGCCTGATAAGCTGTCACGCATAAGTTTCATGCGTCAAAAATGCGGCAGTCACCTATGAAGACCACATGAAATGACATACAAAGCTTATGTTGACCGGCTTAATAGCACTGTCGGGACATTATATATCGAGACAAAATTAGCAAAAAACCCTTTGTTTAAATAGGTTTGTTGCTATTTATTTTGCAAAAACTCACGTTCCAATTTATTTTCCAAGCAGCTGATTGAAGCGGTCCGCTTCAAACTGTTCATTCACCGCAGCATCACATGGTACGCAGTCGTTGGATGCGCGGTTGGCTTGCAACGTGTTGATTGCTTTCCACAACATGGCGATCTGGTGCTCCTGGCTGGAGGCGTTGTCAATCAAACCGCGCATGGCCTGACTTAACGGGTCATCGCTTTGGGTCACCCCGTACGCGGAGAACCCCATTTTGGAAGCCGCTTCTTCACGTTTGATATCCAGATCGGCCTGAATGATGCGGGCCGGGTTGCCCACTGCGGTGGCGCCTGCAGGCACAGGTTTGGTGACCACGGCGTTGGAACCAACCTTGGCACCGTCACCCACGGAGAACCCGCCCAGCACTTGCGCACCCGCCCCGACCACCACGCCGCGTCCCAGCGTGGGGTGGCGTTTTGAACCTTTGTACAGGGAGGTTCCTCCCAAGGTCACACCCTGGTAAATGGTGCAGTCGTCACCAATCTCCGCCGTTTCACCCACCACCACACCCATGGCATGATCGAAAAACACGCGGTGGCCGATGATGGCGCCCGGATGAATTTCAATGCCGGTCAAAAAACGCGTTACATGCGAGATGTACCGGCCCAGCCATTTGAAACCGCGCGTCCAGCAGGCATGGGCTAGGCGGTGCAATACGACCGCATGCAAACCGGGATAGCAGGTCAATACCTCCCAGCGGGTACGTGCCGCGGGGTCGCGGTCGAGAATGCATTGGATATCGGATTGGATTCTGGAGAACATGGTGGGAGTCTAATTTGAAAGCGCAAACGCACTGGCGCAGGACTAAAGTGGGGTGAAAGCACCGTCCTCAGGACCTGTTGTCGCCGACACACCGTTATTAGGCGATGGCCCCGTCGCCAGCGCTGACTTGAGCATCGATTTGGCCATGCCACGCAAAATGTGAATCTCTTCTTCCGTCACGCCCGCTCGGTTGAACAATTGGTTGAGCCTGGGCATGAGTTTCTTGGGCGCTTGCGGGTCCAAAAAACCGATAGCCACCAGCGACTGCTCTAAATGCGCCAGCATGCCTGCCACCTGCGCCGCATCGGCCATTTTGGGCGCCTCGGTGGCTTGCTCGACCGGAAATGCGGCCAGTGCTTCGCGCCAATCGTAGGCAATCACCTGCAAGGCAGACGCCAAGTTCAGCGAACCAAACCCAGGGTTACTGGGAATGCTCAGGCAGGTATGACAACGGTACACGTCTTCGTTGCGCATACCAAAGCGTTCGGAACCAAACAGGAAGGCAATGCCTGAATTGTTAGCAAAACTGGCCTCTAGCCCTTTGACTTCAACAATCTTTCGCTCTTTCTTTAAGAGCGTTTCAAAATGCTGGCGTGGCGTCACTGTGGGCGGGCCAAAGTCGCGGGGTGTCATGGCAGTGGCGCACAAGTGGCTCATGCCGTCCAACGCTTCGTCCAGCGTGGCGACGATGCGCGCATTTTTCAACACATCCAGCGCGCCACTGGCCCGTTGTATGGTTTCTTCACGGTTTAGCACATTGGGCCAACGTGGCGCAACCAGCACCAAATCGTCAAATCCCATCGTTTTCATCGCGCGCGCAGCAGCGCCGACGTTGCCAGCGTGGCTGGTGTTAATCAAAATGAATCGCGTCTGCATGGTGGGCCGTTAAAATAGCGCTATTGTCGCTGCCCAAGCTTGGCGCAACACCCTCCCAGAAACTCCCGCTCAGGACATTAACCACTGTGTTCTGCAACCCTTGATAAAAAAATGACTTCTCCGAATCTGCACCCGATGATCAATGTGGCCATCAAAGCCGCGCGCGCTGCGGGGGCCATCATCAACCGTGCGGCACTCGACGTTGAATCGGTTCGCGTTTCCCAAAAACAAGTCAATGACTTCGTCACCGAAGTGGACCAAGCGGCCGAAGACACCATCATCGAAACACTGTTAACGGCCTACCCAGGGCACGCCATTTGGGCGGAGGAGTCAGGCCGGGAGCATGGCGCACAGGATTCCGAGTTTGTCTGGATCATCGACCCGCTGGACGGCACAACCAATTTCATTCACGGTCTTCCCATCTATTCGGTCAGCATCGCCTTGGCCGTCAAAGGAAAAATCGAACAAGCCGTGGTGTACGACCCCACCCGCAACGATCTGTTCACCGCCACCAAAGGTCGCGGCGCCTTCATGAACAGCCGACGCATCCGTGTTGCCAAACGCACACGCCTGCAGGAATGCCTGATCTCTACCGGTTTCCCCTACCGACTGGAAGATGACCTCAACACCTACCTGCGCATGATGGGCGACATGATGCAACGCACGGCCGGTCTGCGCCGCCCCGGCTCTGCCGCGCTGGACTTAGCCTACGTGGCAGCGGGTTTCACAGACGGATTTTTCGAACTCGGCCTCAAGCCCTGGGATGTGGCTGCGGGCTCGCTACTGATCACCGAAGCAGGCGGGTTGGTCGGCAACTTGTCTGGCGACTCTGACTTCCTGGAGCAGCAAGAATGCCTGGCCGCGAACCCGCGCATTTACAGCCAGATGGTCAACGTGGTGGGCAAGTACAGCAAGTTTGCCAGCGCCGGGGAAAAAGCAACGGTTCGTGCCAACGTTGGCCAACTGACCAACGCATCTGCAGCCGCCGCTGCCACGCCGGCAAGCGCTGCAGAATTGCCCGACGCGCCCTTCTAAGTCGGCTTGGGGGCCAAGACCCCCAAACGCAGTTTGTCAATGGGTTCGGGTTGTCCAAACAGATAGCCCTGAAGCAACACACAACCCTGTTCCAGCAGAGACAACCACTGCCCCTGGTTCTCAACCCCTTCGGCCACCACGGTCAGCCCCAAGCTGTTGCCCAGGGCCAGAATGGTCCAAGCGATGGCGGCGTCATTGGGGTCAATCAAGATATCCCGCACAAACGACTGGTCGATCTTGAGCTGATCCAACGGCATCTGCTTGAGGTACGACAGACTGGAATAACCCGTACCAAAGTCATCCAGCGCGAACGTCAGACCCTCTTGGCGCAAGGCCTTCATGGTCTCGATGGCTTGACGCATGTCAGTCACCAAGAGGCTTTCTGTGATCTCCAGCTTGAGCAAGGTCGGGTCGACACCGGTCGACTGAAGTACCTCATGCACCTGCGCCACAAAATCCAAATGCCGAAACTGCCGCGCGCTCACATTGACTGCCATTGTTAACTGGGCAGTGGCTGGG
>Ga0136636_10002252_pt1 | contig 11488 bp, 12 predicted proteins | sample AntDrymUQ8522106_2_FD_104653 | JGI IMG/M metagenome (GOLD analysis project Ga0136636, IMG submission 104653) | Polar desert sand microbial communities from Dry Valleys, Antarctica - metaG UQ852 (21.06) | ecosystem: Environmental > Terrestrial > Soil > Desert | place: Antarctica: Dry Valley... | reverse complement strand
ACGAAAAAATTAATACATATTCAATTTCCGAATTAATTCATCAATCTATTCAAATTATTTTAACAAATTATATATTTAATGAGGCATTAACTTTTCCAGCACATCAAAATGTTAAGTAGCCGGTAAGTTGAACAGGATGGGCATTTTTATGGTGATAAATGATTATTTTTGCCCGTAAAACAGATTAACAGCATGAAAGGTCAAAAATACAATATCGCGTTAGTACAGATTTCGTTGGATGCTACTCCTGAAGTTAACCTTGTAAAATGCCTGGACTGGATCAGGAAAGCTGCCCAAAAAGGAGCCAATGTGGTGTGTTTGCCCGAATTATACAGTTCGTTCTACTTTTGTCAAAGCGAAAACCACGATTATTTTGATCTGGCTGAGCCACTGCACAGCGATTCATACAAGGCTTTTAGTTCCCTGGCTGAAGAACTGGGCGTAGTGTTGATTATTCCGTTTTTCGAAAAACGTGCCGCCGGATTGTACCATAATTCAGCTTACATTATTGATACCGACGGATCGGAAGCCGGTTTGTACCGGAAAATGCACATTCCAGACGACCCGAGTTATTACGAAAAATTCTACTTCACCCCCGGCGACATCGGGTTTAAAGCATTTAATACCAATATTGGTAAGATAGGCACGTTGATTTGCTGGGATCAATGGTATCCCGAAGGAGCCCGGATTACTGCCCTGCAAGGTGCCGAAGTTCTCTTTTATCCTACGGCCATCGGGTGGCATCCTCACGAAAAAGCACAATACGGTGATAAACAATACGATGCCTGGCGTACCGTTCAGCGTGGACATGCAGTGGCTAATGGTGTTTTTGTTGCTGCCTGTAACCGTGTCGGATTTGAAAAGCCGGTTGAATCCTCGGCTGGAATTGAATTTTGGGGTGCATCCTTTATTGCCGGGCCGCAGGGCGAAATCCTGGCTCAGGCCTCACACTATCTGGAAGAAATTATTATGGCCGAAGTTGATCTCAAACTGATGGAGGAGGTTCGCCGCAACTGGCCTTTCCTACGCGATCGCAGGATAGATGCATACGGAGATATCACAAGGAGGTTTATTGATTAGCATATTTTATGGGGGGATTTTGTAGTTTATTCCAGAGATTAATTCAAAATTACTGCAACTAAGGGGAAATAGGTTTGAAATAAAAGGTCAGAAGACCGAAGTCGGAAGTCGGAAGAATCCAGGTCTCTCCGTGTCTCCCCTTCACCCTTTCTTCCCCTCTTTCTAATTGGAGACAACTTCATGATTAACGCACTTCCGGCTAAGGCAATTTGCACTGAATCCAATCCTAAAAGTTTAAAGACAGATGAATACTGTAGTACGCCGCTTCCCTGCTGAATGGGAAAAACACCAGGCCACATTATTATCATTCCCTTCTGATGGCCGCGACTGGCCGGGTAAGTATCATGCCATTAAATGGGCATTTGTGGAACTTATCAAAAAAGTGACCACTTATGAACCGGTGATCCTGGTGGTAAAGTCGGAGGAACTGCTTGGTAATGTGTTAAATATGCTCCAAAAGGCGCATGTTGATCTTAGGCAGGTCAGCTATATTATCAGGGATACCAACCGCAACTGGATGCGCGACGCAGGACCGGCGATTGTAAAAACGAAAAATGGTGGCAGCGAAGCGATACAGTTTGGCTTTACAGGATGGGCCAAATACAAGAATCACCGCAAAGATCAGGGAATTCCGGCAGCTGTTGCCAGTCATCTGCAACTTCCTCTCATCCAGGCGACTTATAATAATAAACTGGTTGTTCTCGAAGGTGGATCTATCGACGTTAATGGTTGCGGAACGCTCATTACCACCGAAGAATGTCTGATGGATCCTGTTAAGCAGGTCAGGAACAAAGGTTTTAAAAAAGAGGATTACGAAAATGTTTTCCATGAATATCTGGGAGTTTCCAATACCATCTGGTTAGGTGAAGGCATTGAAGGCGATGATACTCATGGACACGTGGACGATATTTGTCGCTTTGTAAACCGAAATACGGTAGTTGCCGCCCATGAACCAAACCTGGGTGATCAAAACCACCGTAAACTGGAAGCAAATCTTGAAATTCTGAAAAATGCCCGCCTGGAAAACGGTGAAAAATTAAATGTGGTAACTATGCCGATGCCTGGCAGGATCGACTTCGAAGATCTGCGCCTTCCGGCCAGCTATGTGAATTTCCTAATTACTAATGGCTGTGTGCTCGTGCCGACTTTCAACGATAAAAATGACAAAAAAGCCCTTGGAATTTTAAATGATTTATTCCCTGAGCGGGATATCATAGGCATCCATGCGGTAGATTTGGTATGGGGATTGGGAACCTTGCACTGCCTGAGTCACGAAATTGGAGAATGATAATTCCGGACAAACGTTTCTGTAAACTCAAGCAGTGGTTTCTATTCCTAAAAGAATTATAAAATAGTTTCACCCAAGGCTTTAAAACCAGCTGATTAAATTTGTCAGTGATTCACCGGACCAATTTTGCCTTCGATAGAAGCAACTTTTTGTTGCATTCTTCCGCTAGCTCCGTCACGAATATCGAAAGTAACCGTACAATACACACGGCTGCAATCGTCCTGTAAAAGGGCATAAGCTTTGGCTACCACCAATTGTGCTTCTTCTAAAGTTTCTGTTTCGATAATTGTTCCCATTGCACTCAGCTGGTAAGGCAACCCGCTTTCGCGGATCATGGCAATTACGCGGCTTACGAAAGGGCTGGCACTGGCTCCCTTATCGGTGGGGAACATGGCAAATTGCATCAGAACAGACATAGAATATGGGTTTGAAGAGTTTGAAATGTTTGAAGAGTTTGAAGAGTTTCAGAGTTTCATGGTTTCAATGTTTCAGAGTCACAGGATTTCAGTGTTACAGCTTTCTGCGTGAAAGGAAAAAATGACCGAAGTTTCTCCGAGTTAAGTTTGGAATGAAATGGGGTGGTCTGACAACAATTTCTGGTAAAGTATTAATTATTTTGTTTGTGCAGAGTTATTGATCCCAAATAAGTCGTGCGGTTTTTTAGCAAATTGATCATTAAAGAAAAGGACCAGAAGAAAAATGTAAGCGGCCAGAGCAACAACTATTAGTATCTGGACTATTGAGGTTTTTTGAATTTCCTGTCTTGATTTAACATCACAAACCTCACCGGGGCAGTATTGGGCTTTTTCTTTATAAATCAATTTATATACTTTGCATCCAAGGCAAATACCAAATGCCGATTCAAAGAACAGGAATATAAGGCATATCAAACAGCCAATTCCGGTTATAAGGCTATAGGAATTTACGAGCACCAGAAAAATAAGCATAACGGATGCCAGAAATATGCCAATAACCCAAGCAAATTTCTTTTGAATAGCCCCTACATATTCAGGAACTTGGTTCCTGACAATCAAACGACCTATTATCAGTGTGGGAGAATATTTTGGGCTAATGAGAACGCGTATTAATAAGTCGGTAAGAAATATAATGATAACATATTTTATCATTATAAAATTCTGCTTGAACATGATCAGCAGGAATGAAGACAGCATAAATACGAACAGAATCCCTGCAGCTGCTCTTATTTCACGCTCATTGAGGACCGGGATATTATATCCTTCAACATCTTCTCCAAATTTCAGTATGCTTTTTTTATTATTCATTTTTCAGCATCTATAAGAATGAAACATTAAGATCGGATTTGTTTTTTAGAAAAGAAACTTATAAACTGCAAATACATATTCGCATTATTCATTGTTCACTCTTCGTTATTCACTCTTCATTATTCGTTATTCACTATTCGTTATTCACTATTCATTATTCACTCTTCATTCCAGATTTCCCACGATTTTTCCGCCTGCAATTCAAGCATTTGCAGACCATTTTTGACTTTAGCACCTGCTTCCATACCTTTCTGCATGAAAGCTGTTTCGGCAGGATTATAAACCAAGTCGTAAAGCAGATGCTTGTTGCAAAGGAACTGGTAAGGAATATCCGGGAATTTATCGGTATCAGGATACATCCCGACCGGAGTGGTATTGATAATAAGTAGGTTATCGCTGAGAATAGTTTCAGTAAGCTGTGAGTAGTTTAGAACATTAGCATCCTGAGTTGCTCGTGAAACTTGTGTATAAGTAATTCCTAATTCCTTTAAAGTGTAGCATACTGCTTTTGCTGCACCGCCTGTTCCTAAAACAAGGGCTTTGCTGTGAAACGATTTTAACAGTGGAACCAATGATTCCCTGAAACCGTGTGTATCTGTATTGTGACCTGTAAGTTTTACTCCTGAAGCACTTCTTGCAATCTTAACACAATTCACCGCACCAACGGCTTTGGCTGCTTCTGAAATTTCATCAAGGTATGGCAAAATAGCAACCTTGTTTGGAATGGTAACATTAAAGCCTTTTAAATCAGGTTGTTTAGTTATCAGGTGCGGAAGCATAGAAATGTCTTCCAACGGGAAAAGATGGTATTCAGCATCGGAAATATTTTCAGTAGCAAACTTTTCGGCAAAATACTTAGCCGAAAAAGAATGTGAGAGCGGGTACCCGATGAGTCCGAATAATCGCATCTCAGCTGGCTGTGTTTTTCTTCGTAAGGTTCAGATAAATCTTGTATGCGTAATATAAAAATGCCAACCCAAGAACGGCAACCACCACGATATCAATAGTATGGCTGTATTTCATTACTTCTGTCCAATTTTCTTTTAACTTAAATCCAACATAAGTAAGAAAGGAATTCCATAATCCTGCTCCAACAATGGTGTAAATGCAGAATTTCCATAGGTTCATTTTTCCCATACCAGCCGGTATACTTATCAGGTGGCGGATAACCGGAATAAAACGTGAAATAAATATCGTCAGATCGCCGCTTTTGGCGAAGAAACGCTCGGTTATTTCCAGATCGTGCGCATCGAGTAAAAGGTATTTCCCAAACTGTTTAATAAATGGCTTTCCTCCATAATATCCCATGGCATATGAAAGCAGCGAGCCGACTATACTTCCCAGTGTGCTGGCAAATATTACCCCGGTAAAAGTAAATTTTCCTGAAGCAATAAGGAATCCGGCAAAAGGCATCACCGCTTCGCTTGGGATTGGGAAAATCATGCTTTCGAGCATCATCAGCAAAAACACACCCGGATAGGATGCGATAGTTAGAAAAGCAACAGCGGTATTGGCGATCCATTGGGTAATGCCCATTTGTATAAGGTTTTAGGGGTTGGGAGTTAGGGATTTGGGACTCGTCGGTGTGAATTCCTTTACTTTTCTTTGTTTTTATAGGTTTCAATAACTGCCAGGATTTCGACCGAATTTTTAATCTGGTCTGAATATTCCAGCAACTGGGTATGAGCTTCAAAATCCTGCGTCAATGCGATAAAAAGCTCCAGGATAGCCTCTTTGTGTTTGCCTGATTCATATAGATATGCAACCCGGCGATAAGTCAGAGAGCTGTTTTCCCCCTGATAGTAAAGACCATCTTCAAGTATTTCAAGAGCTTTAACATAATCTTTCTTTACATCAGCATAAAAATCGGAATAATCGAGCCATATTTCGGCATGGTAAGGTTCGAGCTCGCTGGCCTTTTCGTAGGCTAAGGCAGCTTCATCCTGTTTTCCTAAGGCAAGTTGTGTTTCGGCAAGTACAATATAATATTCGGCGTTATCGGATTCAAGTTTTATTGCTTGTTCAATGTGCGACAGAGCTTCACTATATTGTTCCTGTTCCACATAGCAAAGTCCTATTCCCATCCAAGCATCCGAAAAATGCCGCTCGAGACTGATCGATTTTCTGTAGAATTCAATGGCAGTTTCATATTTCTCCATACTGGCATAACAGTCGCCGATATAGTAATTGGTCATGGCATCCGGCTTTTCGAGCTCAAAGGTCTGTTTGTAGACATTTATCGCTTCAAGATACATCTCCATTTGCTCATAGCACTGGGCTTTGCTGAAAAATGCAGGCGTAAAAGTCGGGTCTATGGCTATGGAATAATCGAAGGCATCGATTGCTTTTTCGTATAATTCAATTGTGCTGTAGGCAATTCCAAGGTTATACCAGGCAACTAGTGAATAAGGTCTGCTGTTGAGTTCCTGAGTGAAAAACTCAATAGCCTCATCACTCATTTGCCCCATTTCGTAGCAATATCCTATTTCGTACAAAAGGCTTTCGTTATTTTTATTAAGACGGATTGCTTTTTTAAGATGCTCGGCAGCTTTTTTATAATCCCTTAGGTTCTGGTATTCAAAAGCAATGCTGGTATGAATTTCATCCAGGTCTTCATCGACTTTCTTCAGTGATTTCTGATATTCTTTGATGGCCTCGGCATGCTTATGCATGGTGCTGTAGACTGTAGCCCGTGTGAGCGAAATATCCGGGTTTTGCGGATCGACGGCATCCAGGCTGTTCAATCTTGCCAGTGCTTTTTCGGGTTCACCGTTATTCAGAAAGTATTGTGCCTTAAACACCTGGAAGCTTACTTCAGTAGGAAATTGCTCAATGGCATAGTCAATAGCTTTCTGCGCTTTAACCAGTTCCGATTCGCTGAAATAGTAATAGATAATATCTTCCAGCTCACCGCTATCGAAAAAGGAATATCCACCCTCCCCGGAAACGCTTTCGAAGCGTTCGAGTAACTCGCGCAGGTATTCCTGATCTTCTTCGTAATTGTCCATTAATACGTAATCATTTTTTGATCCTGCAAAGGTAATAATTTTTAATGTAAGGGTTTCATGGTTTCAGGATTGAAATGTTTGAAGAGTTTGAAGGGTTTCGGGTTTCAAGAGTTTCGGGTTTGAAGGGTTTCGGATTTGAAGAGTTTCGGGTTTGAAGAGTTTCGGGTTTGAAGAGTTTGAAATGTTTTAAGTGTTAGAAATATTTCAAAATTTTAATGAAACAAACCTAGACTAACGACAATTTCCTTCTCCCTCCACCCCTCATTCTCTCAGTCTCTTAGTCTCTCAGTCTCTCAGTTCCTCAGTCTCTAAGTCCCTCAATCTCTCAGTCCCATCAAATTTTTTTCTGACCTCCGACTCTTTCTCATTCCCCCGCTAATTGTATCTTTGTAAAAAAAAACGCACCATGACATTAATCAAAAGCATTTCAGGAATCAGGGGAACCATAGGCGGAAAACCGGGCGACAACCTTACTCCGTCGGATATTGTAAAATTTGTTACAGGCTATGCCACATTTATAATTGGTGAGAATTCGGATGTTAAACTTAAGATGGTTGTCGGGCGTGATGCTCGTGTTTCGGGTGCAATGGTCAACAGCATGGTATGTGGTACGCTGATGGGAATGGGTATTGATGTGATTGATCTTGGTCTATCAACTACGCCGACAGTGGAGATAGCCGTGACAACCTACAATGCGCATGGCGGAATTATTCTTACTGCCAGCCATAATCCGGGCGAATGGAATGCATTAAAACTACTGAATTTAAAAGGGGAATTCCTTGATGCCGAAGCTGGTGCAAAAGTGCTTGAAAATGCCGAATCTAAAGACGTTGAATATTGTAAGGTGGAAAAGCTTGGCAGTTATACTCTTGACAATACATTTATTCATAAGCATATACAAATGGTGCTCGACCTGCCTTTGGTGGATGTTGAGGCAATTAAGGAGGGAAATTTCAGAGTGGTAATCGATGCTGTTAATTCTACAGGAGGAATTGCAATCCCCGAACTTTTAAAGGCATTAGGTGTAGAAGATGTGATTGAACTTTATTGTGAGCCTACCGGTCTTTTTCCTCATAATCCCGAACCTTTGCCGGAACATCTTCATGAATTGAGTAAAACTGTTATTGAAAATAAAGCAGATGTCGGTTTTGTTGTTGACCCAGATGTAGACCGGCTGGCAATTGTAAGCGAAAATGGTGCCATGTTCGGAGAAGAATATACCTTGGTGGCAGTTGCCGATTATGTGCTGAATCACACACCAGGCAATACTGTTTCCAATATGTCATCTACACGAGCCTTACGCGATGTAACCGAAGTAAAAGGATATAAATATTCAGCCTCGGCGGTTGGTGAAGTTAATGTGGTTAAAATGATGAAGGAAACCAATGCAATTATCGGTGGCGAAGGAAATGGCGGCGTTATTTATCCTGAACTACATTATGGACGTGATGCTCTTGTCGGCATTGCTTTGTTTTTAACACACCTTGCAAAGACCGGACTCAGCTGTTCACAACTCAGGGAAACATATCCGGAATATACCATCTCAAAAAACAAGATCACTCTTTCTCCTGGAATGGACACGGATCTTATCCTTCAAAAAGTTCAGGAAAAATATAAAGACCAACCTAACAGCACCATTGATGGTGTAAAAATTGAATTCGGAAACGAATGGGTGCACCTACGCAAATCAAATACTGAACCGATTATCCGTATTTATGCCGAAAGTGTTTCATCTGCGAAAGCCGAAGAATTGGCAGAAAGGATTATCCGGGATATCAAGGCTCTGATTTAGGGATTGATGGGATTGATGGGGTTGATGGGATTGATGGGATTGATGGGGTTGAAAGGATTGACAAGGGGAAATGGAGAGAAAATAGAACAACTTGAAGAGACTGAAGGGATTGACACTTCGATTTCGCTTAGTGTGACCATTTGAATTGTTTCAAGAGTTTCAGGTTTAATATTTCGAAATGAATGACCATCGTATGACCATTTTCTGTCCATCGTTTGACTATTAACTTTTGTCAATTAACTATTAACTATCCCCACCCGGCTGTTGATAAATTGTGAATTACTATTTCCATCCCGTCATTGGCAATCCTTTATAATGCATTACTTTAGCAGCCATTAGTCTTAAAAGCGGAATGCCATGCCGAAGCGCGGAAAAAAGAAACCACGTAAGATAAAGTACTACCAGAAGAATCTCAAAATTCCGGAATCACAGAACAAGAAGCTCCGGTTATTCTGTAAAACCAATAAACTGACTGAAAACAAGGTTTTTCGACTTGCTGTGTGCGAATTTCTTCTGCGTAATGTGCACCTGATCGAGCATCCACATCACGAGGTTAACGCTAACCAGTTGACGCTATTTGATTTCCTGAATGAAGATACTGCGAATACAGGTTCCTGAAATTTCGAAATTAGAAAGGTTTTGCCCGCAGCCTTGTATAATATAAAAATGAGGTAGAAGTCAACTTTAGAAGTATATTTTTCCAGCTGATTGTCTGAATTTTGCAGCCTTTTATTCTTCTAGCAGCGAACTTATTTCGAATTTTAATTTTGGAAGATGATTTATTACAATACTCCAAATCAGGTCATCTGATATTTTATCATATCCATGAGCAATCCGATTTCGGGTGCCAATTATTTTCTGAGCATTTTCAAATTCGAAACTATTATCCTTCCTTAATACCCTGTTTATTGCTTCGCCAATAATTTCAATATCTCTCTCCACCGCACGTTTGGTCTTGATATCTCTGGTATATTCTTCAAATATCTTAGGCTTATCTTCGTATTAGCTTTCAATTTCAAGGATTGCCTGCAATACATCATATAACCATGTTTTGGTTTCACTATCCATAAACCAATTCCTTAGATGAATCAATAGATTGCCGCAAATATGGATTTATTATAGTTTTATCCTCTAAAAGATCCACATCCCGTTTAAACAGGTTTTCCAAAGAATATTTTAAGTCAAAATAATTGTCAGCATAATCATACAAATCAACTTCCTGGAAATCTACTACAAAGTCAATATCACTGTTATTTTGAAATTTTTCAGTCAGTACTGAACCGAAAGCAAATAACTTTCCGACTTTGTGTTTTGAGCACAAATCACGGATTGTATCTATATTTTTATTGAGGAGGTTCATGAAACAAAGATATTAAAGAAATGCTATTCACCAGCAAACAGTTCATTACGGGATTAAAAACACTAATCTTACTTAATTGGAACCTCAATAATCAGCAATTTCGAATCATCAATTGATTTCATTTGTATTGACAAGGTATCGCTTATAGCAATAGCATCCCTGCGTTCTAGCTGATTTCCTTCAACTGTAGATTTCCCTTCAATAATAAATACAAAAACCCCGTTTCCGGGAATCCTGGTTTTATATTCAAAAGAACTACCTTTCAAAAGGCTGATCATGGAAATATAGGCATCCTGGTGAATCCATAAAGCATCATCCGAAGGGTTGGTTTCTGGTGTAACCAGGGTTAAGAGTTGGTTTTTCAGTTCCTGGTCAGGAAACAGTTTCTGATCGTAGCGTGGTTTCATCCCTTTCTCCCTTGGAAATATCCACAGTTGAAAGAATTTTACATCTGCAGTTTCCGAATGATTGTATTCGGCATGATAAAGTCCTGTACCGGCTGACATTACCTGGACTTCGCCGGAAGCTATCACCTGGGTGTTTCCCATACTATCGCGATGTTTGAGCGCACCTTCGAGTACAATAGTGACAATCTCCATATTGTTGTGCGGGTGCATGTCGAAGCCCGTGCCGCCGGCAACGGTATCATCATTAAGCACCCTCAGGCAGCCAAATTGCTCGCGGGCCGGGTTGAAATAAGTGGCGAAACTGAAACTGTGGTATGTGTTAAGCCATCCATGGCTGGCATGTCCTCTTTCGGCGGCCGGATGAAGTTCTGTTTTCATAAAAATATAATATTTTTAACGCTATCAAATAACAGTTCATTAACGATAAAGTTGAATCAATCACGCGATTGATAAAACTATCCTTTGAAACCCTGGTATGGCTGCCGCATAAGGATTGACCTGCCAAGTGTGATCTCATCCGTATAGTCGAGTTCATCACCTACGGGAATTCCCCTTGCGATTACTGAAATATTTACATCGAACTGCTTCAGCATTTTAAAAAGGTAAAAATTAGTGGTGTCTCCTTCAACGGTTGCCGGCAGAGCCATAATTACCTCTTTGAAACTGCCCGAACCAACTTTTTCAATAATCGGAGCTATGCTTAAGTCGGATGGCCCGATGCCTTCAACCGGCGAAATAATGCCTCCAAGTATATGATAAACCCCTTTGAATTGCCCTGTATTTTCAATGGCTAGCATGTCGCGGATGTCTTCAACTATACATATCGTTGTATGGTCACGTTTCGGATTGGAACATACATCGCAGATTTCACGGTCCGAAATATTATTGCAAACGGTACAGTATTTTATTTCGCTCCGGAGTTTGAGAATTGAATCACCCAATGCTGCAGCAATTTCCGGTTTTTGTTTCAGCAGGTGCAAAGCCAGGCGCAATGCAGTTTTTTGCCCTATACCCGGCAACCTGGTAAATTCGCCAACCACATTTTTTAACAATACAGATGAATAATTGCCCTCCATTTTTTAGTATACGCTTAGCCGTTTCCGGAATTAATAAATTGTAAATTTGCACTTCAAAAATAGGCAATTTTTGCACTTCAATACCATAAAATGCGTAATAGCGTTTATCATACTTACCGAAAAACATTTGAAATGAAATTACTGAAATACTTCTTACTGTTCGTTGTTCTCCTGCAGATAAGCCCGACTTTATT
>Ga0136636_10002251_pt1 | contig 11489 bp, 11 predicted proteins | sample AntDrymUQ8522106_2_FD_104653 | JGI IMG/M metagenome (GOLD analysis project Ga0136636, IMG submission 104653) | Polar desert sand microbial communities from Dry Valleys, Antarctica - metaG UQ852 (21.06) | ecosystem: Environmental > Terrestrial > Soil > Desert | place: Antarctica: Dry Valley... | reverse complement strand
CCCCTGCCAGCGTGCACGCCACGCTGCTTGATGAGGGCCGTTACCTGGGCTCCGTGCGCACAATGTACCGCTTGCTCAAGACCCACAGTGGCTGCGCCGAGCGACGCAATCAGCGCCGCCACAGGCCTGTCAGTAAGATTCGTGCGAAAACCTGCCACATCGAGAAAACCATACAGATTCAGGGTCTCCGGCGTGGATCAACGAGAGTTTTAGGTTAAGTGGGTCGCTGTGCAGGTGTTTATGAGCCATAGTTGACGGCCAAAATGACGTGATTGCAAACCGTATCAGTGCCAAATATAGAGCTCCAAAGCCGCAAATTTAGATTATTGAGTGCTGTGGCAGGTTTCCGCACGAATCTTACCGACGGGCCACCTTGGGCCCGACGATGAGCCCATTCCACGCGAAACCAATGCGAACGACAAGTGGGAGCCAGAGAACAGCCGTGGCCCACGCGGTTATGGTCACTCGCAAACCTACGGTGGCGCGTTGGGCTACCAGGACGAAACCCTGCGCACTCCAGAAAATGGCCAGCAACCGTACGACCGCGTGGACAGCACCAAGCCTCCCAAAATCAAATCATGACAACGACTCCGGCGTGGGTTGACCAGTTGCAAAACGGCGTCCGCTTACTATCCCATTAGTCTGAGAAATTACGACCCAACGACCCGTCGTTTCATCCCCTGCACCGCCCGAATTTTGCGCGCCAATTCCTGCGTCGAATAGATGGACGTCGTATCAATGGACGCATGCCCCGCCAACTCACTGGCTACCTCGATGGGAACTCCGTCCACGAGTGCCTGACGCACAAAGGTGTGGCGCATCCAATGTGTTGAAGCTTTCTCGAATCGCTGCGGATCCAAACCAGCTGCTTGCGCAGAAGTTGCCGCATGCCTAAAGAATCGTTTGATTACCGCGTAAATCCCCGCCGCTGAAAGCCGTGTTCCGGCACCTTCCGTGCTGGCCGCAGCCACCATCTCACCACCCTCCCCTGTCAGCTTCCACTTGCGCACCGATGCATGCAAAGTTCGGATCAGCGGCAGTTGATCTTTGTCCGTGCTGTGCAGATCGTTCTGTATAAATTCCCCGCCATGGAGACCTAGTAACCGAACCACATCTGGATTCAATGGCACCTCGCGCGTCTTGTTGCGTTTGCCCGTCACGGTCAGGATCCAGGTCTCCGCTAGATCGGGCAGGTGCTCCAGCCGCAAGTCCTTGTGGGTCGCTTTGGCCAACTCATCCAGCCGAATGCCCGAGGTCACCAGCAACTCCAGAATGCACTTCACCCGCAAAGCTTCAGAGCCAGCGGGCAAGGCATCCAGGCAGGCCAGCACATGACTCCACTCGGCTTCCGTGAAGGAACGCTTGATGTCCATCTTGGTGGCCGGGAGGTCGAAGGACTTCATGACCGAGCGGAAGGGATTGGCCACCAAGTAGCCAGCATCGACGAGACCACCGTACAGGGTCTGCAGAATCACCAGGGCCTGCTTTTGTGACGCAGGGCTGGGCTGGGACCTAAACGCCCGCCAGGCAGGGTCCGTACGTTTGCACGGTGTTCGGTGGATCCAAGTCGCGGGAACGGCTTGCAGAAACGTGCGGTACTTTTGTACATCAGGGGCGGTCACGCTGGACAGGGGCTTCTTGAGGTCTTGCGCACACCAGAGTAAAAACCGTTCCGCTTCTTTTCTGTAGCTGCGTTGGGTTGAAGGCTTCTCTTTATACCGGCCCAGCCACAGGTCGACTGCCTCCAGGTCATTGCGCGCGCCCAGGGTGTTGGCCATGTGAGAACGGAAGTCGCCCTGCTCTCCCGCCAATGAGGGCGAGGCCTGCATATGGGACAGGCTTCGGGCGACCGAGGTACCCACGCCAAACTGCACCAAGCCCTGTGACCCAACTGCTGAAGGCTGACCCAGCAAGAGCATGGTCGTGGTCGCGTTCCCTGACACGATGCCGCCCGCCCGCAGTTCGCGCTTGGATTGCGGCTCATACGCGTTACTGGAAACCAGCAAGTTCAGGTGGTCCTGCTCCAGGACGAGCCAATGCAAGACCTGGCGCGCACGAACGGCACCAAAGCCCTTGATCCGGCCATGCCAACGGTAACCGTACACATTGATGAACCGTACCAGGTCACCCAAGGTTAACAGGCCCACGTTGCGCAGACACTTGGCCACGGGTTTTGCAAACCAGGCCTCCAGCCGGTCCACGGCCGTGGGGATCACCGATAGGATGGTCTCCAGGTAGTTGAGCGCCCTCACCCGCTCGGCCACCGGGTCTTTCACGCCTACTGCAGCTTCCTGCGCGTCGGCGTTGTCCAGACCAAAGGCAGCCTTGTATTCGGCCAGCAAATCAGCCTCGGACCACATGTCCGGATCCATACCCTCAGCCTCTACCCACTCATCCAAGCTGGGCAACTGCACTGCGGGCTTTGCCGTGGCATCACTTCGGAGCAAGTCCAGCAAATGCGTGATTTTGGCGTTCGCAGGCAGTGCTGCGTCATGCTGGCGACCGACTTCGATGATTTGCTTCAGGAGCGTGTCGCGCCGGCCTTGCACATAACGCAAGTCGGTCGTGGTTTCGGACCAGGCCATGTAGCGTGCAAACGCATCGGCCAAGTCCAGGCCCAACAGGCTGGAGCGCACGAACGCGAAATGGTGAATGCCCAATGCCCGAGCTTCCTGAAGGACGCGGGCCTTTGCACCACTGGGGCGGCCTGGCTTGCGCTTCTCTACCGGTGCGGTGTGAAACAGCGGACGAATGGGCTCTATGGACATTGCGATTGAAACCATGGTGATGGGTCCTGCCGTTGTAGTGCCAATTCTTGAAACGCTACTTGTCCACTTGCAGTTGCTGTAGGCGCGTGTGGGGCGCCGCCGCCTGTCGTACTGTTGCGTATGGGGTAGTCTTTACCGACGACGGTTTTCAAGACCATGCCACCTCGCACTCGCATCGCAAATCCTTGATTTGCAACGCACAAAAAAGACCTCTGCCGTTACTCTTCTCGTTGGAGCGCCATTCATCTTTCAATGTTGATGGTTGTGGGCCACTAAACATTCAGTTTTTCCAGTCAATTGCTGAGTGCCAGGGATTTAGCAGCGACACACCTGTATTGACAAAATCCTGCGTGTTGCGCGTAACAACCGTAAACCCATGCTCGATGGCCGTGGCAGCAATCATGGCGTCACGCTCTGAACGGGGATCAGGTACATGCAGTGCAGCACATATCGTCGCTGCGTGCTCTGTAAAGGGCAGGATTCGCCCAGTGAATGCGGCTCGAACACCCGTCAGCCAGAGGCGCAGCGCACTGCCTTGCGGCGGCGTGCGCCGCTCCAACGTCAGGATCCCTTTTTCCAACTCAAGGACGGTGATGGCCGACAGGAAAAGCTTGCCAGCAGACTGTTCTGCGGCCCAACTACGCACTTCAGGCGACTGGTTGGGCTTGCCCTGGCGCAATTCGGAAATCACATTGGTATCGAGAATGAACATCAGCGCCTTTATTCAAATTCAGCAGGCCGGATCTGGATGTCCAGACGCGGCGGATTGAACTCAATGTCTTGTGCGCCAGGAATGCCATCCATAACGCTCAGGAACGTTGGCTCGCCCTGTCCGACGATGCGGTAGTAATCCTCGATCTTGAGCAGTGCAAAGGCAGGACGGCCCCGATCGGTGATGAACACTGGCCCCTCGACAGCAGCGCGTTTGGCCGCCGATACATCGCGGGTGAAGTCGCGACTGGAAAACGTATGGACTGGCATGGTGGACTCCTTTCGGGGAAGCAATGTTTGTATGTTATGACAACTTCCACAAGCCGTCAATTTTGAGCCCTGTGTCCCTTCCCGATGCGTGCAGGGCTTCTGTGGTTTCGGCGTTCAGTTCGTGATGCGTTTGCACAGCAAAGCCACCACTTGCTTGTGGCTAAAGACATTCAGATCTTTGTTGACAGCCTGGAGGCGCGCTGGAGCTTCGGAATCTGCGCAGAGAACGTGCTGTCGCAATGCGTCTGCATTCCCTCGTCTCATCTATTGATTCATCCCGGAACACTTTTATGAAAAACCCAGGAACGTTTTTATGCAAAATGACGTGCACAACTGGAAACCGGCCTTTTATACCATTAAATATTACGTGATGATTATAGGGATAATCATGATGATTTTCAATTTATTTAAATGACCGTTACCGCGCTGGACCGGACGGGATGTGACCCGTTTTGGGGCTTGCAGGAGGTGTGCAGCGCCAGAACCTGCCTTGTAGCGGCCATCCCCCGCTGCTGGCCGTACCCAAGCGGCTTGTTGGCGCCCCCTCTGGCCCATCCAAAGGCAGCTCCAGCCAAGCTCTTGCCACGCCGTAGAAGACTAGACGCAGCAAGATTTCTGGTTCAGTGACGGGGCCGCATTGGACAGTAGGCGTCCCAGCTACTTGTTTGCGCGACTCGCCACACGCTGCAGCCGGGTCCGACGGAATAGCTTTCACTCCCAGGACTTCCTCTTTCCCCAGCGAGCCTCTGCAACAACCTTTTTTTGCATCGGGCCTGACACGTCAGGTTGACTAGGCCAGACAACGATACTTCTCCTGAAAACTGCCGACCCGCGGCGATGGCGAGTGCCCGGGTACTGGCGAGGTGAGTTGCATGGACGGTACGCCAACTGTATTGCGGCACCTCACCGCAACAGACGCTGGGCACATTGCGTAGCGCCAGCGCTGCCGACTAAACCGAATGATTCCCGGCCGGGACATGTATGAAAACAGTGCACAGGAGAATTCAAGCATGAAAAACGCGGCGACATTCCTCGAACTCCCCTCCTTGCCCTGCCCTTCCTTCGATTCGCAGCGATATCGATGGTGGCCCCGAATGCCCATAACATAGTGCTATTCATCCCGGCATTTTGAACCGGCGGCCATGGTTTAGCGATAAAAGTCAGCCTGGGTTTGCTAAAAGGGACTTTGGCTGCCACCAGCCGGGTACGATGTGGAAGCACATTGCGCTCGTTTTGCACTCACGAGCACTCCCCCTGGGGGGCCAATTTGCGTGCGAATGACCGGGTTCGATGAATGCGCCTTTTGCCATGCTGCGCATTGGGGGGGCGCTCGTTCGCATTGGCATGCGCCTCAACGTGGCTGGGATCTACCCGAATAGCTCGGTGCGTTGGCATGCTCAGGGAGCGAAGGCCGGGGCAGCGGTTTTGAGGAGTGTAGGCGCGTGGGCTTAACCAGGTCCAGGAGCTGTGATCCCATTTTACGGACACCTAGTTGATCTAATAAATGGGGTCCGACGCGTCCAAACCGCACGCCCTAAAACGGCTATGCCAGGCGCCGTTTCGTGAGAAGGCAGTTAATCTGGTTCGTACGCGGCGCGCACCCAACGAATGGTCCAGGGAGTTTGGTTGCCTTGCCTCCACGAACTCGAATTCGGTGCACCAAGCTGTTGGGGCCAATGGCCAATCTGAAAAAGGAATATCGAGCAGGTACTGTGGTGATCCGCAAACGTTTTGTCTGTTTGTGGTATCCGACTCTCAACGCGGGGACAAACTCCGGCGCTGCCTTTGCGTGGCCGTTCACCGCAATTTGCGATAGATCAGTGCCTGACTCTGCCGAGTGCATTTTCAAGGCTACCGCCTTCAACCAGTATGGGTGCTCTAAGTGCAATGCATCTCTACATGGACAGGGTGTCTTTACCGGTCTGAGGAGTATCGACGTGTAGCGCAGTAATGTGCTTGATAGTGCCGTTGGGAAACAGGTGACCTCGGGTAATGCGATTCAGGCGTTCGACTTGGGCTGGATGTCATGAAACTATTCTCCGTGCTCCCCATTGCGGCGACGTCTGCCAGTACACCGGGCTTGCCCTTGACTGCCGCTGGCGATGCGTGTAGTCCACTCACAGCAGCGGTGGAGATTGTGCATGACAGCCTGGTGCGCCTGGGTGGCCCGCCGCAGAGGAACGATCAAAACCGAAGGGTGGTGTGTAGTCTGCACCGTGATGGAGTGTTGACGTAAACCGGGTCGGCTGCATTTTGAATTCAATCGCTGGCTGCCCAAGACATCTGAAACATGCCGATGGGAGTAGGCCAACCGAATTGCCGAGATAGTCAAAGAATTTCAATGAGGTACCTAAGACCGTTCGTGGAACCGGCTCAAATCCAGGGTGTCATGCGCGTTGCACCCTCCCCTTCGGAGGGATTCACTTGGTCGTTTTGAACAAAATACGGGAGGGGGGTGGAACCGTTCACCCCCCTTGCACTACCGGTGCGGGTTGGATCTTGAATCAGGAAAGCAGGGCCTTGATCGCCTTTTCCACTTCACTAAAGCGTTTTGGGTCAATGTTGCCCAGGTTGATCTCAGCCGAACGTTTTGCCGAATCCAGTTTGATGGTGGCGGTCTGACCATCCTTACCCTTTACCGAAATCTTCTTAGGAGCAGGGGGTGGAACCGTTCCACCCCCCTCCAGGAGTCTTGTCAAAACCTGTAAAGAATTCAGCTTTTCCGTTGAATTCTTCAACTCTCTGGCGCGGGCCAGGATGAGATCGGGATCCTTTTGGATAGCAGGTGTCAACAAAGTCGCCCAACGGTACTGCAGGTCCAACGGACTAGGAAATGCTGCGATCACATCAGCAGGCAGTCTGGCCAGGGCCAAGGCCTTTCCCAATTGGCTCAAGTCTATCGAGGCAGCTTCGGCAAGCTTGCGGGCAGACGGGAATAGGCCTTCATCCAACGCTTTAACGTATGTAGCCCCGGCCTCCCAAGGGCTGAGAGCGGCCCGAGCCCTATTCTCCCGGTCCATTTGGCAAAACAACTCAGAGTCGTTCAGGTCATCGATGACAGCCAAGACCGGCAGTCCTAGTTCCAGACACGCTCTGTGACGGCGATGACCAAAAACCAATTCGAATTCACCTGCGACCGTCTTGGACGGTCGAACCTTTATTGGCTGAATGTTGCCGCCAGCGGTCTCGATCTCCTGCCTCAAATCGGCAAACTCTGCTCCACCGTAGGAAAGCTCACTCCGGTTAGCCCATTTGCTTGGCTTGATAAGTTTCGGGGCCAGCTTGCGGGTTGCACTGGCACCGTCGAACAAAGCGAGCCGTTGCTTCAGCTCAACGTTTTCGGCTGTCACTTGTTCGTCCCGAAAGAGCGCATCGGCGTGCATGCCGATAGCAGTCTTTGAGCCCAGGCCCCGGTTACCAGTCGCCACGCCGATGTGGCTCAGATCGACTCTTGCTGCCTTGTCTTTAAGCGCCATGTTGCTCTCCAGTTTGACGTTTCCATGCTGTGTTGATTTGCTCTTCGACCAACTCGACCACACGCTCATACGCGTCATAAGCACGCCGGTACGTGCGTGCATTGATGCTCGATGGGTCAGTGTCATAGACAGTACCAAACTCGGCGCTGGCACTGGCTGTCAACGCAGTCTTGGGAATCTCAACCGGTAAAACCATCCCGGCGTAAGCAGCCGTGATCCATTCCCGAACGACACTGGATGAAGCATCGTTTGCGTCAACACGCGCCAGCAGCACATCCACAAAATCAAAGCTCTTGGACTTGCCACGATTGGTCACCAGGTTCGCTGTTAGATCGTTGAAGAGGTTCCAGAACTGACCGCTGGACGTAAAGTCCAATGTGCTGGGGGGCAGGGGCATTATCAAGCCGTCGGAGGCGAGGAGGGCGTTGATGGTCAGGTAGGAGAGGGAAGGGGAGGTATCAAGGATGATCACGTCGTACCGAGTGCGCGCCGCGTCGACCCCGTTGTTGAGCACATTCCAGAACTCGAAGGAACCTTCCGATTTCTGACGGGAGGGGAGGGCAAACTCTGCCGAATAGAGTGCGAGATTGGCCGGAATGATGTCGATCCCATCCCAATAGGTTGGCGTGATCGCGTAATCAACGGACACCTCTGATCCGTAGCATAAACCCAGTATCGTTTGCTCATCCGCCACGTCCACATCAGGCAGCAGACCAAAGAGTGTTGTCATGGACCCTTGTGGATCCGTGTCGATCACCAGAACCTTGTGTCCCCGAAGGCTTAGGCCTTGCGCCAGCGTGACCGCCGTAGTGGTCTTGGTGACCCCACCCTTGAAATTCGCAACCGAAATGGTGATGGCTTCGGCTCCTTCTGGGCGCATATGTTTATTTCGTGTGGATTGGGCCCAGGTACGGGCATTTGCCAGGCTGAACTTGCGGCGGTGGCCACTTTCCATTTCACCGACTGGCAAATCTCCCTTCTTCACTCGATAATCCATTTGCGCCTTCTCTAGGCCACAAATAGCAGCGACCTGGTTGGTGCTAAAGGTTGGAGGCCTCTTCCGCGCATCTGGCGCCAGCATCGTGCCACGCACACTTTCAATAACGGCTCCAACTCGACTGGAGGCCGCGATCAAGTCCTCAAGCGTCACTCTTGAAACCGGCTTCTTTTTGATTGACATGTATTTTTCCTACCAAACGCAAAAAACAGCGTGTAACGCCAATTGTGCGTGTTTTGGGGATGTTTTGAACGTTCGGCATTCTGAATCTTTGCAGTTATTCACAATCTCGCATCTTCTCTTTTAAGATATCTTTAGAAGCTTTAATACCTTTGATGCGAATTTCCTTATTTAAATCAATGAGTTAGGTGATTTCACGTGAGACAAACGCAGGGAAGTGTGAGTCAAACTAGGCGATGTGTGAGAAGAACCCGTTAAGGTGTGAGACAAATAACAGGCCTGTTTAAATACTCTCTTTTCGTACCGGCCCACTGCCCAATAGGGCGGCAAAACTCGCTTGCGGTACCAAGTTCAGCCGAGTTTCGAGGCTTTTGAGTCCGTTCGCACATCCAATTGTGAGATAAACCAAGGGGGTGATTGTCTAGTAAAGACACAAATGTGAGAAAAACCATGGACCTAGAAGAAGAAACGGCGGAACCATGACACTCGTAGCCATGTCTTCGAGTGTGATTTGGCCAATCTCACACATAATAGGCAGATGAGTAGCACTGAAATATTCGGCCCAGACAGAATCGATAAGCCTGTATCTGCATTGGCCATGGTGCCTAAGACCGGGACCATTACCCGGGTCGGACGGCAAGCCTACACGCTCATGATGTTCGTAGCGCGAGAGCAGGGCGTTGAAGACAACGCATCTGGGATGTTCAGAGCCCCACTCAACTCGGTGATCCGTGGCTATGATGGGTCAACCGGTTCAGTCAAAGAGCTCAAGAAACACCTGCTGTCCATGGTTACCCACGTTGTAGAGTGGCAATCACCGTCTCCCGGTGAAACAGAGGAGTGGGGCGCGTGCGGTCTTCTATCCCAGGTCAGCCTTAAAAAGAAAAATGGTGAGAACTGGCTCCATTGGGCCTACCCGCCTGCGCTTCGCCAGGAGATGCTGTATCCGCTGCGCTACGCCCAAATCAGACGCTCAACGATCGCGCAGTTCCGTTCGCATGCCGGCCTGGCCCTCTACGAGATTTGCGCCCGCTACAAGGACAACCCGTCCCACCTGACCAGCAAGCAGCACTGGCACTGGTGGCTGCCAGTGCTGACAGGAAAGCCTGCGCCGGAGGAGATCAAGACAGAGTTCCGATTTTTCAACCGGGATACTGTCAAGCCCGCAATTGAAGAGGTCAACGCAGTCAGCGAACTCACAGTGACCATCCACGAATACAAAGTGGGCCGTTCCATTGAGTTCCTTCAATTCGAAGTCCGCATCAAACAAGAGGCAGTGAACAAAGAGGCCAAGGCTATCGACATGAGCAAGGTTGCGCGTGCAATTCAGCTCGGCATTGATGCAGAGATCGCGGAAGACTTGTTCATCCGCCACGGGGAGCTCGCGTTTGCCAAAGGCATAGAGCGGCTGGAGTTCCGTCTGGCCATGCCCGGCACACCCATCATGTCCCGACATGCGTATCTCAAGTCTTTGCTTACTGGTAAAGCAATCGACAGGCCTGTGCCTCTAGAACACGAAACTGAAGCGATAAAAGTGGGAAAACTGGTGGCGACCAAGCCTGACCCCGGCATCCAAGCACAAGACAACTTGCGAAAAAGAGAGAGCGAAAAGCTCGCAGTCGTCCGCATGGAACTTGAAGCGCTCGCAGAGCCGGCGATGGCGCAACTGCTTGCCGAACTAAAAGACAACTTCATCGAACGCCAAATGTCCCCAGCCGCCATGAAGCGACTGAACGACGGCAAATGGCAGTCTGCATTGGTCATGGGCGAGTTGGCTAGGTTCTATTGGCGGCGCACCCGCGGCACCGATTGGAGCGCTTCAGAGTCACTGCCCAAATTCGAGCGCATTGATCAGTCCGCCCTGTTCTAGGTCCAGTTGGGATATTGGTTTAAAAGGTTGAATTGCACTTCACCAAACAGCGCACAACGGGCGTTCTATTCTCATTGTTGACAGCCAAGCTGCAAAACATGGGCCAATTGACCCCGTTCATCAGCAAAATCTGCGAATAAATCCTTACAACACAAGCACTTACGCTGTCCCGTCTTGGCCATGGTCGTTCCTGCACCGGGTCGACCGGCGATCCACCGAAGTTAAGCCATTAGTCCTTGTATGCCAAACTTGGATGCGGTTTCACATGGTATTTCGGTCTCGGCTGATTTCGATCCGGCACGAGCCGGTGCGAATTGCCACCGAGCAGCAAGAACGCCTTTTCCAGCAAAGCTGCGATGCAACCCAGTCCCAACGCCATACGCGGCAACAACCGTTGCAGGCCTGTCAGTAAGATTCGTGCGACAACCTGCCACATCGAGAAAACCATACAGATTCAGGGTCTCCGGAGTGGATCAACGAGGGTTTTAGGTTGGGGTCGTCTCAGAATTCGGAAAATAAAGCACGTTAAACCTAAGCTTCTCGCTACGAAGCGGGTACCGTCTGTCTGGCGTTGTCTAGTTGAAGTGCCCCTCAATCCTGCGTCAGGCTCACTGCCTGTATGCCGTCAGATTAAGGTTGTTTTTGGCTTTATCAGACATCCCTTGCCCGACTTCCCAGACTTCAACCTGACACGCCGTCCGCTAGCGTGCTTTATTTTCCGTTTTCTGAGGCGACCCCAACATGGCCGCGATTACTTGTCTCAGTGCATACATGTGTGACGATCAAAGATTTTTGCAGGATGCCACTGTCTGCCGATACCAGCCATCGATACTGTCGGCATCCTTTTGGAGTTTGGCGATCTGTGCCAACTTCTTCTTGCGCAGGGCTTGCGCTTCCGTCAGCTCTCGAACAATCGAAGCGGAGGCCTTGGTTGGTATCACTGGCAGGATGTCAACGCCTGGCTGCTGATTTTTGGATTTATTCTTCAATGCGGCAATCTCGCGTCTGGCCACTTCGAGTTCATCCGAGCGCGTCAACAGTTCGGCGTTAAGCAAGATGATCTGCGCCTCCATCCGGCCAATCGACGGTGGAATATTTTTCGTAACGTCACGCTTAAGCGCTTCAATCTCGGCTTTTTTCCGGGTACGGTACGCGGCTTGCCGGTCTGCGGCGGTTTTCGCGTTCCCTGTTGATGGGCGGCCCCGACTCCCCTTTTG
>Ga0136636_10002250_pt1 | contig 11495 bp, 8 predicted proteins | sample AntDrymUQ8522106_2_FD_104653 | JGI IMG/M metagenome (GOLD analysis project Ga0136636, IMG submission 104653) | Polar desert sand microbial communities from Dry Valleys, Antarctica - metaG UQ852 (21.06) | ecosystem: Environmental > Terrestrial > Soil > Desert | place: Antarctica: Dry Valley... | reverse complement strand
TACAGCCTGTTCGAGCATCGGATCTGCGAAAGTACCGCTAGACAGGTGGCCACCGCCCGCCGGCCGGTGGCCCTGGTCACCGGCGCGTCGTCCGGCATCGGCGAGGCGCTGGCACAGCGCTTCGCCCGCGGCGGGCACGACCTGGTGCTGGTGGCGCGCAGCGCCGACAAGCTGCAGGCCCTGGCCGCCACGCTGCGGCAGCAGCATGGCGTGCGCGCATCGGCAGTGCCGGCCGACCTGTCGCAGCCCGGCGCCGCCGCCGACCTGGCCGCCGCGATGAAGCGCGCCCGCCGGCCGATCGACGTGCTGGTCAACAGCGCCGGCGTGCTGGCGCACGGGCCGTTCACCGGCATGGGCGCGGCGCGCCACCAGCAGCTGATCGACCTGAACATCAGCGGCCTGACCGCGCTGCTGGCGCAGTTTCTGCCCGGCATGGTGGCGCGCGGCAGCGGCCGGGTGTTGAACGTGGCCTCGATCGCCGCCTTCCAGCCGGTGCCGTCACTCGCCACCTACGCCGCCACCAAGGCCTATGTGCTGAGCCTGACCGAATCGCTGTCAGAGGAGCTGAAAGGCAGCGGCGTCAGCATCACCGCGCTGTGCCCCGGCATCACCGCCACCCACATGCTGGAAGCCGCCAGCGCGGCCAGCACCGAACTGCAGCGCCTGCCGGGCTTTCTGGTGGGCAGCGTGGACGACGTGGCCGACCAGGGCTTTGCCGCCTGCATGGCCGGCACGGTGGTCTGCGTGCCCGGCGCCATCAACCGCGCCACCGTCGCGGCCGGTGGTGTCACGCCCAGGTGGCTGCTGCGGCGCATCAGCGGCAGCGTGGTGCGGCGGATGAAGTAGCCCAGGCGGCACCCGATGGGCAGGCCGGCGGGCTGCAGGCATGATGGCTGCCGACACCGTCACCAGGAGACCGCACGCCATGCCCACAGCCAATGCCAACCTCGCCAGCTACCGCGCCGCGCGCGACTTCCTGCTGGCCCACCGCACCGACCTGGACGCCGCCCATGCCGGCTTCCGCTGGCCGCAGCTGACCCACTTCAACTGGGCGCTGGACCATTTCGACGACCTGGCGCAGGACAACCATGCCACCGCGCTGTGGATCGTGGCCGACGACGGCAGCGAGCAGAAGGTGACGTATGCGCAGATGGCCGCGCGCAGCAACCAAGTGGCCAACTGGCTGGAGAGCCTGGGCCTGGTCCGCGGCGACCGGGTGCTGCTGATGCTGGGCAACGAGGTGCCGCTGTGGGAGCTGATGCTGGCCTGCATCAAGATCGGCGCGGTGATGATCCCGGCCACCCAGCTGCTGAGCCGCGACGACCTGATCGACCGCCTGGAGCGCGGCCAGGTGCGCGCGGTGGTCACCACGCCGGCGCATGCGGCCAAGTTCGACGGGCTGGACGGCTACGCGCCGGGCCCGCTGGTGCGCATTGCCATCGGTGCGGTTGCGGCGGGCACGGCAGGCTGGCAGCCCTATGCCGCAGCCGACGCGGCCAGCCCGGTCTACACACCCCGGCAGCCCACCGGCATCGACGAGCCGCTGCTGCTGTACTTCACCAGCGGCACAACCGCCAAGCCCAAGCTGGTGGAGCACACCCACACCAGCTACCCGGTGGGGCACCTCAGCACGCTGTACTGGATCGGCCTGCAGCCCGATGACGTGCACTGGAACATCTCGTCGCCCGGCTGGGGCAAGCATGCCTGGAGCTGCTTCTTCGCGCCCTGGATCGCCGGCGCCACCATCTTCATCTTCAACTACAACCGCTTCGATGCCAAGCGCGTGCTCGACGTGCTGGTCGACAAGCAGGTGACCACGCTGTGCGCCCCGCCCACCGTGTGGCGCATGTTGATCCAGGAGCGTCTGGGCCAGTGGCCGGTCAAGCTGCGTGAGCTGCTGAGTGCCGGCGAGCCGCTGAACCCCGAGGTGATCGAACAGGTGCGCAGCGCCTGGGGCGTGACCATCCGCGACGGCTTCGGCCAGACCGAGACCACCGCCCAGGTGGGCAACCCGCCGGGGCAGAAGATCAAGTTCGGCTCGATGGGCCGGCCGCTGCCCGGCTACCGGGTGGTGCTGCTCGACCCCGACGACCGCCCGGCCGAGGAAGGCGAGATCGCCTTGGACCTGGCCGACGCACAGCTCGGCAGGCCCACCGGCCTGATGGTGCGCTATGCCGATTCACCCGAGAAGACCGCCGAGGTGATGCGCGCCGGCCACTACCACACCGGCGATGTGGCCCAGCGCGACGCCGAGGGCTACATCACCTACGTGGGCCGGGCCGACGACGTGTTCAAGGCCAGCGACTACCGCATCAGCCCCTTCGAGCTGGAAAGCGTGCTGATCGAGCACCCGGCGGTGGCCGAGGCGGCGGTGGTGCCGTCACCCGACGCGCTGAAGCTGGCTGTGCCCAAGGCCTTTGTCACCCTGATCGCCGGGCACACGGCGGACGCCGCCATGGCCGCCGGCATCCTGGCCTTCTGCCGCGAGAAGCTGGCGCCTTACAAGCGCATCCGCCGCATCCAGTTCACCGAGCTGCCCAAGACCATCAGCGGCAAGATCCGCCGGGTGGAATTGCGCAAGGCCGAAGAGGCGCGGGCCATGCCGCCGGTGCCGCTGGCGGGCGAGTTCTTCGAGTAGCGGCGCGGCAGACCCAGCCGGCCGGTCGGGCCCGGCCGCCGGACACCGGTGACCGACCCCTGTGCAAATGTCCCGACCATGCATCCCGACCATGCATCCCGACCATAAAAGGGTGGGCGTGGTCCATCGGATGGGCACCAGGCGTCCACCTTGGCCGCAGCCTGGCGGCGGTTGGTGCGCCACACGCCGGGCACGCCGGGCACGCCGAGATGGCCATGACCGCGCTGGCCGGGGTGGCGTGCAGGCCGGCAGGTGTGCGCGCACCAGAGTCGGCCGGCACGGCTGCCGGGGCCGCATGGTGCGCCGCGACTGGGAGAAGGCGCGGCTCTTTGCTGGCGCACGGGCTCAAGTCCTGATAGAAGGCCCGATGTCCGGCTCGGGTCGGCGCGAGCGCATGTATCCGGTTGGGCCCGATTCAAGCCGGCAGCGGGCGTCAGCCATCGCCGTCCAACGGCAAGCGAGAGGTCGTGATGAACCCCCTGGACCGACTGGCGGCCGACTGGCCCGCGCTGAGCGCTCTGCTGGACGAGGCACTCTCGCTGTCGGCCGACGCCCGCGGCCCCTGGCTTGAGCGGCTGTCTGGCAACCAGGCTGCGCTGGGAGCGGAACTGCAGCGGCTGCTGGCTGTCCACGCCAGCGCCGAGAGCGCCGACTTCATGGGCACGCTGCCCCGACCGGCCGGCACGCCGGGCGGTGACGCAGCGAGCGGGCATGCCGGTCCTGCGGCCGGAGACCTGGTCGGTCCGTGGCGGCTGCTGGACGAACTCGGACGCGGCGGCATGGGCACGGTCTGGCTGGCAGAGCGCACCGACGGGCAACTGAAGCGGCAGGTGGCGCTCAAGCTGCCGCACCTGGCCTGGGATCGGGGCTTGGCCGGGCGCATGGCGCGCGAGCGCGACATCCTCGCCACGCTCAGCCACCCCAACATCGCCCGTCTCTACGATGCAGGCTTCGAGACTGATGGCCGGCCGTGGCTGGCGCTGGAATACGTGGTCGGCCGCCAGGTCGACGTCTATGTGCAAGCGAACGCACTGGGCTTGCGCGCGCGTCTGGACCTGCTGCTGCAGGTGTGCGCGGCGGTGGCCTTCGCACACAGCCGGCTCGTCATCCACCGCGACCTGAAGCCGTCCAACATCCTCGTCACCGATGACGGGCAGGTCCGCCTGCTCGACTTCGGCATCTCCAAGCTGCTGACCGGCGAGCATGCCGCCGAGACCCACCTGACCCGCGCGGCAGGCCGCCCGATGACGCTGGACTACGCCAGCCCCGAGCAGGTGGCCGGCGAGCCGCTGGGCACGCCGAGTGACGTCTACAGCCTGGCGGTGGTGGCCTACGAGCTGCTGACCGGCCGCAAGCCCTATCGCCTGGTTCGCGGCAGCGCGGCAGAACTCGAAGAAGCCATCGCCGGGGCCGATGCCGTTGCGGCCAGCGCCAACGCCAGCGACCCGGCCTTGCGCGCCGCCTTGCGCGGCGATCTGGACGCCATCCTGAACAAGGCGCTGAAGAAGTCGGTTGCCGAACGCTACCCGACCGTGGACGCGCTGGCACTGGACCTGCGCCGCCACCTCGACAGCAAAGCGGTCCTCGCGCGGCCCGACAGCCTGCGCTACCGCAGCGGCAAATGGCTGCGCCGCAACCGCGTGCAGGCCTGGGCCGGCGGCTTGTCGGCGCTGGCGCTGGTCGGCGGCGCCACGGTGGCGCTGGTACAGGCGCAGCAGGCCCGGCAGCAGGCAGCGCGCGCCGAGCAGGTGAAGGCCTTCGTGCTGTCGATCTTCGGCGATGCCGGCACGCAGGGCGGCGGCACCCGCTTCACCACGGCGGTGGACCTGCTGGAGCGCGCGCAGGGCCGCATCGAGCGCGAGCTGGCCGACGACCCCCTGGTGCGTGTCGAGCTGATGTCGGCCGTCGGCACATCGATGCAGAGCCTGGGCGAAGCCAAGCTCGCCGAGCCGCTGCTGGCCGCTGCGGTCGCGCAGGCCGACGAGCGGCTCGGCGCCGGCCATTCGCAGGCCCACATGGCCCGCGTGGCGCACGCGCAGGCACTGCTGGCGCTGGGCCGCCTGGACGACACCGAGCGGGTGCTGCGGCCCGCCTTCGCGGCGTTGCAGGGGCGGCCGTCCATCAGCCCGGAGGCGCTGGTCACGGCTTGGCAGGTCAACGCATTCGTGCAGTCGAGGCGGGGCAGTTACGACGCCGCCGCCAGCGCCATGCGTTCATCGCTGGCTGTGGCCAGGCAACACCTGCCGAACCGGCCCGAGGTGCTGCTGGCCGCGCACATCGAGCTGGTCAATGCCATGACCGATATCGGCGATGCCGGCCGCGAAGCCGAGGTGGCGCGAATGCAGACCTTTGCGCGCGTCAGCTTCGGCAATGCGGTCACGCCGCTCACATTGCGCGCGCGCTTCTTCGCGATCTATTCGGAAGAGCTCCGCTTCGAGCACATTGCGCAACTGGAGACCTTGCTGGCCGAGATGCGCGGCGTCTACGGCCAGCGCCACCCGGATCTCAGCATGGTGTTGCAGCACCTGGCGACGACCCGCGACGCTTATGGCGATGCAGCTCGGTCGCTGCCCGAGTGGCGCGAGGCACGCGACATCGACGACGCGCTGCAGGGCGACACCGCCAGCTTCGACCGTGCTTTCGTGCGGCTGCGGTTGGGGTACAGCTTCCTGCTCGGGCGCCAGCCGCGCCAGGCAGTCCAGCAGCTGACGCCCGCGCTGAAGATGCTGGAGTCGGCGCTGGTCGGCGGCGAGATCGGCGTCATCATCACCGCCCGCGCCCTGCTGGCATTGGCGCAGGCCGAAGCAGGCCTGCTTGCCGAAGCCGAGCAGACATTGGGCCCGGCTGCGAGCGACCTCGTTGCCGGCGTCAAGGGAGCAGCAGGACCCCAAGACTGGAACCGGGCCGCCCGCGTGCGCAAGCTGCAGGGACGGACCGTCGAGGCCGAGGCGCTGATCCTGCGCGCCATCGCGGGATTCGAGGCGCTCGGGCGCAACGGTGACGTGCGCGAGTCGGGCTCGCAGCATGCTTTGATCGTGCTGGAGGCCGGCCGCCCGGCCGAAGCACTGCCGCTGCTGAAGGCGCATTACGACCTGCTGCGCAAAGTGCACCGTGTTGACTCGCCGCAGTTGGCCGAGCTGTCGACGGCGCTGGCTCGGGCGCATCTCGCGGGCTCGGCGGCCGGCGACGCGCAAGCTGCTGTGGACCGCGCCGCCTGGTCGCATGCGCACTGGCAGGCCACCGATCCAGCCCATCGGGAGGCCGGCGTCGCGGCCTACTGGCTCGCCCGCGCGCTCGCGGCCCAAGGCTCTCGGCACGCGGCACTGGCGGTGCACCGTGAGGCCCGCCGCGTGATGGCAGCCGATCCGCGTCCGTCGGACGCTGGCCTCCCTTCGGTTTGACGCGTCGAGTTGGCTGGCGCCATGACCGCGACGGACTCCTCTGGATCGGCATCCACCGCCTGCATCGGCTGGCCGGTCGGCGGCCATCGGTCGGGCAGCCGCATTCAGCCTCGCTTGCGGACTTTCCAGACCTGCTCTGAGGGAAACCGATGCGCCCAACTGGCCGAGGTGCCGAACGGTTTGCCCGGGCCTGGATCGCGGGCCTGCAGCTCTTGGTAGTCGATGACGTCAAAGCCGACGCGATCGAAGAGGCGGAACCAGCCGCCGGTGGGCAGGGTGAACTCGATGCCGCTGGGATCGGTCTCCACCTGGCGCCAGTCGATGCGGTGAAGACTGAACCAATCTCGCACCAAAGTCTCGGATGTGGCCGAGCCGTCCAGCGGGGCGCAGGCCAGTGCCAGCGGGTGGTTGCCGAGCAAGGCCAGCACGCCGCCAGCGCGCAACAGCCGGTGCGCCTCGGGAACCCACACAAAGGGGTCGCACCAGATCGCGGCCCCGTACTCGGACACGGCAAAGTCGAAGGAGCCGTCGGGCCGCGGCACCCGCTCTGCGTTGCCGTGGATCCAGGTGATGTCCAGCCGGTGCGCCGTGCCCAGGCGGCGGGCAGTTTCGAGCTGGCGCTGTGAATTGTCGATGGCGGTGACGATGGCCCCGCGCCGGGCCATCCAGGCCGACACATAGCCGGTGCCACAACCCAATTCGATGGCGTCCATGCCGGTCATGTCCTCGGGCAGCAGGCCCACGGTGGTTTCAGGAACGTCCCACACGCCCCAGGTTGGCTGGCGAGCGGCCCAGGCCCGCTCGCCAGCCGCCACCCAGGCAGGGGCGTCTGCGTCCCATTGCGTGCGGTTCACCAGTACAACACCGCGCACCGGCACTCGGGGATCGGCTACATGACGCCGCACAGCGTTCACCACGGCCAGGCCGAGCAGCTGCGCGGCGTGCGCCAGGCTGTGCTCGATGAGGCGTTCTTCGCCACGCCAAACGGCTTCAAAGGCCGCCGACCTGAGCCCCATTCGCTGCCCACCGCAGTCTGGATCAACCCACCACTACCGGAGAACATCAACCCGACATCACAACAGCATTGCGCAGTAAATTCATAACAAATAGTGGCGCAAAGTCATTGACACGTTCCGGGGGCGCGCACGAACAGTTGCACACCCAGTTGGTCTTCCAAGTCGCGGATGGTGCGCGACAGCGGGGTCTGGTCGATGTGCACGCGCTCGGCAGCCCGGCGAAAGTTCAGCTCCTCGGCGGCGGCGATGAAGTAGCGAAGGTGGCGCAGCTCGATCATCTGCGGCTCATCGCGTGACTGTTGAACAGTGCGCGGCGAAGCGGGTGGCAGGGACGATAGGGACGGGCGCAGACGATCAGGTTCATTCGATTCACTCCTTGAATCTTTCTGTAAATGCGAGGCACCATTCAATTTCCAGGCTCGGTCAACGAAGCCGAGCTTGAGCACGCCGCCGCACTGCGCGGCGACCATCACTTTGGCCACCTTCGAGGAAGTCCTTTGGCTGGTCAAAGTAGGTCTTGACGCCTTACTAGGCAGACACCTTCAAGTGAACTGCACGTCATATAGCGCTTTACCTCACTCAACACAAAAAAGGTATAACAAAAGCTACCAGCCTTGAACGCCTCAAGAACCCGACTTAAATTCCTTGAGTGTAATTGCCCTGCGTCCCAGCACGGTATGAGCTTCTTTACTCCAGTGCTCGAAATTGTCCCAAAGCAAATGCTGCATCCGTGGCGATGAAAAGCCACTCCTATCGCTACCCGGTTCATAATAGTATGTGTAGCCCTCGACGGATTTAATCCCAAAATGACCAGGATCCTCTTTGATTTCGCGCTCGACATCATCCCGGTCTAGAACATAAAACGACGTCCGCTCTGACTGAAGAGAGTGGAGCAAAGAGTGGAGCTTCGACTTAAAGCTGCCAGCGCCTTCAATGCTCAGGATCAAGATATTTTTTGCGCCCTTATCAATGAGTTTGGTAATGATGGTCTTGTAACTGGTAGCGATTCGGTCAGCTGTCGTCTCGGACTCCGAACTACTGGCTCGGTAGTCATTGATTCCACCGTTGATGACCACCAAAGAAGTGGCCAGATCTCTCGAGGCCTCAGAGTTCAGATAGTCTGTAACTTGTTCTAGAACCGTGGGGAACAGGAACGGCTCCGGGGATAGGAAATTTAAACGCCCTTTTTTTCTCCCAAAGGCCCCCCGGCAAGGCGCTTGAGCACCCACTGTCGAGGGGCGGCAGTTGTTCCTCGGCGCCGCAACGGCGGCATTGGCGCGGGCGGTGGCGTCGGACGATGTGCGCGCAACGATCGAGGGTATGGCCGGCAGCGGACGCACGCTGGCGGTGCTGGTGGTTGACGGCACGCTTGCCGGCGCGATCGCGTTGCGCGACGCCGTGCGGCCGGATGCGGCGGCGGGGCTGGCCGCACTTGACGCGCTGGGCGTTGGGCGCGTGATGCTGACGGGCGATACTGCGGCCACGGCGGCGGCGGTGGGCAAACGTCTGGGCATTGCGGTGCAGGCCGGCCTGTTGCCGGTGGATAAACTCGCGGCGGTGCGGGCGATGCAGGCGCGCGGCGCGGTGGTGGCCAAGGTGGGCGACGGCATCAACGACGCGCCGGCGTTGGCCGCGGCCGATGTTGGCATCGCGATGGGGGGCGGCACCGATGTGGCGCTGGAGACGGCGGATGCCGCGGTGCTGCATGGGCGGGTGAGCGATGTGGCGGCGATGATCGCGTTGTCGCGGCGCGTGATGGCGAATATTCGCCAGAACATCGTCATCGCGTTGGGGCTGAAGGCGGTGTTCCTGGTGACCACGGTGGCCGGGGTGACCGGGCTGTGGCCGGCGATCCTGGCCGATACCGGGGCGACCGTTCTGGTGACGCTGAACGCGCTGCGGCTGTTGCGGAGCCCGCGCGCCTAGATGTGCAGGTAGTCGCGGATGCGGCCATAGGCGATGCGGGCGGCCACCGCGGTGCGCCACAACGCATGGAACGGCACTGGGCGCAAATCGGTGATCGGCATGTCGATCTGGGCCTGGGCGCCGCCGAGGATCCGTTTTGTCAGTTGCGGGCCCATGGCGCTGGCCAGTGCCACGCCGCGGCCGTTGTAGCCCAGGCAGACGGTGACGCCGGGGGCGGGTTCGTGGATGTGCGGGTAGTAATCCGTGGTGACGGCCAACTGGCCGTTCCAGCCATGGGTCCAGCCGATGCCCTTGATTTGCGGCCATAGGCGTTCGGCATAGCGGCGCAGGAAGCCGAGGTCGTCGGGGCCGGCGACCGGCGACTGCCGGCTGCGCCCGCCCATCAGCACGCGGTTCTGGCGGTCGAGGCGGTAGTAGGTGGTGACCTTGCCGAGTTCGTACAGTGCCGAGCGGGTGGGAAAGATGCTGCGGGCCATATCGTCGGATAGTGGCGCGGAGGCCACGACGCCACTGAACACCGGCACCACGGTCTTGCGCAGGTTCGGCCATAGATTGTCGGTGTAGCCGTTGGTGCCCAGCACGATCTGTTCGGCATGGACGGTGCCGGTGGGCGTTTGGATGTGCCAGCGGCCGGCATCGCGCCACATTTTTTGCGCGGGGGTGGCGCCGTGCACCGCGGCACCTGCCTGGAGTGCCGCCTGGGCCAGGCCGCGGGCATAGCTCAGCGGGTTCACGTGCCCGCCGCGACTGTCGAGCAGGGCGCAGAGGTAGCGGTCGGTTCCTGTGACCTCGCGCATGCGCGCGGCGTCGAGGAATTCGACCGGCATGCCGCGTTTGGCCGTTTGTTCATAGGCGGTGCGGATATCGGCGACGTTCGGTGCCATCCAGGCGGCGCGGATGGTGCCGGTTTGGCTGGCGTCGCACTGGATCTGGTGGCGGCGGATGATCTCGAAGGTGGTGTCGGGGGCATTCCATGACATGGCCACCATGCGCTCGCCCAACGCGGGGCCGAAATCGGCCACCACCTGGTCGGGGTCGTGCTTGAGGCCGGGATTGATCTGTCCGCCGTTCCGCCCCGATGCGCCCCAGCCCGGCTCGTGCGCTTCCAGCACCGCGACATCGGTGCCCTGCTCGGCCAGATGCAACGCGGCCGAGAGCCCGGTGAAGCCGCCGCCGATCACCGCCACCGAAACGGTCTTGTCGCCGTCGAGCGGTGGTGTGTCGGCCGGGGGGCGGGCGGTCTCGGCATAGAGGCTGGGTGGCAGCGGCGAGCGGGAATGGGCGGTCACGCAAAACTCCTGGAGGCGGTCGGTGGCGGAGCAGGTTGTTCCGCGGGAGGGAATCATTCAAGGGGACGTTGAATATTACGATACCGGAACGTTTAGCGCACAGTTCGGCGAAGCGCGCTAGGCGGGTTTTCGAAACGGGCGGATCGGGCCGGGGCTGTAGTGGCGCAAGCGGGGGATAGGAAATTTAAACGCCCTTTTTTTCTCCCAAAGGCCCCCCGGCAAGGCGCTTGAGCACCCACTGATTCGGTCCTTGGGGCCGGCGGCGGCCTGTAAATGATCGACCGCAGCCGAAACGAGCTTCATCCGTGGCGACCGTCTCCGGGTTTTCCCTCGCAATCGGGCGCCAAACCGCGGCCCTGCGAAACCCTGGCGCAGCCAGTCCCCGCAGCCCTGGTCACCGGGCCGCCTAAAACGTGTTGATGGGTGGATCTCAGGCCGCTTGCAGCTGCGACCCACGGGCGGGCGCCCTGGGCGGTGCTCTGGCCTGCAGACCCAGGTGCGTGAGGATCTTCTCGATCACCGGTTGTTCGAGGATTGCCGCGATGATCTTCAGTTCGCCGCCACAGTTCGGGCAATGCTCGATGTCGATCTCAAACACGCGCTTGAGCAACTTGGCCCAGCTCAGCCGCGCAGGGCGGCGATGCGCACAGGTCGCCTCACCCTCGGCTGGCGGGGCGGCTGGCGGGGCGGCCTGCGTGTGCTGCTCGGATTCCTGCGGCACCACCAGCGCCCGCAGCTTGGCGTTGGGTGCCAGTACACCGTGAAAGCGAATGAGGTGCAGGCGTGGCCGTGGCACCAACGCAGCCAGCCGCTGCATGAACTCCAGCGGTGACATCACCAGGTGCGTGGTGCCGTCCCGCCAAGCGGTCTTCAGCTTGAGCACCACTTGCCCGGCGGCGTTGGTTTGCACGCGCTCGTTGGCCAGTGCTGGGCGCGTGATGTAGCGGCACAACTGCTCCAGCCCCTGGCGGCAAGTCAGCGCCGCAGCGCACGGCCGCGTGCAGACTGAATCCGGCGATGTCGGCGCACAGCGGCTGCTTGAAGTCCGCGTCCCTGGGCATCGCGCCTTGCACCGTCAGCACCTTCTGCCCGGCGCGTGGGCCGAAGGCGATGCGGTAAGCCGAGCCCGGACTCAAACAGTCCAGTGGACTGTTTGTGCCTGGCGAGGGGCCGGGCCACTGGCCCGGCGCGGCCTGCAAGGCCAGGCGGCGGCCTGCAGCGGCCT
>Ga0136636_10002249_pt1 | contig 11502 bp, 9 predicted proteins | sample AntDrymUQ8522106_2_FD_104653 | JGI IMG/M metagenome (GOLD analysis project Ga0136636, IMG submission 104653) | Polar desert sand microbial communities from Dry Valleys, Antarctica - metaG UQ852 (21.06) | ecosystem: Environmental > Terrestrial > Soil > Desert | place: Antarctica: Dry Valley... | reverse complement strand
CGGGGCACATCCACATGGCAGGGGTCCTTCGCTCCACCGGCATTGCCCGGCTTCGTCGCTCCTACGACCCCCTCCAACGTCTGATCGCACGACCCAGCTGGTTATGTCTGTATTCCCAGCTTCATCTCGGGGCACAACCCCGGTGCGGCGGATCTCTCAGGTTCCTCGACCGTCCTCTCGATACGCGCCGCCCGCTAGCACCCCGGGGGACTGGACGACTGCACATGCCTGTGGCTTCGTCATCCATGCTGGCTTCACCCTCTCTGGAAAGCTGGCCGATCCCGTTCTTCATATCGGGGCCGGAACCGGTTCACGCTTACGCATTACGGCTCGCATCGTGCGCCTTCCCAGGCTCCGCCGTGACGGTTACCCGTTCACGACGCCAGGTCAGCTACCTGTTCACAGGCAGTTACATGGTCGATCCTTTCAATCGACAAGGTCGGTCAGGCTTGGCCTGACGCACCAGAGTGACCTGAGAGGGAAAGGGTTTGCGCGTAGTGTTGCGCCGAGAGCTGCACTTACCCGGAGGGTGACTCTCGTTCCTTGCCCAAGTCTTTTCCACCTCTGGTTCCTCTGGTCCTTCGTGTGAATCCGACTGCGATTTCAAGGCTCACCCAACAGGCGACGTCACTCCCGCAGCCAAGGCGCCAACAAGCGGTCGCGCTCGGCCTGGCCAGCGGCATTCAGCCCGGGACCCAGGGTGCCCGGGGCCACCTCCCACCAGTGGTGCTCGGACAAGGTCGGCAGGTCGATGACGGCGCAATGCCAGAGCTCGGCCACGGTGCGGGTCTCGGCGGCCAGTGGGGCCACCAGGTCCGCGTCGGCGGTGGGCGCCACTGGCAGTACCAGTACCACCACCCGGGCGCCGCGGCTGAGCAGGTCCGAGACGATCCAACCCAGGGCCAGCCGCCGATCACGATGACGCCACGCGGCGCGCAGGTCGGCGGGCACCTCAACCAGCACCTCTTGTCCGGACACGTCCAAGGCTTGGGCCGCGATGGCGAGGTCGGGCAAGGCCGCATGCCCGGGCAGGGGCGTGGGCACGAACAGGTGACGGCCGCAACGCACCGCCAACGGCGTGGGCGCAGACGCATGGCGCAGCAGCAGCCAGCGGCGGTCCTGCTGGTCCTCGACCGCCGGGCAGCGCAGCACGGCCAGGTCGTCGCCCAGGCGCAGGCGGCCATCCGCGTCTACCCGCAAGCCCTTCGCCGCCCCGGGCAGAACCAAGCGCACGTGGTGCTGGCGGCCCGCGCCGGCCAGGTCGACGCCGGCACCCAGGTCACCGGTCGAGGCCACCAGGGTCAGGGCCCCGCCGCTGGCAGTCAGGGGCAGGACCCGGCCACTGCTCTGCGCGCTCCAGCCTGCGGTACCGTCCTTGGGTCGCAGGCTGAGCCACACCGCATCGCCATCGCGCACCACCACCGGCAGCCAGTCCCAACCATCGGCCGCGACCAGCGCCCCGGCCAGCAGCAGCAGGGCGAGGAGACGTCGGCTCAGCCCAAGGCCGGCGATGGGATTCACCCTGAGCACCTGAGTGACCTGAGTCGGAAAGGGTTTGTGCAACAACGGCAGTAGCACTGCTTGGAGAGTCTCCCCGCGAGCCATAAATCCCTGCCTCCACCTCTGGCATCTTTGGCTCTCCTGTTCATCTGCGTTTTCTAGTGGACGCCAACGTGGCTCGTCGAATCCGACCGAAGGGCCGCCCTCACTGGCGCTCACTTCGGCTTGGTCCGCGAACGCAACTGGACGGACATCTGGTCCACCGCCAGTCGCCACGCGGTACCCGGAGCAGCGGCGCCGAACACGCTGAGGCGCAGCATGCCCGGCTTCACGCCCAATTCGGCCTTGGTGACATGACGTTCGATGCTGGGTCCGTCGCCGTGCACCACCGTCAGGCGGCCGCGATCATGGTCGATGGTCAAGGTCACCTGGCGGCCCTGCACCTGCACTGGCAGCTGCTCCCACACGGACCAGGCCCCCGCGGTGCACAGCCGCACTTGGAGGTGATTGTCCCGCGCCAGACCAAGCGCCAGCCCGTTTTGACCCGACTCATCAAGGATCTCAAGACCGCCGTCAGCCGAGGCCATGCCGGCGAAATCCAGCACCGCCTTCACCTGGCGCAGGCGCTCGCCGCTGACCAGCTGCCAGGCCCGCGACTCGGGCACATCGCCGGCACTTTGCGTGCCTTCAAGCACCAGGAAACCAGCCCGGGGATGCACCACGATGCCGGTGCCCGGCGTGGATGATTGCCAGCCGCTGTTCAGTACCTCTTTATCGCCCCAGCTGAAATCCTCGGTCATCAGATCATCGCCGACGGCGGCATAGACCGCCTTGAGCTGGGCCAGATAGTCCGCCGGTGGATTGCTGCTATCGAGGGCTTTGCGGTACAGCTCATAGGCTTTGACCCGCTCCTTGCGCAGTTCCGCCACATAGACCCGGGCCACCGCCGCCCAGCCATCCTCGGCGGGCAGTTGGGCCAGGGCCTGCTCGGCCGGTTCGGCGCGATTGCCCAAGAGGTGGCCGAAGGCCTGCCAGCGCAAGGATTCGACCCCGGGCCAGGTGCCCAAGGCGCGCACATGCTCGTCGCTCGGATTTTTGAGCAGGGCCGCCACCAGGGCGAGAAACTGCTGTCGCTTGCCCAGCTTGGGGTCCACCGCGGCCACGGCCGCGCTACTCAGCTGCTTGCGCATCAGATCCAGGGCGGCGTTGGCTTCGGCCACCACGGGGCGCAGGGCATCGGGGACCTCGAACTCGATGCGGCGACGTTCGGCCAGGGCCAGGGCGGTCTTGGCCACGGGATGATCGATCTGGCCCCACCGGGCCTTGGCTTCGTCAACATTGCCGGCGCGGTATTCAACCAGACCCAGATTGTAATCAGCCCAGATCTTCAATTCCGGCGACAACTCGCCCTTGAGCGCCTGTTCCAACAGCGGCCGGGCGGCGGCATCGTCGCCCGCCTGGGTCTGGGCAGAGCCGGCGATGGCGCGGCATTCCGCCGGAAACTTGTCCAAGGCCAGCAAGGCGTCCGTTGCTTTCAAGGCATTAGCCCGATCACCGCGGCGTAAGGCCAATCGGGCATAGTCGACGCCGGAACGATAGTCCTGGTGGAGGTCCCAGCATTTGCGGTAGGCCTCTTGTGCGACGCGCAGATCGCCCGCCTGCTCGGCGGCGACCGCTGCCAGCTGATTGGCCTTCAGCGAGGTGGGCATGCGCTCCAGCCAAGTCTTCACCAGCAAGTCCAGTTCGACCTGACGGCCCTGGGCCGCATAGGCTTTGGCCAAGTGTTCGTAGCCCGCCTCCCAGCGGCTGTCGAGAGCGAGGATGCGCTTGGCCGCATCGATCACGCCATTGGTGTCCTTGGCTTCCCACAACAGGGGTAGCAGCAGCACGCCAATCTCGGCTGTGGCCTCTTTGGTCAGGGCCTGCTGCGCCAGGGCCAGGGCCGGCGCGGTGGCGGAATGGTCGATGCCCCAACGCACCGCTCGCAGCACGTCGCTCAGATCATTGGCGGCCATCGCCTCGCCACCGCGTCGGGCCACGGCGATGGCGGCGTCTTGGCGGTCTTCGACTGACGCCACGTCGGCCAGGGCGAACCACAGGCCCTTGCCACTGCGCCCCAGGGGCACGATGCGGACGCCGGTGTGATCACGTTCGGTGATGGTGCCCTGAATCGGATCGCCCCGGGTCGGCACCACGGTGTCGTAGTCGCGGATGGCCAGGGGGGTGCGTTCGTCCTCGGCATGGCCCGCCAGGGCCACCAACAGCAGTCCGGCGATGGGCAGCAAGCGCATGATCATCGCTCCACCAGGGGCAGGGCCGTAGGCAGGGGCAGGTCCAACTGAGGGGCCGGAGGAAGATTCACCGGCAGATTGACGGTGATGGACCGCTCGGCGAGGGTGAAGGGATTGCGATTCGGCGACATCGCCAAGCTTTCGATCAAGGGGTCCAGCACCCGCTCGGGGGGCAGGACCACGTTGCTGCCGGGCACTGGCAGGCGCAGGGCCGTGGTGGGCACCGCCAGGCTGCCGGCATTGCCGACCAGCACCCCGACGGTCAGGCTAAGGGCGATCAGCACCGCGATGGCGGCGATGATCAAGTGCGGGGTCGCCTTCATGTCAGGTCCCTCCTAGACGGCCAAGGCGGCCACCCGGACGTGGGGCCGCAGCGGGCGCTGTCGGGGCCGCTCCTGGCACCGCCCCTCCACCCGGCACAGCCATGGGCTTCAGGCCCCAGGCCGGATTATTCACGGTCAACAGGCTGACCGTCAGCTTGAGTCGCTGGGTGCCATCCTTGCGCTGTTCAGCTTCGATGCTGCGTAGCCCCAGTCCGATGCCCTGATGGGCCTCAAGGAAGCTCTCAGCCAGGCGCTGCGACGCTTCGTAGGTGCATTCCAGCTCCAGCGTGCACGGCAGCATGGCATAGGTGCCCGTCGCGTCGGTGCCGGGGTCGGTGCCCAGGGTGACCGCAGTGATGCGGGTCACATTGGCTTCCAGGCAGCGGTCAATGGCGGCGCGATACATATACAACATCGCCAGCTGACGGGTGCGCACCGCCTCATCCTTGTCCAGGCCGCCATCCAGGGGCAGGCTGCTGGGCAGGGGCACCTTCTGCCGTTCGCCACGCTTGATGATCGCATCGTGATCGGCGACCACCTGGGCATTGCCGCTGATCAGGTCGGTGGTGCGGTAATGCTTGGGTAGGTCGGGGACGCAGACGTTTTCGATGCGTCGCTGTGACTCTTCCTGGGCCCGGGCCAGCCGCTCCAGGTCGCTAAGCGCCTCGGCTTCGGGTTTACCATCGGTCGTACCCGGACGGAACAGCGTGGTGTAGCGACCGTGCAGGCTCTTGGCCTGGCTGGCAGAATCTTCCAGGGCGCCGCCCCGCCAGGACAACACGCCCCACCCCACCACCAGCACCGCAGCCAAGCTGCCGCCCCACACCGCCAGGCTGCGTTGATCAGGGGTCATGCGCCGTCCTTGCGGCGGGCGAAGAAGGCCACCGGCCACCACGCCATGATCCAAACTCCGGCGACCAGCAGCAGCGGGCCGACCTCCTGCATTTTCACCGGCCCGCCGGGAAGCTCGCGATAGCGCAGATCATAAGACATCGCCGCGCCCAGCATGGTGAAGGCCAGACCGACCTTCCATGGGAAACCGGGCCGGCCCAAGGTGCGGGCCTGGATCGCCTGCCACGGCACGCCCCACAGCAGGAAGGGCAGACCGACCAGATAGACGCGGCTGGACATGGTCGAACCCAACCACAGCCACAGAAAGACCGCCGCCACCACCAACAGGGCGCCCACCCGCACGTCGATGCGGCAGCCATCGTCGGTGAAGGTCAGGCCTTTGCGCGGCGTTGGCGTGGGCGCAGGGGCAGGGGCAGAAGCGGGCAGGGGTGCGGCGAGGTCAGTCACGGGTCAAGGTTCTCCCAAGCGGCGGTAAAGATCGCCGCAAATGCCACGGCGGCGGTTTCGATACGCAGAATGGACGAGGCCAGGCGCACGCGCTGCGCTCCGGCGGCGTCCAACTGCGCCAGTTCATCCATGGTCAGGCCGCCTTCAGGACCCACCACCAACGTCAGTGCCCGTGGCCGTCCCAGCGGACTGCCGCGGCCAGCGCGGTCGGCGACCATAAGGACCGCCCCGCTTCGCACCAGTTCGTCCACGCTGACCGCGGGTCCGATGCCGGGCAGATGGCCCCGCCGGCATTGCTTCAGCGCCTCAGCGGCAATGCGTTCAAGCCGGTCCAACTGGGCCGGCACGCGCTCGCCCCGGGCGCAGATCAGCGGCACGATACGGCCCACGCCCAGCTCGGTCAGGCCGCGCACCAGATCTGACAGATGATCACCCTTGGGCGCCGCCACCGCCACGGTCAGCAGACCCGCCGGAGCGTCCGCCACCGCCGTGACCTCGGTCAGCTCCAGGTCCATCCGTTCCTTCGCCACCGCGACCACGCGCGCGACCGCCCGGTGCCCCGCGCCATCGGCCAGCTCGACCTCATCCCCGACCGACAGGCGCAGGACCCGCAGGGCATGATGCGCCTCGGCTCCGGTCAGGGTCCCCCGCCCGATCTGCAACGCACTTGGCAATAATAAGGTACGACGGCTCACCGGCGCATTTCCAAGACTGAGGGACGGGGCGGCAAGCATCTCATGGAAAGATACTTGTGAAGGTGGGGGATGTTGAGGGGCGAGCGTGAAAAACGCGCGGGGCGTTCCTCACCACTCGGCCAAGCGCGCCAGGCCCTCCAAGATCAGAAAGGGCCGGCGCTCGGCGCTGAAACCGCGCAAGCGCTCGGCATCGCCACCGGTCAGGATCACCCGATCGATGCCGGTGGCATGGCGCAAACGCTCCTGACAGGCGGCAACGGCGGCGGGCCAGCCGATGGCCAGGGCGGCCGCAATGGCCCCCGGAGTATGAAAGGCGGCTGCCGGGGGCGGCACGGCGGGGGCCTCGACCAGCGGCAGGGCAGGCGCCAGATCCACCAGGCCCGCGGCCATGGCCCGCTGACTGGGCAGAATCAAGCCGCCCGCGAAATGCGGCCCCGCACGCCAGGCGCCAAAGGTGGTCGCCGTGCCCGCATCGACCACCACCGCGGGCTGATCCAAGGCCGCCGCCAGACCCGCCACCACCCGATCCAGGCCCATGCCCGGATACTGGCCCACGGCCGGCAGGGGCAGATCGTCGCCGACGATGCGCAGCCGTCGCCCAGCGAAGACGCTGGCCCACCAAGCGCCCACGGTCTGGGCCGTTGCGGTGGCCCCGGGCAGCAACACCGCGCCCTCGACCTGCTCCAGCCAGGGCTTGAGCTCGTCCAAAGAAGCCGCCTCAGGGGCCAGCCGCAACGACCCTTCGGCCAGTCGCCCATTGATCGCCAGGCCGGCTTTCACCGTGGTATTACCCGCATCCAGCAACAGCCAGGCCATCGTCAGCTCCGCGTCCCGGTCGAGCCGAAGCCGCCGACCCCGCGCCCGCTCGCGGGCAGTTCCATGACCGGCTGCCAAGCCACCTGCTCGACCCGCGCCAGCACCAGCTGCGCGATGCGCATGCCGCGTTCGACGGTGAAGGCCGCCTGACCCAGATTGGCGAGGATGACCTGCACTTCGCCGCGATAGTCGCTGTCGATCGTCCCCGGGCTGTTGAGCAAGGTCAGGCCATGCTTCAGCGCCAGCCCCGAGCGCGGCCGCACCTGGGCCTCAAACCCCACCGGCACCGCCATCGCCAGCCCGGTTGGGATCAAGCTCCGCCCCCCGGGCGGGATCACCACCGGCGCGCCCACCGCCGCCTGCAAATCCAAACCCGCCGCCCCGGTCGTGGCATAGGCGGGCAATTCAAGCCCGGCAAAATGTGGGAGGGTGGAGACGGGGAGGGCGGGCATGGGGGAGGGTTATAGTGCGGCGTGCGAAGTGCGAAGTGCGGAGTGCGATGCAAGAGTCATGTTACAGTAGGCACATCACCACCCGGTCCGGGCGGCACTTCGCACTTCGCACTCCGCACTCCGCACTAGCATGTCCCCCTCTATGCGTCTCAAGCGCCTCGAAACCTTCGGCTTCAAGTCCTTCGCGGACCGGATGACCTTCGATTTCGAGGATGGCATCACCGCCATCATCGGGCCCAATGGCTGCGGCAAGTCCAACGTCGTCGACTCGATCAAATGGGTGATCGGCGAGCAGTCGGCCAAGGCCTTGCGCGGCCAAGACATGACCGACGTCATCTTCAATGGCTGCGCCAGCCGCAAGGGCATGAGCCACTGCGAAGTAACGTTGGTGATGGACCAGCTCCAGGGGCTGATGGGCATCGACACCGACGAGGTCGGCATCACCCGGCGGCTCTTCCGCGACGGTGTTTCGCAGTACTTCCTGAATGGCAAGCCCTGCCGGCTGAAGGACATCAAAGAGCTTTTCCTGGGCACTGGCATGGGCAGCACCAGCGCCTATTCGGTGATCGAGCAGGGCCGCATCGGCTTCATCCTTGAATCCAATGTGAAAGAGCGCCGCCTGATCCTGGAAGAGGCAGCCGGCATCTCGAAATACAAGGCCCGCCGCAAGATCGCCCTGCGCAAGATGGAGCGGGTGCAGACCGACGTGCAACGCATCGGCGAGGTTTTGGCCGAGGTCAAGCGCCGCGCCCGCGCCATCGCGCGCCAGGCCGCGGCGGCGCTTCGTTATCGGGAACTGACCAGCCAGGCCAAAGACCTGCGCATGGCCTTCGCGCTCGAGGAACACGGCCGGCTCACCAGCGAGCTCACCGCCCACGTAACCCGTCTGATCGAGCTTGAAGGCGCCGGGGCCGAAGCGGCCGCCCGTCTGGCCCAGCTCGAAGCCGTGATCACCGAAGCCGAAGTCCGCCTGGTGGGCATCGAGACCGAAGTGCGCGGGCTTGAACAACAGCGCGCGGACGCGCAAAGCCGCCGCGACGTGGCCGCCCATCGCGGCGAAGACGCCACCGCGCGCTTGGCTGAGCTTGACCAGCAAGAGACCGACGACCGCGCCGGCCTCACCGATATCGAGGCCAAACTGGCCGCCTTGTCGGTGGAACACGCCGCCGCCGAGGAAGGCCTCAACGCCATTCGCGACGACGGCGGCGACACCGGCATGACCGGCGAGATGGCCGCCAAGCGCGGCGAGCTCGACCGCATGCTTGATGACGTGTCGCAGCTGGTGCGCCGCATCGAGGACGTGAAGGCCAAGAAGATCGAATGCCTGCGCGAGCTTTCGCGCATCGACGCCGAGACCGGGCGCCTGGGCTCGTCCCGCAGCGCCACCGAGGACCGCCGTCGCCGCATGGAAGAACGTTCTGGTGGGCAGACCGGCCAGCTCGTCCAGGCCCTGGCCGCCGAGCAGACCGCCCGCGCGCAGGTCGAAGCCACCATGTTCGCCGCGGTGCAGGCGCACAGCTCGCTCGACACCCTGATCACCGATCGCGAAGGCGCCCTGAACGAGGCCAACCGCCTGGATCAGGAACTGGCCGAGCTGCGCCACCATGAGACCCGCGCCGACACCACTCTGCGGCTGCTGCAAGAGCAGGAGCGCCGCGCCGAAGGCGTCTACAAAGGCGTGAAGGACGTCCTGCAAGAGCAGGACCGCTTCCCCGGCGTGATCGGCATGGTCGCCGACCTCTTCCGCGTCGGCGACCAGCACGTCACCGCCATCGAGGTCGCGCTGGGCCAGCAGGCGCAGAACCTGGTCACCGAGACGCAGGAAGCGGCCAAAAACGCCATCGAATTCCTCAAGCGCGAACGCCGCGGCCGGGCCACCTTTTTGCCGCTGGACGACATCCGCGGCGACGAGCGCATCGACCCGCAACTGATGCGCGAAAGCGGCGTGGTCGACGTGGCCAGCCGACTGGTCGACTTTGAGCCGCGCCTACGTCCGGTGTTCGAGTTCCTGCTCGGCAATGTCCTGGTGGTCGAGACCCTCGACCACGGCATCGCCATCCGCCGCCGTCACCGGGTGCGCTGCCGTATGGTCACCCTCGACGGCGAGGTGATCACCGCGGGCGGCGCCATGACCGGTGGCCGCAGCAACGCCCACGAAGGCGGCGGCGTGGTCAGCCGCAAGGCCGAGATTTTGCGCCTGGAAGACACCGTCGCCGGCGCCAAGGCCCAGCGCGAAGCCGCCGCCAGCCGCCGCGACGCCGCGCGCACCCGCGCCGACGCCCTGGGCCGCCAAGCCGAAGAAACCCGCCGGGCCATCCACGCCAGCGACCGCACGGCGGCCGAGGCCAAGGCCGCCCTGATGGGCGCCGAACGCGACCGCCTGCACCTCCAGGAAAACACCTCGTCCTTCGGCGCCGAACTGGAGGAGATCGCCAGCGAGCTGTCCCGCCTGGAAGCCGAGGCCCGGGATCTGGCCGGGCAGCGCGAATGGTTCGGCGCCCTCGACCGCAAGCTGGGCGGCGACCTGGAGGCCATGCAGCACGAACTGGACGGCCGCGCCGCCGCCCGCGACCGCGCGCAAGAGGCCGTGAACAGCCTGCGCGTCGAAGCCGCCACCAGCGCCGAACGCCGCGAAGCGGCCCGCAACCAGGTGCACCTGCTGGTGCGGCAGATGCAGGAACTGGAAGACCGCCAGGCCCGCCTGCGCGAACGTCTCGACAGCCTTGACCTCAAACGCACCGAACTGCGCCGCATCCAGACCGAGGCCGCGCGCACCCACACCGCCGACGCCGCCGAGACCAGCGCCCTGGCCGAACGCCTGGACGTGATCATCAAAGAGCGCGACCAGTTGCGCGACGCCCACGAAGGCCGGCGCCAGGAAGCCCGCCGGCTCAACAGCGAGACCCGCCGCATCGAGCAGGAACGCAGCGGCCTGGAGCTGAAAGCCAACGAGGCCCGCGTGCGCCTCGAAAACCTCGCCCAGCGCACCCTCGACGATTACCAGGTGATCCTGGCCGAGGCCTTCCTCAACTACGTCCGCCCGCCGGACCTGGACTGGGAGGCCCTGAAAAAGCAGCTCGAAACGGTCGAAACCGAACTCGCCGGCCTTGGCCCGGTCAACCTCGCCGCCATCGACGAGCTGGAAGAGGTCCAGGCCCGCGAAACCTTCCTCGACAAACAATTCGCCGACCTCAATGACGCCGCCGACAAGCTGGGCGAGATCATCGCCCAGCTCAACGAAACCAGCCGCGTCCTCTTCGAGACCACCTACAAGGAAGTGCGCAAAAACTTCCAAGAGCTCTTCCGCATGCTCTTCGGTGGCGGCCGCGCCGACCTGAAGCTGGAAGAAACCGACGAGAACGGCCAAGCCGTGGACATGCTCGAAGCCGGCATGGAAATCATCGCCAGCCCCCCGGGCAAGAATCCCAAGATCATCACCCAGCTTTCCGGCGGCGAAAAAGCCCTCACTGCCATCGCCCTGCTCTTCGCCGTCTACCGCACCAAGCCCAGCCCCTTCTGCATCCTCGATGAAGTCGACGCCCCCTTGGACGAAGCCAACGTCGACGTCTACAACACCATGCTCCGCCAATTCACCACCGGCGGCACCCACGCCGGCAGCGCCGAACGCGGCAGCCAATTCATCGTCATCACCCACAAAAAGCGCACCATGCAGCGCTCCGACGCCATCTACGGCATCACCCAGAACGAACCAGGCGTCAGCACGAAGATCAGTGTGAAGTTTGAGGATGTGGAGAGTCTGGGGGATGAATTGGCGGCAACGGTGCGGGGGGCGGGGCCGTTCGCGAAATAGTCCATGGTGGCACGTTTATCATACCGATGACTGCCTTCACATGGTCCCAAACGTGAATTTTTCAGTTCAATGTGTGTCCAGAAGCTGCCAGGAAAATACAGGGCGATGACGTGGGCCGTTCCCTGGGACCGCGGTTCTCCAGAACCGCTTGCCTTTGAATTGCATCGGCAACAAGGCCGGCCCTGGAGGGCCGCGGTCCCAGGGAACAACAGGGCGATGACGTGGGCTGTTCCCTGGGACCGCGGTTCTCCAGAACCGCTTGCCTTTGAATTGCATCGACAACAAGGCCGGCCCTGGAGGGCCGCGGTCCCAGGG
>Ga0136636_10002248_pt1 | contig 11503 bp, 9 predicted proteins | sample AntDrymUQ8522106_2_FD_104653 | JGI IMG/M metagenome (GOLD analysis project Ga0136636, IMG submission 104653) | Polar desert sand microbial communities from Dry Valleys, Antarctica - metaG UQ852 (21.06) | ecosystem: Environmental > Terrestrial > Soil > Desert | place: Antarctica: Dry Valley... | reverse complement strand
TATCGCATTCAACAGGACTTGCGCGCGGAGTTTCCCGAGCTGGAATTCATCGGTATTCTCGGCGATTGCGGCAATCCGGCGGCGCTCGCGCGGGTCTTCGCCGAGCTGCGACCGGAGCTGGTGTTTCATGCCGCGGCCTACAAGCAGGTGCCGTTGCTCGAAGCGCAACTGGGCGAGGCGGTACGCAACAACGTGCTGACAACGCGCGAGCTGGCGGCGATCGCGCAACGCAGCGGGGTTGAGACCTTTGTTTTGATCTCGACCGACAAGGCGGTCAATCCGTCGAGCGTGATGGGCGCCAGCAAACGGGCCGCCGAGATCGTCTGCCAGTCGATGTCACAGCGCGGCCAAACCCACTTCATCACGGTGCGCTTCGGCAATGTGCTCGACTCGGTCGGCAGCGTGGTGCCGCTGTTCCGCGATCAGATCCGGCAAGGCGGCCCGTTGACCGTGACCCACCGCGATGTGGCGCGCTATTTCATGACCATCCCTGAGGCCTGCCAGTTGATCCTGCAAGCCGCGGTGCTCGGCAAAGGCGGCGAGATCTTCGCCCTGGACATGGGCGAGCCGATCAAGATTCACTATTTGGCCGAGCAGATGATCCGTCTGGCGGGCAAGCTGCCGGAGCGCGATGTCCGCATCGTATTCACCGGCTTGCGGCCGGGAGAAAAACTGTTCGAGGAGCTATTCCACGAGCACGAGGCCTACGCGCCCACCAGCCACCGCAAGATTTTTCTGGCCACCGCACGACGCACCGCGCCGGGCGGGGTCGAGCCGTTGATCGAGCAACTGGCCGTTGCCGCACGCGCTCACGACGAAGGCGCAACTCGTGCAGCGCTGCACGCGCTGGTCCCGGAGTTCGCCTCGAATGTTGACGGCAAGACCGTCGAATCCAACCCTTCCAACGGTGCTGAGATCTGATGCGTATTCGTAAAGCTGTGTTTCCGGTCGCCGGTCTAGGCACACGCCTGCTGCCGGCCTCAAAGGTGTTAGCTAAAGAGCTGCTGCCGATCATCGATCGGCCGTTGATCCAATACGCGGTCGACGAAGCGGTCGAGGCCGGGTGCGACACCCTGATCTTCGTGCTCAATCGCTACAAGTTTCAGATTGCCGAGCATTTCGATCGCGCTTTCGAGCTCGAACGCCGACTGGAGAGCGACGGCAAGCACGAGCAGTTGCGCCAAGTGCGCGATGTGTTGCCGCCCGGCGTGCGCACGGTGTTCGTGATGCAAAGCGAACCGCTCGGTCTGGGCCACGCGGTGCTGTGCGCGGCGCACGCGGTCGGCGATGAGCCGTTCGCGGTGTTGTTGCCGGACGATCTGATCTGGCACCACGGCGGCCCCGGGGCGATGGCGCAGATGGTCGAGCAGGTGAGTCAGCACGGCCGTCCGGTGCTCGCCGTCGAAGAGGTGCCGCGGGCCGAGGTCGGACGTTACGGCATCGTCTCGGTTGAAGGTGGCAGCCGGCGCGCCGCGCCGATCAAAGCGATCGTGGAAAAACCCAGGCCCGAAGACGCGCCGTCCAATTTGGCGGTGGTGGGTCGCTACATTTTGCCGCCGCAGATTTTCGAGGTGTTGGCGCAAACCCCGCGGGGCGCCGGCGGCGAGATCCAGCTGACCGATGCGATCGCCGCGTTGCTGGAGGACCCCGGCTTCGATGCCCTGCGTTTCGAGGGTCGGCGGTTCGATTGCGGCAGCGCCTTGGGCGTGGTCGAGGCGACGATCGCCTTCGCCTTGGAGCGCGCAGATATTGGGCCACAGGTGCGAGCGCGACTTGACGCCTTGCGCCGCGAAGCCGGCTGACCGCTGACCACGATGGACTTGAGTCACATCCTGTTTCGCTTGGGCGAGGAGCGCGGTGATGCGGCCAGCGCCGTGGCGCCGCCGATCTGGCAGACCAGCAACTTTGCGCTGCCGTCGGTCGCGGCGATGCGCGAGGCGATCGCCACCGAGTTCGATCAACCGCTGTACACCCGCGGCGCCAATCCGACCAATGCGCTGTTGCGGTTGAAGCTGGCCGCGCTCGAAGGCACCGAGCAAGCGCTGGTGTTCGGCTCTGGGGCGGCGGCGATGGCCGCCGGCATCTGCGCCTTTGTCGGCCACGGCGATCATGTCGTCGCGGTTGACAAGCCCTACGGCTGGACCCGACATCTACTGGGCGAACTGCTGCCGCGCTTTGGCGTGGAATGCAGTTTCATCGACGCCCGCGATCCAGCCGAGGTGGCGGCCGCATTGCGCGAACGCACCCGGCTGATCGTGCTCGAAAGTCCCAATTCGATGACCTTTGAACAGCAGGATCTGGCGGCAATTGCACAGCTCGCGCAAGCGCGCGGCATCATCACCCTGATCGACAACAGCTACGCCACGCCGCTGGGCCAAACCCCAGCGAGCTTCGGTATCGACCTGGTAGTTCATTCGGGAACCAAATATCTGGCGGGCCACAGCGACGTGGTGTTCGGCGCGCTGTGCGCCTCGCGCGCACTGTGCGAGACGGTGTTTTACGGTCCATATATGACCTTCGGCGCGATCTTGTCGCCGCACGACGCGTGGTTGGCGATCCGCGGTTTGCGCACCCTGGAAGTTCGCTTGGCCCGGATCTCGGCAAGCACCGCGCGCGTGGTGGCGTTTCTCGAACAACAGCCGCGCGTGCGAACGCTGTATTACCCGCAGGCGGCGGGCTATCCGCAGGCGCATTTGAGCCGCGCCCAACTGCGTCACGCCACCGGACTTTTGTCGATCGAACTCGACACCGATCTTGATGGGGTCGAGCGTTTCGTCGACGGCCTCACCGAGTTCCTGCTCGCGGTGTCGTGGGGCGGCTATGAGTCGTTAGTGTTTCCCGCTGCGGCGTGGCGCGACTGGCGCGGCTGCGAGGCGCAGTGCCCGGTGCCCGCCACGCTGGTGCGGCTCTCGATCGGGCTCGAGGCACCCGATGCCCTGATCGACGATTTACAACGCGCTTTTGAGCGTTTGTAGCGGCGCAGGCGACGCGGGTTACAGCGCCTCGATAATCCCCGCGGCGCCCATGCCGGTGCCGATACACATCGTCACCATGCCGTATTTCTGACCGCGACGCTTGAGCCCGTGGGTCAAGGTGGCGGTGCGGATCGCCCCGGTCGCCCCCAGCGGATGACCCAGCGCAATCGCGCCACCGAGCGGATTGACCTTGTCCGGATCGAGCCTGCACTCGCGGATCACCGCGAGCGCCTGCGCGGCAAAGGCTTCATTCAACTCGATCCAGTCAAGTTGATCCTGGCTGATCCCGGCCAAGCGCAGCGCTTTGGGGATTGCTGCGATCGGTCCGATCCCCATGATCTCCGGCGCCACACCGGCGACCGCGTAGCTGACAAACCGCGCCAACGGCGTGAGCCCGAACTGCTTGATTGCCCGCTCGCTCGCCAGCAGCACCGCGCCGGCACCGTCTGACATCTGCGAGCTGTTGCCGGCGGTCACGCTGCCGCCTTGCTTGAACACCGCACGCAGACCACCCAAGGCTTCGAGGGTGGTGTCGGCGCGCGGGCCTTCATCGGCATCGATCCGCCGCGCATCGGTCTTGATCGTGTGATCGGCCAGCGCGGGATAGTGATCGTCGAGCGCGAACGGCGCGATCTCGGCGGCGAACTCGCCGGCGGCCTGGGCCTTGAGCGCACGCTGGTGCGAGGCCAGCGCAAAACGGTCTTGATCTTCGCGGCTGACCTTCCACTGCGCGGCGACATTCTCCGCGGTGATGCCCATGCCGTAGGCGATTCCGATGTGTTCATCGCTGAAAATCGCCGGATTCATCGCCGGCTTGAAACCCATCATCGGCACCATGCTCATGCTCTCGGTGCCGCCGGCCAGCATCAGATCGGCCTCACCCAAGCGAATCCGGTCGGCCGCGGTCGCCACCGCCTGCCAGCCCGAGGAGCAGAAACGATTGATGGTCATCGCAGCGACCACGTTCGGCAGACCGGCGAGAAGAATCGCGATGCGGGCAACGTTCATGCCTTGCTCTGCTTCGGGCATTGCGCAGCCGATCACCGCGTCCTCGATCGCCGCAGGATCAATGCCCGGTGCGTCGGCCAGGGTGGCGGCAATCGCGTGGGCCAGCAGGTCGTCGGGGCGGGTATTGCGAAACACGCCGCGCGGCGCCTTGCCCACCGCGGTGCGGCGAACGGCGACGATGTAGGCGTCTTGGATTTGTTTGCTCATCAAGAATGACTCCAAAGGGGTGGACGCGGGCCGCAGATCAATTGCGCAGCGGCTTGCCGGTGGTCAGGGTGTGGATGATCCGTTCCTGGGTCTTGGGCATCTGCGCCAAGGCAACGAAATGGGCGCGTTCGAGATCGAGCAACCAGCGCTCGTCCACGCTGCTGCCGCGCTCGATCTCACCGCCGCAGAGCACCGTCGCAATGCGGGTGGCGATCTCATAGTCGTGGGCGCTGATAAAGCCCCCTTCGCGCATATTGACCAGCATCGCCTTCAAGGTCGCAATGCCGGTATCGCCGGCCACGCTGATCGCAGTTGCGGAAAGCGGCGGGCGCCAGCCGGATTCGGCCAGCGCGCGGGCCTCGGCGCGGGCAACGTAAAGCAGCTCATTGGCATTGAAGACCACGGTGTCGGTCGGCCGCAAAAGTCCTAACTCCTTGGCCTCGAGCGCGCTCGCCGAAACCTTGGCCATGGCCACGGTCTGGAACACGTTCTGCAAACAGCCAAAGACGTCGTTGCCGCTGACCATCTGCGCGTTCTGCCAGGCCCGCAATGCCAACTCCTTAAGCCCGCCGCCGGCCGGTAGCAGGCCCACGCCCGCTTCGACCAGGCCGATATAGCTTTCCAGCGCCGCCACGGTTTTGGCCGCGTGCATCTGAAACTCGCAGCCGCCGCCAAAGGCCATCCCGCGTACCGCCGCGACCACCGGAACCTGCGAGTATTTGATCCGCATCGAAGTGTCCTGGAACTGCGCGACCATCGCCTCAAACGCTTTGATCTGACCGGCTTTGAGTGCCGCCATCGCGCCCGACAGATCGGCGCCGGCGGAAAACGGCTCGCCGGTTTGCCACAGCACCAAAGCCGCAAGCTCGCGCTCGGCGTAGTCGATCGCCTGATTGATGCCGTCGAGCACGCCCGCGCTGACGGTATTCATCTTGGTCTTGAAGCTGACGATGCCGACATCGTCGCCAAAGCTCCAGCAGCGCAGCGCATCGGTCTCGAACACGGTGGTGCCGCGATCAAAACGCTCGCCAATCAGGGCGTCCGGAAAGTGCTGGCGGCGATAGACCGCTGCGGTCGAGCGCGGACGCGGGCCGTTGATGCTCGGCGCATAGGAGCCCTCGGTGCCGTGCACACCGCTGCGGCCGTCACCGACCCAAGCCGGCAGCGGCGCGTTGGCCATGCTCTTGCCGTCGGCAATATCTTGGGCGATCCAGTCGGCTACCTGTTGCCAACCGCTAGCCTGCCACAGCTCGAACGGGCCTTGCGACCAGCCGTAGCCCCATCGAATTGCGAAATCCACATCGCGCGCGTTGTCGGCAATTTCAGCCAGGTGATACGCGGTGTAGTGGAACAGATCGCGAAAGATCGACCACAAAAACTGCGCGTGTGGATCGTTCGAAGCCTTGAGCTTGGCCATGCGCTCGACCGGGTCCTTGAGCTTGAGCATTGCCGCAACCTCGGCGCTGACCTGCGTCTGATCGGCGCGGTAGTCCTTGCTGGCCGGGTCGAGTACCAAGATCTCCTTGCCGACTTTGCGGTAAAAACCGGCGCCGGTCTTCTGCCCCAACGCGCCGGCTGCGATCAGGCCGCTGAGCCATTCCGGCGCCTTGAAATAGTCCTTCCACGGATCGTCGGGCAGGGTGTCGGCCATGGTCTTGATGACGTGCGCCATGGTGTCGAGCCCGACCACGTCGGCGGTGCGGTAGGTCGCGCTCTTGGGCCGGCCAATCGCCGGACCGGTGAGCGCATCGACTATCCCAAAGCCAAGGCCCAGGCGCTCGGTGTGGTGCATCGTCGAGAGCATTGAAAACACGCCAATACGATTGCCAATGAAGTTCGGCGTGTCTTTGGCGAACACCACGCCCTTGCCGAGGGTCGTGGTCAGGAAGGCTTCGAGCGCGCCCAGCACTTCGGGCGCGGTAGACGCCGCGGGGATCAGCTCGGCTAGGTGCATGTAGCGCGGCGGGTTGAAAAAATGCACGCCGCAAAAGCGCGGCTTCAAGTCCGCCGGCAGCGATTCGGCCAAGCGGTCGATCGACAGGCCCGAGGTGTTGCTGGCAAAAATCGCGGTCGGCGACAGGTGCGGGGTGATCTTGGCGTACAGATCGTGCTTGATTTCCATCCGTTCGGCCACCGCCTCGATCACCAGATCGCAGCCGGCGAGCTTGGCCAAGTCGTGTTCATAGTTGGCCGCAACGATGCCGCCAAGCTTGGATTTGCTGGCCAACGGTGCAGGCGACAGCTTGGTCAAACCGGCGATGGCCTTGAGCACGATCGCGTTCGGATCGCCGGTTTTGGCGGGCAGGTCAAACAGCACTGTTTCAACATCGGCATTGGCCAGATGGGCGGCAATCTGCGCGCCCATGACGCCGGCCCCGAGCACGGCGGCGCGGCGCACAATCAGTTTTCCGGTAGGCATGTGGGTCGATCCTCTGGACGAAAAAAAAGATAAAACGCGTCGTGCAGCCGGCTACGGCGGTGCGACCAATCCGGCGCGGGCAAAGTTCATGAATTGGCGAGCGGCCTGCAGTCGGTGCGCCGCCTCGCTGCGATCAGACGGCCGCCGCACCATGCCGAAATCACTCATTGCATAGGCCAACGCCCCGGCAATGAAGTCCAACCGCCAGTAGAGCGCTTGCTTGTCGAGCTCGGGTAAAAGCGGCGCCAGCGCTGCGGCGAAACGTTTGAGCACATGGCCGTAGTTGCGTGACAAAAAAATCCGCAATGTTTGATCGTGCTCGGCGTAGGCGCGCGCGAGCACTCGCATGAAGGTCGCCCCGCCGATCCGGTCACTACCCAATTCAAGCGCCGGCAGCACAAAGGCGCCGAGTACCGCCTCAAGCTGCGGCTGTCCCTGCGCTTCGAGCTTGGCCAACATCGCCAGCCGCTCGGCGGTGAGCTCGTCGAGCCTGCGGCGGAACAGCTCGCTGATCAGGTTCTCTTTGGAGCCGAAGTGGTAGTTGACCGCGGCCAGATTGACCTTGGCCGCCGCAGTCACCTGACGCAGCGACGCCCCGGCAAAGCCGTGGCGGGCGAACAGGTCTTCGGCCGCACATAAAATGCGTTCCTTGGTTGAGAAGTGCGGATTCATCGGGCGTGTGGGTCAGGCTCAATGGAAGCTCAAACGGTTGTTTGAACTTTACGCGAGCGGCCAGCCGCCGGTCAACAGGGGCGCTTTTTCAACGCACGCGCCGGTCGTCCGGCTTGATCTTGCAACCAACGCGGTAAGCGCTCGGCTTCAACACACAGTCGCAGTCACCGCCCTGAGCCATAGGCGAGCACTGCTGTCCCGGCGCGCCGGAAATTGCCCAATGCAAAGGGCGAGTATTGACCCGCCGCAACGTGATGCGAACCCGACGCACCACTTTTGACTCACCCATCGGAGCACATCGCGGCGTGGCATCGAGCCGGTGGCCATGGGGCGGGCGTCTTGACCCGCCCGCTACGACCCGCCCGATCGGCTCTGCCGATCCCCGGCGGCGAGGTTAAACCAGGTGGTTGAGGGGCCGCCTGCAGCTTGGCGCGGGCCTACGATTGATTTCAAGTTGTACTCCTAAGCCGAGGAAAAAAATGGCTTTGTGTTAACCTTCTGGGCTTCGCGACTGGTGTGTTTCACGCCCGCCGTTGCTGACTTTCTGCCTACAGGTGCGCGTCAATGAACCTCGAACGAACTCTTTCGATCATCAAGCCCGACGCGGTTGCAAAAAATGTGAGCGGTGAGATTCTCGCGCGCTTTGAGAAAGCAGGATTGCGGATCGTTGCAGCCAAGATGCAGCAGCTCAGCAAGGCGCAGGCGCAAGGCTTTTATGCGGAACACAGCGAGCGGCCATTTTTTCCTGCCCTTGTCGAGTTCATGTGCTCCGGCCCGGTGATGATCCAAGTGCTCGAAGGCGAGGGCGCAATTGCCAAGAACCGCGAGCTGATGGGTGCGACCGATCCGAGTAAAGCCGCGCCGGGCACGATCCGCGCCGATTTTGCGAGCAGCATCGACGCCAATGCCGTACACGGCTCCGACGCGCCCGAATCCGCCGTCAACGAGATCGCGTATTTCTTTTCGTCAATCGAAATTTGCCCGCGTCACGGCTGAAATGAGCGTCGTGCTGCCAGCTTCCTTGACCGTTCGCGATCCGCGCATCAACCTGCTCGATCTGGATCGGGCAGGGCTGGAAGATTTTTTTGTCGGCATGGGCGAAAAGCGCTTTCGCGCCCATCAGGTGATGAAGTGGATCTACCACCGCCTGATCGACGACTTCGCGCAAATGTCCGATCTGGGTCGCGGTTTGCGCGAGGCGCTCGAACAAGCCGCCTGCGTGCACCCCCCGGGCATCCGCCTAGCCCAGCAGTCGACCGACGGCACCAACAAATGGCTGCTTGGGATCGATGGCACCCAAGGCGTAGAGACGGTTTACATACCCGAACCGACGCGCGGCACATTGTGCGTGTCCTCGCAGGTCGGCTGCGGGCTCAATTGCAGTTTTTGTTCGACCGCGACCCAGGGGTTCAATCGCAATCTTACGACCGCCGAGATCATCGGTCAGGTCTGGGTCGCAGCCAAGGCGCTCGGCAGCGTCACCCACCAGAAGCGCCGCATCACCAACGTGGTGATGATGGGCATGGGAGAGCCGCTGCTCAATTTTGACGCCGTAGTGCGGGCGATGAACCTCATGCGCGACGACCTTGGTTTTGGGCTCGCCAACAAGCGCGTGACCTTGTCGACTGCGGGGCTGGTGCCGCAGATTGATCGCCTGTCCGAGGTCTGCGATGTCTCACTCGCGGTTTCATTGCATGCACCGGACGATGCGCTGCGCAATGAGCTGGTGCCGCTCAACAAGAAATATCCGATCGCCGAATTGCTCGCCGCGTGCCAACGCTGGCAGGCCAAGCGGCCGCGCAGCATGGTCACCTTCGAGTACACCCTGATGCGCGGAGTCAACGACTCCCCAGCCCAGGCCAAGGCACTGGTCCAGCTGATGCGCAAGGTGCCTTCGAAGGTCAACTTGATCCCGTTCAATCCATTTCCTGGAACGCGCTACGAGCGCTCCGATGAGCGCGAGATTCGGGCATTCCAGCGGATTTTGAACGAAGCTTCGCTGGTCGCCACGGTGCGTCGCACGCGCGGCGATGACATCGACGCCGCCTGCGGACAATTGGTCGGCCGGGTGCTCGACCGCACCCGCCGATCGCAGCAGTTCCGCGCGGCGATGCAGGTGCAGATCGATGCGGCTTAGGGCGCTGGCTGCGGTGGTCGGCTTGGGGCTGTTGGCGGGCTGCGCCAACGCGCCGCGAGACGCCCGCAGCGAACCGCGCAGCGGCACCTCGCCAGCCGAAATCCAAGCCTCTTTGGCGCAGGCCTATCTGAGTCAAGGGCAGCTCGATATCGCCATGTCGCGCGCCAATCGCGCGCTTGAGTTGAACCCGCGCCTGCCCAGTGCGCATACGGTTGCCGCGATCGTCTATCAGCGAATGGGCGACACCGAGCGCGCCGGGACGCACTATCGCCGCGCGCTGGCGCTGGATCCTCGCTCGGGCGACACGTTGAACAACTACGGCACATTCTTGTGCTCGCAAAATGACTTCGCCGACGCCGATCCGTTATTCGAGCGCGCCTTGAAAGACCCGTTCTACCGCACCCCCGCCGTGGCCATGGCCAATCGCGGTTCGTGCCAGTTCAAGGCCGGGAACGTGGCCGCCGCAGAGGCGAACTTGCGGCTGGCGCTTGACCTTGATCCACAAAACGCCGATGCACTGTTCGCGCTGGCCAGTTTGAACGTCAGTACCGGACAAACGTTGAGCGCGCGAGCCTTTATCCAGCGTTATCTGAGCGATGCCGGTGCATCGCCCGAAGCCCTGCGTTTGGCGATCGATATCGAAAGCGCACTTGGCAACACCCGCGCCGTGCGCGACTATGAAACCCGTCTGGAGCGCGAGTTCCCGGACAGCGCCGCGACCCGGCGCCAAAGCGATGGATCAAGCCCATGAGTCGAAAATTCCCAAAACGCGATTCGCGCCCCGGTAAGTCGCACGGCACCGATGCGCTCGTAACCGAGACCAAACAGACGCAAGCGATGGCCGAGCAGCGGCTGCACGCAGAAGCAGTCGACGCCCAGGACCTATTCACTGAAGCGGCGATGGCGGCACAAGATTTGCCGCCGGTTGAGGCCGGTTTGGCCCCAACCGACGCGCTGGGCATCGAGCCGCAGCCATTGGGGAGTGCCGAGTTTCCGCTAATCAATCAAGAGGTCACGCCCAATCCGCCCCCGGTCACCGTCGGTCAGCGATTGGCGCTGGCCCGCGAGAGCATTGGTTGGTCGCGCGCCGAGCTCGGCTCGCGGGCGCGCATCCCGCTCGGCGCGATCGAATCGATCGAGGCGGACGATTTGGACGCGCTCGGCGCAACCGTATACGTCAAGGGGTTCTTGCGTTCGTATGCCCGCGCGGTGGGTTTTCCGGACGCGTTGGTCGATGCACGCATCGCTGAGCTGGCCGATAGCGTGCGTCCCGAGGTCACCATTCCACCGCCGTCGTTTGGTGCCCGGATGAGTGCGCGCTACGCCACACCGCTGATCTATGCCACTTTGACCTTGGTGGTTCTGGTGCCGCTGGTGTTTTTGGCCGCGCCAGCGGTCAAGCGTGCGCCGTTACCGATGGCGGCGCTCGACGCCCCGAGTCTTGAGTCGGTGCCGCCAGTCACTGCGTCGGCACCCGTGCCGACCCCGGCTTTGAATCCGCCCGCGGTCTTGCAGCAGAACTCGCGTCCGGTCATGGCCTCGATGGCGCCGATGGCTGCACCGGCTTCGACCGCCGCGCCGACTTTGCCGGCGGGAACTCGGTTGGTGGTGCTTGAAGTATCAGGGCCGACCTGGGTCGATTTCGCGCGCGCCGATGGCGGGCGCTTGGAGTACGCACAGTTGTCAGCCGGCACCCGGCGCGAATATACGTTTACCGGCGAGGCGACGCTGATCGTTGGCAATGCGCCCGCGGTCACGCTGACCGTGGACGGTCGGCCGGTTGATCTGAATGAATTTGCGCGCGGCAATGTCGCGCGCCTGCGCGTCGCCGCTACGCTGACGCCGGCACGCCCCTAAACTTCCGCGTTCTTCGGGCCTGTTGCTCGACCGGTTGTAGGTTACGCCGCGTGAACGCATCACGCGGCCCTTTTTTATGGAATCGCCACAATGTCTTTCAACGAATTTGACGAGTACGAAGCCAGCGACAAAGTCCGCGACTGGTTGCGAGCCAATCTGCTGTCGATCATTGGTGGCTTAGCGCTAGGCGCCGCGGCGCTATGGGGTTGGCAGTTCTGGAAGGATCAT
>Ga0136636_10002247_pt1 | contig 11506 bp, 6 predicted proteins | sample AntDrymUQ8522106_2_FD_104653 | JGI IMG/M metagenome (GOLD analysis project Ga0136636, IMG submission 104653) | Polar desert sand microbial communities from Dry Valleys, Antarctica - metaG UQ852 (21.06) | ecosystem: Environmental > Terrestrial > Soil > Desert | place: Antarctica: Dry Valley... | reverse complement strand
GGGGGTTGCGCGGGGCGGCCTCCCCGAAGCAGAAGCGACCAAGCGGGCCGGGGTTTGCAGGGGCGACAGCCCCGCACGCCGCAGGCGCTTTGACGCGCCCCTGCCCTGATGCTACAATGCCGCAGCTTGTGGGCAGTAGCGAGGGCAGATGGATAGACTACACGGGAAGCGGATCGTCCTGGGCGTCTGCGGCAGCATCGCCGCCTACAAGGTGGCGCAGCTCGCCCGTAACCTCGCCCTGGCAGGCGCTCTGGTGGATGTGATCCTCACCGAGGCCGCCGAGCGCTTTGTGGGCGCCGCCACCTTCCAGGCCCTCACCGGCCGCCCCGTGCTCACCGATCTCTGGGCCCTCCCCGAGGACGGCGTGGTCGGCCACGTGAGCCTCGGCGCCCACGCCGACGCCGTAGTTGTGGCGCCCGCAACCGCCAACACGATCGCCCGTGTCGCCGCCGGCCTCTGCGACGATCTGCTCACCACCACGCTGCTTGTCACTACAGCCCCGGTGCTCTTCGCCCCCGCCATGAACCCCCAGATGCTCGCTAGCCCCGCCACCCAGGCCAACCTCGCCACCCTGCGCGCCAGGGGCTACACGTTGCTGGAGCCCGGCGAGGGCCGCATGGCCGAGCACGTGAGCGGCAAGGGTCGCCTGCCGGAGCCCGAGCAGCTTGAGGGCGAGCTGCGCGCACTGCTTGGCCGCGCCAACGGCCCACTGCGCGGACGGTGCGTCGTGGTGAGCGCCGGCGGCACCCGCGAGCCGATCGACCCGGTGCGCTATCTCGGCAACCGCTCCTCTGGCCAGATGGGCTACGCCCTAGCCGCCCAGGCCCGCGACCTCGGCGCCGATGTGCGGCTCGTAAGCGGCCCTGTGGCCCTCGCCCCGCCTGCCGCCGTTCAGACTACGCAGGTCGAGACGGCGCTCCAGATGCAGGCCGCCATCCACGCGGCCTGCCAGGGCGCCGACATTCTCATTATGAACGCCGCCGTGGCCGACTTCCGCCCCGCCACCGCCGCCGACCATAAGCTGAAGAAGGGCCCAACCACCACCGGCCTGACGGTCGAGTTGGTGACGAATCCCGACATCATCGCCGGGATGGCCGGCCGCCACGAGCTCTTCAAGGTTGGCTTTGCCGCCGAGACGGACGATCTGCTAGCCAACGCCCAGGGCAAGCTGGAGCGCAAGGGCCTCGACCTGATCGTGGCCAACGATGCCGTCGCCAGCATCGGCCAGCCCGAGATCGCCCTCACCCTGATCGACCGCGCCGGCATCAGCAGCATCGCGCGCCGCCCCAAGCCCGAGGCCGCCGCCGCCCTGCTCGACGCGATCATCGCCCGCTACGAGGCGTGGCGCGCCCCGTCGGGTCCCGCGCATACCTAAGGGCGAAGGACGTGTGATGCACGCGCTTCGCAACACCCATACCAGATGACTACCGAGCGACACGAACCCGTCGACCCAGCTAGCACCCCCGCCAGCGGCGCTACCCCGGCTGGCCAGGTTTTTAATAGCCTGGAGCGCGCCACGCGCCGCCTGCCAGGCAGTGGCACCCGCCGCGCGCGCCCGCCGCGCTTCGTCCCCTCCCGCGAGCAGGTCGCCGCGCTGATCGACGCCCTCGGCGACAGCGCCCACCCGCTTCACGCCAGCGCCGTGGACGAGCTGGTGGCCCTTGGCCCCGGCGCCGTGCCAGCCCTCTGCGCGGCCCTCGACCCGGCGCGCCCCTGGCTGACGATCTACCGCGCCGCCGAGGCCGCCGGCCGTATCGGCGACGGGCGCGCCGCCGGCCCGCTGATCCAGGCGCTCCACCACCCCAACAGCAATGTGCGCTGGAGCGCCGTGCGCGCCCTTGCGCAGATCGGCGATGTGCGCGCCCTGCTCGAGCTGCGGCGCGTTGCCCAGAACGACCAGGGCCGCACCAGCTGGGGCGAGCCCGTGGCCGGCGCCGCCCAGAGCGCGCTCGCCGAGCTTGGCCGCCGCAGCGTCTGGGGCCAGAGCCTGGAGCTAATCAAGACCGCTGTTACCTGCGTCCTGATGATCCTCGCGCTTATCCTCGCCTTCAGCGTGGTGAGCCGCTTTCGTGCCGAGCTCGACCGCTTCGGCCAGGTGATCCCCGGCCAGATCCAGCTGCCCCAGTTCGTGCTGCCCACGCTTGAGCCCACAGCTGCCGCCGAGCGCCAGATCCCCGCTCAAAGCGCCCTCGACCCCACGGCGGCGCTCGCACAGCAGCCCGTGATCGCGCCGGTGCTGGCGCCCACCACGGCGGCGATCACGGCCAGCGGCACTATCACCGGCACTGTGCGCCAGGATGCCAACGTGCGCCCGCTCCCCAGCACTGGCAACCAGCCGATCGGCCGCGTCAATGTCGGCGACGAGCTTGTCTTTCTGGCGCGCACCAGCAATAGCCAGTGGTACCTCGTGCGCCTCGGCGAGCAGCGCGCCAGCGGCTCGGCCATCAACACGCCCGACGGCACGGGCTGGATCAACCAGACCCTCGTGAGCGCGCCTGTGGGCGAGCTTGCCACACAAGACCCGGTGATCCCTGAGGTCGCCCCCACCCCCGAGCTCGCCCCCACCCCCACCGCCAGCCCATGACCGCTCGCTCCCAGCGTGAGGTCGCCGCCACCATGCCGCGTTCGCTCGTCGCACTGCTTGCCTGGGCCGCAGGCGGTGCCCTGCTTATCCTGCTGCTCTCCCAGCTCCCCGCAACCCACACGGTGGATGTCGGTGGCTTCGACGCCGCCTACGTCCAGGGCTTCCACGACCCCGAGCGCGACGACAGCGAGGCCCAGCGCGCCTTGCTTGCGGGCAGCAGCGGCACGGCTCGCTGGTCGCGCCCCTCCGCCGCGCTGCTCTTCCCCCAGGCCGGCCTGCCCGGCAGCGTCACGCTACGGCTGCGCGGCTGGCGCGAGCAGAGCCCGCCCCCAGAGGTGGTGTTGCTGCTCAATGGCGCCACCGAGCTGGCCCGCTTCCGCGCCACGGGCGACTGGGAGGAGCGCAGCGTGCCGATCAGCGGCGGCTGGCTCAAGGCCACCGACTTTTTCGTCGAGCTGCGCAGCACGCCCGCCACCCTCGCCGACGGGCGCGAGGTCGGCGTGCTGCTAGATCGCGCCGTCTACCACGTTGGCCCCGGCCCCACCCTGTCCTATCCATCCCAGCTCGCCTACGGGGCCGCCGTGGGCGCGCTGCTGTGGGCGCTGCTCCGCAAGCCGACGACCGACGACCGACGCCTTGTACAGGCGCGCTATAGCGCGCCCCTACGCCAACAGGCTATCGGCTATCGGCTATCGGCTATCGGCTATGATCGGCGCATCCTCGGCTACCTCCTGCTCTACGGCCTGCTCTGGCTGCTGCTCTACAGGCTCCAGCCTGCGCTCTACCCCTACCCGCTGCGCGCCCTGCCGCCGCTCACCGTGCTTGGCCTCGCCGGCCTGCTGGCTCTGCGCGACGGCCCCCGCCTCGCCGCGCGCGCCCCCTGGCTCGTTAGCGTTGCGGCCCCGGTGGCGCTGATCTGCGGCTGGACCGCGCTCACGCTGCTGGTTGCCCAGGGCCACGTAACGCTAGCGCGCCCAGGTGTCGAGAACGACTTTCGGGTCTTCGCCACCCGCGCCACGCTGGCCCAGGTCTTCAGCGCCGACGGCTTCTACAACCTTGGCTACCCGCTGCTGCTCTGGCTGGCCCGCCCCTTCTTTGATGGCAACGCCTTCCTGGCGGGGCGTCTCGTGGCGGCCCTCAGCGGCGCGGCCCTGCTCGGCGCCGGCTATTGGCTCGCCCGCACGCTGCTCCCGCCTGGCCCCGCCCTGCTCGCCCTGCTCGCCCTGGCCCTGAACGGCTTTGTCGCCCAGTACGCGCTCTACGTGGGCAGCGACATGCCCTTTGCGGCCTGTGTCGGCCTCTGTGTCGCCGCGCTCGTGGCGAGCAAGGGGCGCGTAAGCCTTGTGGCCCTGGCCGGGCTCTTTGGCGGGCTCGCCTTCCTGATGCGCCACCTCGGGCTTGTGCTGCTGCCCTGGGGGCTGCTCGCCCTGGCCCTCGTCGCCTTCACGCGGCCCCGGCAGAGCGACGGTTCGCTTTTATCCACAGATGCCACAGATGTCCGGCCCATTTTTGGCCCCGCGCGTGTATTGGGCAGTTTCGCCCTGGCCTTCCTGCTCGCCAGCGCGCCCCAGCTGATCATCAACACGCTTCAGGCCGGCCAGCCGCTCTACAACCAGCAGGCCAAGAATATCTGGCTGGCCGTGTACGGCGGCACCGACTGGGGCCGCTGGGACGAGGCGCCGAACACGATCGGGCTGGCCGAGGTGGTGCTGCGCGACCCCGCCCGCTTCCTGGCGAACTGGTGGCGCAACCTTGTGGCCTACAGCGGCAGCGGCGCCGAGGACACCAGCGAGTTCGGGCGCGCCCTCCAGCTGCGCCTGCTCGGCTGGCCCGCCAACTGGCTCGCTGCGGCCGGGCTGCTCGCCTGGCTCTGGCAGGCCTTGGTCGGCAGGTGGCGCTCGGTGGGCAGCGCCCGCCAGGTGGCGCGGCGCAGCCTGCTGCTGCTCATCCTGATCTACGTGGCCGCAGTGAGCACGGCCTTCGCGCTCCAGCGCTTCTTCCTGCCGCTGGCGCCGATCTACGCGGTGGCGGCGGGGTGGCTGCTCTGGCGGCTCGCCCAAGGCGGCAGACGGCTACTCGGCGTGGGCCTGGTGCTGGTTGTGCTATTATGGGGCGGCTATGCAGCCGGGACACGCTATGTGCTCGCCGGCCAGCCCGCCGACGAGGTGGCCGCTGTGCAGATGGTGCAGGCCTTCGCCCCGCCCGAGGCGCGCATCGCGGCCCGCGTGGCTGGGCGCCTGCCGCTCGCCAAATACTCGGCCATCGCCCACCGCGTGGTAGCCTGGCCCATTGGCTCCGACCTCGCCGCCCCCATCGCCGCCGCCGATCTGCTTGCGGCGCGCGCTGCCGGGGCCACCTACCTGCTCTGGGACGAGGCCGCAGGCCCGCCGCCCCTGCCCAGCCCGGATGCCGCCCGCGTGGCGACAAGCCCCCGGTACGCGCTGTACCGGCTCGACCTCCAATAGATATTCGCGGGGGCGCCCCAGCGATGTCGTTAGATAGAAATTCGTGGGGGCGCCCCAGCGATGTCGTTGGATAGAAATTCGTGGGGGCGCCCCAGCGATGTCGTTGGATAGAAATTCGTGGGGGCGCCCCTTGTGGGCGCCCGGAGCGAGCAATGCGAACTACGCCCACAACAACTAGCATGCGGGATGCCAAACCGGTAGGGGCTGCGGCGGCCCGCAGCCTGGCTCTGCCGCGCGTCACGCGCACGGCCCTCTTCCTCAGCGCTATCGTCGTCCTGGGCCTTGCGTTGCGCATCTGGTTCATCGCCGCCAACGACATCGACCCACGCTACTCCGCCGCCGACGATGGCGACTACTACCAGCGCGCCCTGCGCCTCGCCGCCACCGGCGAGTACCTCGATAACTCCTGGCTCATCCGCCCGCCCGGCCACGTCTTTATGTTCGCCGCCATGCTCAAGGCCGCCATGTGGCTGGGCGACCCCACGCTCGGCATCGGGATGATCCGTGGCCTGCATGTGCTGCTCTCGCTGCTACTCATCCCCGTTGGCTACGATCTAGCCCGGCGCCTATTCGGGCGCAGCGCCGGCCTGATCTTCGCCACGCTGATGGCGGTTTGGTTCCCGCTGGTGGAGCTGCCCGCCCTGATCCTCAGCGAGCCGCTCTTCCTCTTCATGCTCATACTGCACTGCTGGCTGCTGGTGCGCTGGCGCGACAGCCGCCGCGTGCCCAATGCCCGCCCCGCGCTCTGGCTCGTGGGCGCCGGCATTGCCCTGGCCGTGGCATCCCTGGCCCGCTCGCCCGCCTTCTACAGCGCCGCCTTTGTGCTGGGCTTTCTGCTCTGGGAGACATGGGACAACCGACGACCGACGACCGACGACCGACGACCGACGACCGACGACCGTCCACCGGACGGCGGGGGTGCGGCTATCGGCTATCGGCTATCGGCTATCGGCTATCGCCCGTGGCTTCGGCGCTTCATCCTGGCTGCCCTGGCCTTCCTGGTGCCTTTCGCCGCTGTGATCGCGCCGTGGACGATTCGCAATTATGTGGTGTACCAGCGCCTGATCGTCATCGACACGCTGGGGCCGGTGAACCTCTGGATGTCGATGAGCGACGCCGTGAACGAGGGCCGCGGCGAGGGCGAGGCCAAGTCTATTCTGGCTGGCATCCCCCAGGAGCAGCGCCAGGAGTTCGTGAGCGACGACATTGGCCGCATTCTGCGCGAGGAGCCAGCCCGGCTGGTGCGCAACTTCTGGCCCCACTTCATTCATATCTGGAAGGCCCAATTCGTCGAGGACTACTTCGTAAAGGTGAGCTTCTTCACGCGGCCCCTGCGCGAGCTCTGGCCGCTTGGCGCCTTGGGCGACCTGCTCTGGCTCGTCTTCAGCCTCGCCAGCGTCTTCGCCCTGGCCACGCGGCCCCGTGAAGGCGGCATGCGCCTGCTGGCGCTCGGCTGGATCGGCTACTCCTGCCTCACCGTGATGCTCATCCACGTAGAGCCGCGCTACCTGCTGCCGGTCTGGCTGTTTATGGCGCTCTACGGCGCGGCTGCCCTCGGCGCCCTGGCCGACTGGCTCGCCCTGCGCCGCGCCGACCGCCCCGCCGCCACAAAGGTCGCTCGCAGCTACCTGCGCTCGCCGTGGGGGCTTGCGGGGCTGGGCCTGTGCGCGGGCCTGCTGGCCCTGATCGTCACCTACCGCGACTACCCGCGCATCATCGGCGCCGGGGTGCAGCGCGAGCTCCAGCGCAGCGCGGGCGACCGGGCCTACGCCGCAGGCGACACCCAGGGCGCCATCCGCGCCTACGAGCAGATGCTCGCCATTCACCCCGACTTTGTGGATGGCCGCACCGACCTGGCGCGCGTCTACCTGGAGCTTGGCCGCTACGACGAGGGCTGGGCCGCCCTGGGCGACCGCCAGACCCACCGCTCGGATATGCTGCGCGGCGCGCTCTCGCGCGGCCAGGGCGCCAACGACCGGGCGATCTTCTACTTCGAGGACGCCGAGGTACGGGCCGGCGAGGATATTCAGAAGCTGTCGCTGGAGTGGCTGCGGCCCACCCCGGTGACCGCGCTGCGCCTGGGCAACGGCCTGGACTTTGGCTACCTAGACGGCTTCTCGTTCGGCGAGGACGGCCCGCCCGACCTCGACGGCACGCCGCGCAGCTACCGCTGGCTCCAGGGCGCGGGCGTGATCGAGCTGCCGCTGCCCGCGCCGCTGCGCGAGGGCGACGTGGTGCGACTGCGCGCGGCGGGCGGCGTGCCCGGCGACACGCCGCTGCGCGTCACCATCGGCGATACCACCACCACGCTGCCGGTGCGCGCCGGCGAGTGGCGCACCTACCGCATCGCGGTGCCGCCCGAGCTGGAGGGGCAGCAGCGGCTGCGCATTACCCTGGCCGCGCCCACCTTCATCCCGGTGCAGCTCAACCCGGCGGTTGGCGACGCCCGCCTGCTGAGCGTGATGATCAGCGACGTTGCTGTCGAGTAGAAGTCAGGCGGCAGGAGTTAGGAGACCAGACCGACGCGGAGTGGGGGTTGGTGGCGCCAATGCTGGCGCAGCCCGCCCATTATCGTGGGGCACGAACAGCGCGAACGCGAAACCGAGCAGGGCAGGCCCCCGTACGCGGGTGCCTGGTTTCGCGGTGGTTCGCACTCGTTCGCGGCTTCGTGCTCCAAAGGGCTGCCGTGCGTAGCCAAGCATACTTAGCGATACTATGACTACATCTACGGCCCCGAAGCGGCGCCGCCGACTCCCCTGGCGACGCATCCTCACCGGCCTGGCCGTCCTGCTCCTTCTCGGCGCCGTCGCCGCAGTCGTGCTCGCCCGCCAGCTGCTCGTGCGCCCCAGCGCGCCCATCCAGACGGCTGGCGTGGAGACCGTCACCGTCGAGCGCGGCGACCTTGTTGAGTCGGTCGAGGTGAACGGCGCGCTCGAGCCGCGTGATCGCGCCCGCGTCAGCTTCCCCGCCGGCGCCCGCGTGCGCGAGGTGCTGGTCACACGCGGGCAGAGCGTGGCCAAGGGCGCCGTGCTCGCCCGCCTGGAGACGCGCGACCTTGAGCTGAAGGTGGCCAGCGCCAACGCCGAGCTCGACCAGGCCCAGCAGAGCCTCGATAAGCTACTTGCCGGCCCCAGCGAGGCCGAGCTCGCCCAGGCCGCCGCCCGCGTCGCCCGCGCCCGCGCCGACCTCGTCGCCTCCAGCCAGGAGGTGCGACCGATCGATGTGGAGGTGGCCAAGGCTCGCCTCGACAGCGCACGCCAGCGCGTCGATGACCTCCAGGCTGGCCAGGCCACCGCCGACCTCAGCGCCGCCGAGCAGGGCCTCGCCGCCGCACAGGAGGCCCAGACGACGGCAAACACGGGCCTGGAGACAACCCGCGACTCCGCCTCGCGCGCCAAGACCGACGCTCAGCAGGCGCTCGACCGGGGCGTCCAGGAGCTTGAGCGACTTCAGCGGGCCTACAGCGACGCCTTCTGGGACTGGGACTATGTGCAGCGCACCGGGCGCCACCCCACCGAGAAGCTGGTAGACGAGACCGGCAACGCCCAGAACCGCAAGCTGGAGACCCGCGAGGTTGAGCAGTTCCGCCGCGCGCTCGTCGACGCCGAGGCGAGCCTGCGCAACGGCGAGCTGAGCCTGAAGAATCTCAGCGAGGCTTTCGACCAAGCCCGCGAGGACGAGATCCGCCAGATCCAGGCGGCCGAGCGCGCCATCGGCGGCGCCGAGCGCAACGTGGCCGACGCCCAGCGCAGCTACGACACGGCCCGCACCCGCGGCGTGCAGGCCGCACTGCTAGAGGCGCGCCAGGCCCTCGCCGAGGCCGAGAAGGCCTACAAGCAGCTGGTAGACAACCCCGAGCGCCCCGCCCGTCGCGCCGAGCTAGACGCCGCCCTGCTGGAGGCCGTGGCCGCCGAGGCGAAGCTCAAAGATGGCCCCGACGCAGTGGAGTCGGCCAAGGCCCGCACCGCGCTGGAGCAGGCGCGCGCCGCGCTCGCGGAGGCCGAGGCCAACCTGGATGCCGCCACGCTCACCGCGCCCATCGCCGGCACCGTCACCGACATCACGCTCAAGCCTGGCACGCTTACCGCCAGCACAGACGCGGTGAGCATCGCCGACCTGCGCGGCTTCCTGATCAAGGGCCAGGTGACGGAGCAGGACGTGGCGCGCGTGCAGCCCGGCCAGGCTGTGCAGGTGCGCATCGACTCGGTGCCTGGCGAGAGCTTTGCCGGCGAGCTGTTGCTGGTAAGCGCCCTGCCCGCCGAGAGCGGCCAGCAGGATCAGGGCGGCTTCGGCGGCCCAAGCGCCCCGCTCGGCGGCCTCTACCCGGTGGAGATCGGGCTGCGCAGCGACGACGAGCGCCTGCGCGTGGGCATGGCCGTCACCGCCAGCATCGAGATCGTGGGCGTGCGCGACGCCCTGAGCATCCCGCTGCAGGCCGTGGAGTACGGCCCCGACGGCCCCCAGGTGCGCAAGGCCAGCGGCGCGCCCGGCCCCGACGGGCAGCCCAGCGGCGAGCTCGTGCCGGTGGAGCTAGGCATCACCAGCGGCGACCGCGTGCAGGTGCTAAGCGGCCTCGCCGAGGGCGACCAGGTGCTCCTGCTCACACTGCCGCCCATGGAGGGTCCGCCAGGTGTCGTCATAAGCAGTTAGGTCGTATCCGCAGATTACGCAGATTACGCAGATTGCCGCACAATCACCGCTTACAGGCCGCCCAAGTGCAGGCTCACAAATGAGCCGGAAATCTGCGTAATCTGCGTAATCTGCGGATAAATAAGCGAGCTATGCAGCTTTTTGAATCCTTCCGCATCGCCCTCGGCAGCCTGCTCGCCAACCAGCTGCGCACGCTCCTGGCGACGCTCGGCATCGCCATCGGCATCGCCGCAGTCAGCACGCTGCTCTCGGTGGGCGGCAGCTTCCAGCGCTTCGCCCAGAGCCAGTTCGCCGGCCTCGACACCGACGCGCTCACGCTGATGGCCCAGCCCGACTTCAGCGGCTCCAGCGGCCCCCCGCCCGACCAGCCCGTGCTCACGGCGGGCGACATCGAGGCCATCGCGGGCTTGCCCGGCGTGCGCGAGGTGACGGCCCGCTACACCAGCGGCGGCGAGCTGCGCGCCGGCCCAAACGTGGCGTTTGGCAATATCATCGGCACCGACCCTGGCTACCTGCGACCCTCGATGCAGCTGATCATGGGCCGCTTCCTGAGCGCGGAGGATCTAGAGAACCGCGCCCGCGTTGCGGTGCTCGATCTGTTTCTGGCCCAGCAGCTCTTCCCCGACGGGCGCCCGCTCGGCCGCGAGCTGCTGGTGCAGGGCCTCAGCTTCCGCGTGGTGGGCGTGTACGGCCAGAGCGACAGCTTCTTCGGCGGCGGCGGCAACCTGCTCGTGCCGATCAGCGTGGCCCGCGACCGGCTCTTCCCCGCAGCCGCCCTCGGCAGCGTGCAGGTGAGCGAGGCGTCGATCTACGTGAGCGACGTGGCGCAGCTAGACGCGGTGCAGGCCGCCGTGACCGCGCTGCTGCGGGCGCGCCACAAGCTTACGCCCGAGCAGGGCAACGACTTTATGTTTCAGGACTTCCGCCAGTTCGCCGAGGCCAACAATAACGTGCTTGTCGGCATCACCGCCTTCCTGGGCGTGATCGGCGGCATCGCGCTGCTGGTGGGCGGCATTGGGATCATGAACATCATGCTGGTGAGCGTAGCCGAGCGCACGCGCGAGATCGGGCTGCGCAAGGCTGTGGGGGCGCGCCGCCGCGACATCCTGCTGCAGTTCCTGGTCGAGGCGATCACGCTCAGCCTGATCGGGGGCCTGGCAGGCGTGCTGATCACGGCCTTCCTGGTGAATGGCGGCGCCGTGGCCGTGCATCTGCTGCTCGCCGACTCCGGCATCGCGCCCTTCTTGCTCATGGATCCGCAGGCCGTGGCCCTCGCCCTCGTCTTCGCGTCGGTGGTGGGCCTCGTCGCCGGCATCTACCCCGCCATTCGCGCCAGCCGCCTCTCGCCGATCGACGCGCTGCGGGCGAACTGACGGTAGACGGTGGACGGCGGACGGTAGACGGTGAGCGCGCTCTTACCGCCAGCTTGTCACCTTGCCAATTTATTAGCCTATCACCATCTCTCCCTCACCGCGATCCCAGCCTTGCGCCATCTGCGACCAGGGTGTAGCGCAACATCACCGTCACAACTGCTCAAACAGCGGTAAGTAGGGCTGAAGGTCTGGTCGATCAATTACCCGGCGCGGCTTCTCCGGCTTGCTGCGGCTCGTCTCCACCTCAACTGGCGCCACCGGATTAAGATAGGCCAGAAGCCGACCCTTGGACACTGTCGGCATATGAACCGCTATGTCGCGCCAGGTGCCCGGTAGGCAGCTAAAGCCAACTGCACGCACTGGTCGCCCCTGATCGATCAGCTCTCGAGGCTCCGCAACAACCAGGCTATCCTCAGGGAGCTGTTGGACTACTG
>Ga0136636_10002246_pt1 | contig 11507 bp, 11 predicted proteins | sample AntDrymUQ8522106_2_FD_104653 | JGI IMG/M metagenome (GOLD analysis project Ga0136636, IMG submission 104653) | Polar desert sand microbial communities from Dry Valleys, Antarctica - metaG UQ852 (21.06) | ecosystem: Environmental > Terrestrial > Soil > Desert | place: Antarctica: Dry Valley... | reverse complement strand
GAGGCCCCATTGCCGGACCGTCTCGTGGCTGACGCCGATCTCACGAGCCGCCAACATTTCCTCAACCATGCGCAGGCTTAGCGGAAACCGGAAATACAGCCAGACCGCGTAGCAGATGATCTCGGGAGGGTGGCGGTAACCAGCGTAAATCGGGTCTCGGGGTGTGGTCATACATCCGCAATACCCCTCCGATCCGGCACCGCAAAGCCACAGAGCTTAACTTGACGGTGCCGTTGAGATGACTGAATAACTATCGTTCTTTCGCTCAGCCAGCAAATCAGGATATCGACGTGTAAAAACGTTCCGGCTGATCCCGATCCAACTTGGTAATTAGGAAACGAATTCATGTTTCGAACGGACCGGCAGATCCACAACACGATCGTTTTAGAAATTTTATTCACCATTTCGATTCATTAATCGCGTTTAGGCCGGAACGTAGGGTTACATATGAATACGTTTCTGAGATCAAAGTGCACTGGGTTCGTTTCGAGATTTGCCCGGGCCAGTGTCTGCTTTCTCGGGATTGCTATCAGTCTATTGAAACGTGCCTAATCCTGTTCAGATCACCCCTTGAAGCCAAGCTAGCGCGATGGTGGCACACCGATCCGGCGCCTCGATCAGCCCGAGGTGTCCCAGCCCCTCGAACTGCAGAAAATCATAACCCCCTGCCGCAGCCAGATCTGGTGCTACGCGGGCAACATAGTCCTTCCCATCTAGTCTGCGCCCGGCCATTATGGCGAGAGGAAAGTCGATGTCTCTTGCTGCGGACCAGATATCGAAGCTTTCGTTCTCGCCAAATATGCGGGACTCCTGTTTGGGCGAACAGCGCAGCACCCAATCGTCTCCGTCGCGGCGCAACAGGCTGTCGGCCAGCAGCCCTGCTTGCGGGCCCCCGAGTCCCTGCTTCGCCCATCGATGCGCAAGAACGGAGGGGTCCGTGAACCGGCGTTGCCGCCTCAGCGCGCGGGCAGCCATGGCTTGGCGATCGGCCATGGCCATGTGGGCGTCTGCTCCGTCTCGAGCCAGCGGCGGTTCATAGGCAATCATTGCCTTGAGCGGAAAGGTCTGTCGAAGTGCGGCGCGAATGGCCAACACGCCGGACATGGAATGAAAGATGCCTGCGACCGGATCAACTGCAGTCACGACTTCGGCCAGTACATCGCCGACCTCCGCAAGGCCGATCTCGGGCCAGTCCCAGTTGATCCCATGGCCGGGAAGGTCACACAGGATAACCTCGAACTGCACGGAAAGCGCCATCAGGAACGGCCCGAAGCCATCGCAGGCAAGCCCTGTTCCGTGCGCGAAGATCAAGCGGGGTCCATTGCCCATCGTTCGCAGCAGGAGCTTGCGCCCCGAACCGGTTGGAACAGGTGTCATTGCTGTCATCCAGACCGGCCGATCCGGCGCAGCAGGTCCGCAAGCTGCTCGACCTGCGCACCAGAGAATGTGCCGAACATGGCAGCATCGTGCGCTTCCACCCTCGCAATTATCTCCGGCAGTCGGCTCTCGCCCGAACGCGTGACACGGAGCGCCGCTGCGCGTCGATCTCCATCGACCGACGATCGCTCGACGAGGCCGGCCTCCTCCAGCGCTGCTACAAGCACGACCACACCCGAGCGCGCGATCCCCAATATGCCGGCAAGATCGGTCTGTCGGATGCCGGGATTGCAGGCAATCAGGACAAGCGCCGAAAAGCGCTGGGTCGTAAGACCATAGGCCTGCATGTCAGCATCGAAAGCCTCCGTAATAACGAGCTGGGCGCGGCGGACGGCAAAACCGCCCAAGCGGGCGAGCACGCCATAATCGATTCCCGGGACTTCGGGACGATACCGCCGGCGGGTGACTTCAGTCGCCATCATTGTTATGATACATAACAAACGGCGGATGAAGCAAGGGCCCTCCAGGGGTGGGGGTCTGCTCAACACGGGAGGCGATGGATGCGTGTCCTGATTGCGGGTGCCGGGATTGGCGGACTGGTGACTGCCATTCTTCTCTTCAGGTCAGGCCATGACGTGGAGGTCTTCGAATCCGTTCCCCAGATCGAACCGCTCGGCGTCGGGATAAATCTTTTGCCACATGCCGTTGCGGTGCTGGACCGGCTCGGCCTGTCCGACCAGCTTTCGGCCATCGGCGTGCCGACGTCGGCACTGGCCTATCACAATCGGCACGGACAACAGATCTGGCGGGAGCCGCGCGGCAAGGCGGCCGGCTACGCGGTCCCGCAGATATCCATTCATCGCGGGCGGCTGCAGATGGCGCTTCTGGATGCTGCGCGGACCGTCTTGGGGCCCGAGCGCATCAGCACTGGGCGACGCCTCGACAGCTTTTCAAGTGACCAAGGCGTCAGCGCGACCTTCATCGGCGCTGATGGAAAGACCCATGCGGCAGCTGGCGACATCCTTGTCGCAGCTGATGGCATTCATTCCATTGTTCGGCGAACCTTCTATCCCGATGAAGGATTGCCGCTCTACTCCGGCCGCCTGCTCTGGCGCGCCACAACCAGGCAGGCGCCGTTTCTTGATGGGTCCACGATGATCATGGCCGGCCATCGCGACCAGAAGCTCGTGGCCTATCCCCTCGAGCCGGTGGCCGCCGATGGAACCCAGCTGATCAACTGGATCGCAGAGCTGCGGCGAGACAATCTGCAGGACCGGGAAAGCTGGAACAAGCTCGGCCAACCGCACGAATTCCTGCCGGCCTTCGCCCGGTGGCAGTTCGACTGGCTCGATGTGCCGGCCCTGATCCGGGGGGCCGAACAAATTTATGTCTTCCCCATGGTGGACCGCGATCCCCTGCCGAAATGGAGTTTCGGGCGCGTCACCCTGATGGGCGACGCCGCGCACCCCATGTACCCGATCGGCTCCAACGGGGCGAGCCAGGCCATCCTTGATGCGGCGGCACTGGATCGCGCCCTGTCGAGCGGTTCCGATCCTGTCGCTGCACTTGCAGCGTACGAAGCAGACCGACTGCCGGCGACATCGGCCATCGTGCGGGCCAACCGCGCCGATGGACCAGAACAGTGCATGCAACTCGCGCAAGATCGCGCGCCTGATGGGTTCGACCGGATCGAGGACGTCATCTTGCGCGAAGATCTCGAGGAAATCTCAATGCGCTACAAGAAACTGGCCGGCTTTGCCCCGGAACAGCTGCTCGTTGCATGATGCGGCAGATCGATCTCAGGATTGACGTCGCGGAACCGGTCGTCCTGGGCGGCCCGCTGGGCAAGCGGCGCTTCATCGCCATCACCGGCGGCAGCGCTTCGGGGGCGGTGGAGGGAAAAATCCTACCTGGCGGCGCCGACTGGCAAACCGTGCGTCCCGATGGAACAGTCGAGATAGACGCGCAATATGTTCTGGAGACGGGCGACTCCGGTCGGGTGGAGTTGCGATCCATGGGACTGCGCCGTCAAGGCGCGGACCGTTTTTCCTCCGTGTTCTTCGCCACCACCGATGCGCCCTCCCTTGCTTGGTTAAATGATCACCTGTTTCTGGCCGACGGGCAGAAGTCGGCTGGAACCGTCGTCCTGACGCTGCGGCCCATCTGATCCGGAAAGGTGACCGGCGCGCGCCGACGGCCCGGTGATCCGGTGCCGTGAAGCATCGGGCAAGCGCGGCGGGACAGTTGCTCGCAGCCGATGCTCTCCTCTCCCTGTACCAAGGTAAATGCAGACCCGTCCGCGAAGCGGCCCGACGGACTGCTGCCCCCCATCCAGCTCGGGGTCGGCGTGGTGCTGTCCTCGGGACTGCACGGACGCCCCTGCCATCTTGGGACAGCGTGGCGTGCACGCATTTACCAAAACATCTGCACTGGTGTCCAAGACAGGAGAAGTCGGCGGGCACAGCATCCGGGCCGGAAAGGAGGGTGCAGGTCATGATCAATGGTAGAGTCGTCATCGATGCCGTCGTCCATCCCTATAATCTGAGCAGCGCCAACCTGAAGCCGCATCGCTATTCGCAGGCGGGCCCGGCGTTGCTGTGGGCGGTTCACTCGACCTGGAATCCCGAAGGCCTCCAGGTCGACGAGGAGGCCTTCAAGACGGACTGGCCGCCCGAACTGCTGGCCGAGACTCTGTTTCTCGAAAGCGATGTCGACATTGCCGTCAACCACCGCTTGCCGCTCTACTCCTATTTCAACGATGGCCTGGTTTCCCACGAAAAGAACCGGGAGCTGGCCGCGCGCTGGCCCGACCGGTTCATCTGCTACGTCGGCGTCGATGGGCTGCAGGGCCCAGATGCCGCGATCGCCGATCTCGAAGCCCAGCTCCGTGACATCCCCGAGGCTGTCGGGGTCAAGCTCTATCCGGACCAGGCCGATCCGTTGCGAGGATGGCGGCTGGATGACCGAGAATTGGCCTTCCCGCTGCTCCGGCGCGTCGAGGAACTGGGCTTGCGGAACGTTGCGATCCACAAGGCGCTGGTGAACGGGCCCGTCCCCGTCGAACCCTACCGTGTCGACGATCTGTTCGGGGCGGCCGATGCCTTCCCGAACCTCAACTTCGAAATCGTGCATGGCGGAATTGCGTTCACCGACGAGACCGCACAGCTGATCGCGCTGTTTCCGAATGTCTATGTCAATCTCGAGGTCACGGCCCTGTTCCTGCACCGCGCGCCGGGGCTGTTTGCAGACATACTCGGCAAGTTCTTGATGTGGGGCGGTCCGCAGAAAATCCTGTTCTCGACGACCGGGATGCTGGCCCATCCGCAGCCGCTGATCGAGAAAATGGCCGCGCTGGAGCTAAGCGCCGAGGTTCGCGACCGGTATGGCCTCGCTGCCCTGACGGACGAGGACAAGGCCATGATCCTCGGCGAGAATATGGCGCGGATCACCGGAATCGATCTGCCCACGCGACTCTCCCGTATCGGGGCAGACAGTTTTGCCGAAGCGCGTCGGAACCATGGCCTGTTGCCACCCTTCTCCCGCTGGCGAGCCTGGGCCTCCGAAGGAAGGCTGCAAAAATGAACGCAGACGCGGCGTTGACCGAAGCAATGGATTGCGCAGGGCGGGCCAACCACGCGCTCGCCGGAGTGATGGATCCGTGTAGCGTAGGGCTCGGCAGACCCGTCTCGATCGTGGATCTGGGGCTCGTCGTCGCAATGGCGGCGGCGGATCGCACAGTCCGGTTGGTCTTGTGCTCAACCGGGCCGGGCTGTCTGTTGATGCCGCGCATCATGGAGTCCTGCGACGCTGTCTTGCGCATGGCCGGCTTTGAGGCGGTCGAGGTGCTGCATGACCCGACCTTCTTTTGGACGCCAGATCGAATGTCTGCCGTGCCCGCATCGTCCGCCTCGGCAGCGGACAAGGCCCCGACGAATGCGAAAGACGTCACACGACCAGACCGGCAAGCTCGCCTGGTGACGCCCCGCGCCTGGGCTTCAGTGGGTCAGCAAACATGAGCCAAGATATAGGCCCGCTTATCGAAACCCGGACCTTTGGCGAGTACCCGCGGTTAGTGGCGGATGTCGCCCGCTCACAATCTGTGATTAAGGGCGAGGAACCGGTCCCGCTCATCCTGCTGCATGGAATTGGCGGCCATCGCCGAAACTGGTCCGGGGACCTTGTAGAGCTTGCCAAGGATCGCCTTGTCGTCGCGGCAGATGCGCGCGGGTACGGCGACAGCGACGACTATGACGGTCCAGTGACGATTGCGCAGATGGCGGGCGATGTGCTGCTGATCATGGACGAACTGTCGCTGCCTCACGCATTCCTTCTGGGTCTTTCGCTGGGTTCATCTGTTGCCATCGAGGCGTCTTTCGCTGCCCCTGATCGGATCCGGGGACTGGTCCTCGTGGCCGCGGCGCCGCTTCTGTCCCGAAGCCTCACTCCGGATCAGCGCGCCCGCTTTTTGGCCGAGCGACAGGCGCCCCTCCTTGCCGGGGGGACACCTGCCGACATTGCAGCCTCCGTAACTGCTGGGCTGCTGGGCCCCAATGCATCCAAGTCGGTACGCTCAAGTCTGGAGAGCAGCATAGCCGCACTCCACCTCGACTCCTATATAAAGACGATTGCTGCGACGATCGACTATCAGCCCAGTCGCCCCTTGGTCGACATCGCGTGTCCGACCCTTGTTCTGCACGGAAGCATGGATCCGCTGGTACCGAAAGCGGTTGCGCAAGACACGGCGGCGCAGATCACGTCTTCAAGGCTGCTGATCCTCGACGGTGTCGGACATATCGTGAACCTTGAGGATCCCGTCCGGTTCCGATCCGCCGTCCGCGGCTGGGCACGCGAACTTGATGAACCGCACCGATCATCCACAGCAGCGCTACGAACAGGAGATTGACACCATGGGGAAAAGCCATCTGCCAGCATTGAAGATCGCTGCCGCGCTGCTCGTGGCCGGGCTGGCCGGCGCCGAACCCGCACTAGCTCAGGAGCAACAGGCTGAAGACATTATCGTGACAGCACAGCGGCGTGCGCAGTCTATCCAGGACATTCCCGTCAGCATCACAGCCTTCTCTGGCGAGACCTTGCGACAGTCGGTCATTACGGACAGCTTTGCGCTGCAGTTTAATACGCCAGGGCTCGTCTTGAGCACCAACAAGTCGTTGGGGCAGCCCTTCATTCGGGGCATCGGAACGGATATCCTGACGGTTGGAGCTGATTCGAGCGTCGCGACCAATCTCGACGGCGTGTATCAGACCCGCCCTACAGCGGCGATCCAGGAATTCTTTGATGTCGCCCGGGTTGAAGTGGTGAAGGGTCCGCAGGGCACGCTTTATGGTCGAAATGCCACCGGCGGCGCAATAAATGTGATTACCAACCGGCCCGGCCAAGAGCTCGAGGCCTTTGCAGACCTGACGGTGGGCAATTACGCAACCCGGCGCCTTGAGGCTGCAATAAATTTGCCGCTGTCCGACATCTCGGCCGTTCGCATTGCTGGGGTTAGAACAACCCGGTCCGGCTTTTCTAGGGATCTCGCACTCGATCGCGATCTCGATGATGCCGATCTCTGGGCTGTTCGGGCCCAGTTGCTGATCCAGCCCACGGATCGGTTCACGATCGAACTGCGGGGCTATCTGACCCGCGAAGACAGCGCCCGAACGCTGGCCGGGACGGTCAATCCGAACGCCTTTGCACCAGCTGTCAACATCTTCGGCGCAACACTCCTTCCCAACCCGCGCGAAGTCCGTCTCAATCATCCGAACAACAACAAAATCCGCGATGACCAGCTGCATCTCGAGCTACAGTATAAGTTCGATGGCTTCGAATTGAAGTCATTGACCTCTTGGGATCGGCGTACATTGCAGGAGCTCGTCGATATCGATTCCACTGATGTCGATTTTGCCTGGGATACGGATGATCAGGAGTCGAAGGTCCTTACGCAGGAGTTACAGCTGCTGTCGCGCGATACCGAGCGGCTCGACTGGGTACTCGGTGCCTATTTTTTGACAGAAGACGCCGATCAGCGCTTCATTGTCTACGTCCCTCCAATCCAGGGCATCATCGATCCACAAGCCAATATTCAAACTGATGCCTACGCGGTGTTTGGGGAAGGAACCTACAAGCTCACCGATGCACTTTCCGTAACCGCAGGGCTTAGATACAGCATCGAAACGAAAGAACAGCGGCTGATCACTACAATTACGGATCCGGTCGGTGGACTTGGAACACCAGGCGGGGTCTTCGTAACCGAACGGGGAGGCAAAGAGACGTGGCGGGCCTTCACGCCGAAGCTGGGGCTCGAATACCGGACAGGCACGGACGCCCTGATTTATGCGACGATCAGCCGTGGGTTCAAGAGTGGAGGCTTCAACACGGCCGGGGCCGGTGAAATGTTCGACCCCGAATTCATCTGGAGCTACGAGACGGGCGTCAAGACCAGCCTGCTCAACAACCAAGTGCGTTTAAACATGTCGGCCTTCTACTATGATTACACCAACCTTCAGGTTAACAGGTTCGAACCGCAGACTGGTGGCGCCGTTTCAACCGTAACCAACGCTGCAGAGGCAACCCTTGCCGGTGCCGATCTCGAGCTTTTCGCCAACCTTGGCAAGGCATTTGATGCCGATCTGCGCGTGAGCCTGTTGCATGCGCAATATGACAGCTTCCTGACGAGCGATCCGGACTCGTCTGATCCCGATGCGCTGCAGGATCTGTCTGGTAACCGACTGCCACGCGCCCCGAGATTCTCCTCAGTCCTCGGGCTCGGCTGGAAAGTTCCGCTCGGCTCGAACGAGCTGCGCCTCCGCGGCGAGTGGAGCTACCAAAGTCAGATATACTTCAACCAGTTCAACGCAGATCTGGTCAGCCAGGATGGCTATCACCTGATCAATGTGTCGGCAGCACTTAACGGTCCCGATGATCGCTGGCGGTTGGCGGCCTTTGTCCGCAACCTGACAGACGAGACGTTCCGCACAACCGTTATCCGGTCCACATCCTTCATCGGAACCTTGGATTTCTTTGGGCCGCCGCGCACATGGGGGATACAGGCCAGCTATCGGTTCTAACCCAGTTTTAGATCGAGGTGCGTGTATAGGATTGCTCAACCGCACTATGCTCCGCTATGCGTTGACGGGTTCGCAACACATGTTTGAGAAGGGTTCCAGAAGCGCATCATGATTGACGATATTCTGGTGATTGACGGTGTGGTGCACGCCTACAACTACGTCCCCGAGAATATGGTGGAGGGCGTCAGTTGGGAGATGCACGGTGGCATGCTTCATGCCCTGCACAAGGCATTTTGCCCGGCCGCCGCGCCTCATCCTTGGTACCTGCCGATCGAACGGCTCTGCACGCCTGACATAGAAATGCTCGGAAGGTCACTGTTCGAGGAAAGTCGTGTCGATGCCTGTATCTACCACAGCCTTCCTATCTACAGCTTCTTCAAAGACGGTGGAGCACCACTCCGCCTGGGCCGGGACTTGCGAGCGCGCTGGCCCGGGCGGGTCTTTCTCTACGGCGGCATGACGCCGTTCCGGCCCGACGCAATGGACGAAATCGACCGGCTGGTCGAGGTGGACGGCGTCGTCGGCATCAAATTCTACCCGCTTGATCTGGTCGAAGGGCGGATCGTCGGCTTTCGAATGGACGACCAGGCCCTGATGTATCCGCTGTTCGAGCGGATGATCGCGCGCGGCCTGAAAACGGTCGCGATGCACAAGGCCATGCCGTTCGGCCCGACCCATCACGAATTCTTCGAAGTGCGCGACATCGGCGTTGCAGCGGCGGACTTTCCAGGCCTGAACTTCGAAATCTTCCATGGCGGTTTCGGATTCCTGGAAGAAACCGTGCGGCAGCTGACCTATTCCCCCAACGTCACCGTCAACCTCGAAGGAACCGGGGGGCTTCTGGTCAACGCGCCCGGCAAGTTCGCCCGCATCCTCGGAGAGTTTCTCACGATCGGCGCGGCAGACCGGATTGTCTGGGGAACCGGTGCACCGGTCCAGCACCCCCGTCTGCTTCTGGATGCCTTCTGGAATTTCGAGATGCCGCAGTCGCTGCAGGAGGAAATGGGTTTTCCCGCGGTCACGCCCGAAATGAAGCGAGCCATGCTGGGCGGTACGCAGGCACGGATCTGCGGTCTGGATCTCGACCGGTTGCGGCAGGATCTGCAGACCGGGCCGGGGGGCCTCAGGACCGAAGTTGAACCAAGCATCTGGGGTGCGCCATATGTCGGATGAACCGTCCGCCGCGTCGTCCGAACACGGCGCTCTTGTAGCACGTGCCCGCGCCGCCCTCGACGAGATCATCGATCCCTGTTCGTCGGCAGCGGGTCTTCCGGCAGGCCTCGTCACGCTGGGCCTGGTGAAGGCAATCGACCTGCAGCACGACAGCGTGGACGGGCCCCTGCTGGTTGCAACACTTCGCGTGACCGGGCCGGGGTGTGTCATGGCACCGGTCTTTGTCGAAGAAGCCCAGAGGCGTCTCGCCGCTGTGGCAGGTCGGGGCAAGGCGATCGTCCGGTTCGATGCAACGCCCGATTGGGAGCAATCCGACATGGACCCCGCCTACAGGGAACGTCGGCGGCTCGCGCTCGCCCAAGCATCGCGCTTCGTGCCACCTGCCCCGGGGGCCAATCCCCAGGTCAAGCCCGGAGAGACGGCCTGAACCATGTCGTGCCTTGATTGAAATCCGCAATCAGGCCTGCGACACCTGCCCGGCCGATACGATCGCCCGGCGCCTCTGGCGCGGGCTTATCCCGAAATGCTGCCGATAAAGCCGGGCGAAATAGGACAGGTCGTTGAAGCCCCGCGCAAAACAGATGTCGGAAATGCGCCGCTGCCTCTGTTCGGGGTCGAGCAGGTCTTTGTCGCACCGCGAAAGCCGTTGATCGCGGATCCAGGCACAGACCGTCTTGCCGGTCGGCGCGAAAGCGGCGTGCACGCTGCGGAGGGCCATGGAATTGGCCGCAGCAATCCGAGGCGGCGTCAGGTCCGGTTCTTCGAGGTGGGCAAGGATGTACCGCTTGATCCGGTGCAGCCGGATTTCCTGTGGCGATGCAATCGCCGAACTGTCCTCGTTGTCGGTTTCCGCGGCAGCCCTCGCGAGCAGGTCGAGCGCGATATCGGCGAGAAATCCACCCCGGCGCTCGTCGATCGTCTCGGCATTGTCCCACAGCCCCTTCACATAGGTTGCTGCCAGCGCGCCCAGCCCCGCCTGTCCCCTGACGATGCGGCCTAGCGGGAGATTGCGGCCGAACCGCGCCTCCCAGATTGCAATGGGCATCCGGATGACAAGCCGCTGGACCCGGTCCTCGAACAACAACCTATAGGGCAACCCCCCGTGAACAAGCGTGAAGTCTCCGGGGTCCAGCGAAACGACCCGGCCAGCCTGCTCCAGCTGGCTTCGGCCACGAAGCTGGATGGTGATTGCAACCGTGTCGGACGCCCAGACCTCGGCTTCCTGTTCTTCCCGCCTCACCAGGACGACCGGATCGAAACTCAGCTTGAAGAAATTGATCGGTCCGACCGAGCGCTTGGCGACATCCCATCGGAACCGCCCCTTGCGAACGCGGTACGCCTCCACGCTTGCAATCTGCCTGCACAACCAGCCGAACCGGTCGAAACTGCTCGGCGTGACCCGCGCCTCGGACAGGCTGGTTGCACTACGCTGGGGGCTCGGACTGAACGACATCGGCGACATGCTACAACAGCGGTCCGAACCGGCAACAGGTTTCTGACAGGCGTATTTCGGGCGCCTTAGCGCACGCGTGCGCCGGCCAGCCGTCCGCACTGCAGCCTGCTCCGTAAACAGCTGCTGCCACAGGCATAGATTTTTTTCTTCCCGCCAACAACGAAAGTGTTGGCGAAATCTCGGCATCCTTCGACTAGCATCATGACAATAGGGGATAGGCAACGTGGCCTTGAGACCGCTTGCAATTCTGGCAGCATCGGCTGCCCTTTCCGCACCTGCTTCCGCCCAGGTAGGGTCAGGACTCATAGCCCGAACAGGACGGTGGCGGCGAGGGCGACGGCGGATAGGAAGACGGTTGGACACCTGTCGTAGCGTGTCGCGACACGCCTCCAGTCTTTGAGGCGACCGAACATGATCTCAATCCGGTTACGGCT
>Ga0136636_10002245_pt1 | contig 11507 bp, 5 predicted proteins | sample AntDrymUQ8522106_2_FD_104653 | JGI IMG/M metagenome (GOLD analysis project Ga0136636, IMG submission 104653) | Polar desert sand microbial communities from Dry Valleys, Antarctica - metaG UQ852 (21.06) | ecosystem: Environmental > Terrestrial > Soil > Desert | place: Antarctica: Dry Valley... | reverse complement strand
TATATCCATAGAAATAAGCTATTTCGCGACCAACTTCTGTTTTGGTAGTATTACCCGAACGGCCTACGCCTCCTGAGCGGATAGGATCGCCACCGGCTAAACTGGTAATTTCGTTATGGATAAAGGTGAGATTTAAACCAACATTGTATTTGAAGTCGTTAAGTGCAGAGTTAGAATAATTAACTGAAAACTCATAGCCTTTATTCGACATGGTACCGGCATTTACATTTGGCCGTTGTTTACCTGCATAAATAGGGATAGGACGGCTAAGTATCATATCTTTGGTATTGCGGATAAAATAATCGACACTACCTGTTAAAGAATTGTTAAAAAACCCGTAGTCCAAACCAAAGTTATATTGTTCAGCCGATTCCCAGGATAATTCCCGGTTGGAAAGTTTGCGCTGAATAGCACCATCAATTGGCACTCCGTTGTATGCATACACATAACCACCGGCAACACTCGATACATAGTCAAAATCACCAGCACTTCCCTGGTTTCCAACAATACCCCATCCGGCACGTAATTTAAAAGTACTCACTGCCTCTTTCACACTACCAAGAAATGATTCATTAGCAACATTCCAGCCTGCAGAAAAGGATGGAAAGTAACCCCAACGTTTATCTTTCATAAATTTTGAGCTACCATCAACACGGAGAGTTCCGGTTAAAAGGAATCTGTTATCCCAAGAAAAATTTGATCTGAAAAAACCGGAAGCCAAACGGTTTTGACCAGCTCCTCCACCTAAATCAAATTTAACGATGTCCTTATGAGCACCAAGATATTGAAGATCGGCGTTTTCAGGTACATTGTATCCCTTAGCCCAAATATCGCTTCCAAAGTACGATTGAACTTCCATACCGAGGGTTGAATTTATGTTCAGCTTGTTAACTGTAGCATTATAAGAGAAATAGTTGGTGTTCGACCAGTTATTTCCAGTATAGCGACTTTCATAAAGAGTTTGGTCGTCATTTTTCTGGGTAGGGGTAACAAAATATTTAGGACTGAAACTTTTCGAAGTTGAAAAATTCAATTGTTTCCCATATTGAGACCTGAATGAAAGACCTTTCACCAAAATATCGTCTATTTGCAGGAAAAAATTTCCGATAAATCGATTTTCGCCCGATTTGGAAAACCCATTTTGCCAAATACCTAATGCAGGATTTGTACATGCCTGTGAATAATATATTTCACCATAGAATTCGTTATAGTTGTCCCAAGCTGCCGAAATTGGATCGGAACGAAGAGCTCCAGGGATAATACCACTATAGAAATCAGTTTTTTCTCCTGGTTTTTCATACCATACATAGTTCATATTTATTCCCAGTTTCACCTTTTTTGTTAGACTGAAATTGTTATTGGTGTGCATCATCACTTTATTCAGATACGAACCTTTCACTATACCTTCCTGAGCGGAGTAGGTAACACCATGATCGTAGCTGTAATTTTCACTGCCACCTAATATACTTACATTATAGCGCTGATTGACGGCATTGCGGTAAATTTCCTTTTGCCAGTCGGTACCATTCAGGTAATTACCATTTGCCTGGTTATCGAGAACTAAATTGATGATATCATCTGTATTTCCAAGATCTTTACGGGCGGCAGCAAACTGTGTGGCATCGGCAAGGTCAAGAGTTCTTGCTACCTGAGATACACCAGTTAAAACATTTGCCTGTACTTCCAGCTTGCGATTTTTCGAACCAGTTCTTGTTTTCACAAGGATTACCCCGTTTGCACCTCTGGATCCATAAATGGCAGTAGCCGAAGCATCTTTCAATACTTCCATACTCTCAATGTCGGTTGGTGCAATATGACTGATATCGCTGGAAGGAAAACCATCGACAACATACAATGGATCGGAATTATTGATGGTACCGATACCACGTACACGGATTGTAGTTCCGGAACCCGGATTACCAGAATTTGAAATAACATTTACACCTGCAAGGCGTCCCTGCATAGCCTGTGCAGCGTCGATGGTTGATACCTTTCTGATATCGTCCACATTAACTTTGGCAACACTTCCGGTTAAATCACTTTTACGCATCACACCATATCCTACAACAACAACTTCTTCCATTGCCAGAGCAGCAGATTCAAGCTCTACAAAAATGTTAGGTGCAACAGCAAGGGTTGCCGACTCATAACCAATAAACGACACTGTAACCGTTTTAACAGTTTCAGGTATATTTAATACAAATTCACCGTTTAGGTCGGTGCTAGTGCCAATAGTTGTGCCTACAACCGAAATTGCAGCTCCCGGCAAAGGTTCTTTAGTGTTTTTATCCACAACTTTTCCACGCATGGTTGTTTGCGCATAAGTTGTAAAGAAAAACCCTACCAGTAAAATAAACAGGACAGTTTTCTTCATAGAATTTAGTTTTCTGATTTTAATTAATAAATAGTAGTTATATCGATTGTGCCGATATCCTCGTTAATAAAAGTCTGGTTCGGTTGGCCCTAATAAAATATTCAGAAAAAAGCCTAATTCACCGGACGCACAAAACTATATGGAGTAGCCATATTATTATAAATTACATGTTACATACTTTAAATATCCCACGATATATTATTTAATATTATGTCTCATTTCTTTTCGAGCATGTTACATGAATTTTTTATCTATCTGTTTATCTCCTGTTTAACTAAGAACAGCAATACACCTTTGAAAAATTGTATGATATTTCCATTAATTTTGTTTGCTAAATGAAAAATATGAGTAGGATTTACTTTCTATTGCTTGTTTTTATCAGCCTGACTATTAAACTTCATGCCCAGAACGACCGTTTTTATTCGTCTCTCGACGGGTTATCGGGAACAACTCTTTACGGATTTTATCAGGACTCAAAAGGCTTTCTCTGGATACCCACCTATTCGGGGCTAAACAGGTTCGACGGGTACAATTTTAAAGTATATCAGCAGGACATAGGCGATAGCTCAAGTCTCAACTCTACTAATGTAAACACTGTTTTCGAAGATTCGTATGGGAATTTATGGGTAGGCACTAACTTCGGACTTAACCTTTATAATTACAAAAAAGATTGTTTTTCACAGATCCATCTTCGGTCGAAGCAGAAAGAATTGCCTATAACAGTAGTATGTATTCTGGAGAATAAAAATAAAATGCTTTGGCTTGTTACATCTCATGGACTGGTTTATTTAAATCCCGTTACCTGGGAATATACTTTTTATAACCACCAATTTAACAACGACGGCAGCCCTGCTTATTCCAAATATAATCAGGCGGTAATTGATAACAAGGGCAATCTATTAATTGGCACCGACGATAACGCCGTGTTGGTATTTGATACTGAGCGGCTTGCATTTATGAACCTGGCAGAATATACCGGAATCAAATTTGATTTTCCCGACAGAACAGTTCTGGTTGTTCATAAAAATGCACAACAACAGGTATTTTTCGGGACTTTACGTGCAGGATTAGTATTTTTCGATCCTCAAAAACGCATTTTTAAACATTCTGAGTATTCTAAATACAATTCCAACACATTAAATGGGGGAATTTATTCCATAACCACCGATAAAAGAGGAACTGTTTGGGTTGGAACGGAACGAAACGGCCTTAAAAATTACGATTCCGATAAAAATATCATCACAGATGCCAATTCACTGATCAATCTGCCCAATATTCAAAAAGCCAAGGTACATTGCTATGAAGATCATTCGGGAGATTTGTGGTTTGGGATTCAGTTTCGTGGCATTTACCATAAAATTTCTTCAGTAAAGCCCTTTCATCCTATTGGAAGCTCTACAAAATCAAATCTTAATCTCAGCCATTACATTGTTAAATCCATGCTTAAAGACAAAAATGGCACTTTATGGGTGGGTACTGATGGAGGAGGAATCAATATTTTAGAAAAGGGTGCCAAAGACTTCAGGTATTTTCAGAATCCGGCAGGTCCGGAAAAATTAACCGATAAAGCAATTATAAAACTTTACGAAGACAGCCGGGGATGGATATGGATTGGTACATATCTCGACGGGTTATATTGTTACCGGGGACAGGATAAACCTCTTAAGCATCACAACATGCCTGGCTCGGACAAAGAAAAATGGGATAATTACATTTTTGATATCATTGAAGATGCCAAAGGTAATTTCTGGATTGGCTCCAACGGAGGAGGATTATATTATCTCGATGTTCAGAATGATACTATATTAAAAAGCTCATCCCCTGCTGTTAACGGTGTAATTCAAGATATTAAACCTTTTGTAAACACCCTCGATTACGGCAGTGACAGTACACTATGGATAGGTACTTATAATGGATTGTTTGGCTGGAATAAGAAAACTGATAAATTCCATTCTTTTCTGATGAGCAAAGGTGATTTTATCAACGAGGTTGTTTTTGAAGTAAAACAGGATAGTATTGGAAATATCTGGATTGGAACCCTGCAAGGACTATATTGCTGGAAACCTGATGAAAAAAGAATGGTTAGGTATAGCACTGAACAGGGGCTACCGGGGAATACAATCATGGCAATTGAATTCGACAGGCAAAATAATGTATGGATTTCAACCACAAAAGGAATATCCAAGCTCGATATAAACACAAACAGGTTTTATAACTATTATCAGTATGATGGGTTGCCTTGCAATGAATACCGACCTGGCGCTTCTTTCAAAGACAAAACAGGAAACATCTATTTTGGAGGGGTCGATGGTTTGGTTTATTTTCATCCGGACAGTATCATCAATAATCCGGTAAAGCCTAATTTAATTTTTACCAGTTTGAAAGTTTTTAATCAATTAATTACTCCCGACCAAAAAAAGGAAAACAGAATACTTAAATACGACATAAACGAGACTGACACTATAAACCTAGCTTATGCCGATAAAAGTTTTTCACTTGAATTTGCTGCAATAAATTTTTGTGTTCCCGAAAAAATCAAATATGCTGTTATGCTCGAAGGTTTTAATACTACCTGGGATATCAAAGATTATCAGCAAAGATATGCCACCTTCACCAACCTCGATCCTGGCAGCTATACCCTAAAAATTAAATCGACTGACCTTGACGGAATCTGGATTGATCAGCCCCGAACCCTGGTAATCATCATAGAACCTCCGTTTTGGCTAACCTGGTGGGCTTTTTTGATCTATACCGCTATTATCAGCCTTATCTTCTTTTATATCCGGAAAATATCATTGTTCCGTATTTCAATGAAAAACCAGTTACATATTGAACAGGTGGAACGTGAAAAACTGGAAGAAATCAATCAAAGTAAAATGCAGTTTTTTACAAATATTTCGCACGAGATAAGAACTCCCCTCACGATGCTGCTTGCACCACTCGAAAAACTGGTTAATTCAGACCTCAGTGAAACACAGAAAAAATACCTAAATTATGTATACCGGAATACGAAAAGGCTTGAAAGAATGGTTAACCAGTTGCTCGAACTTCAAAAAATTGAAAATGTACAACTGAAACTTCAGGCACGGAAAATAGAACTTGTGTCTTTTTTAAAAGAAGTAATTTTACTTTTTGAGGAAACAGCAAACGACCAGAATATTAATATTTCATTTGAACCTGGTTGCGATGAACTCCTTGTTTGGATTGATCCGGAGAAAATGGATAAAATTATTTTTAACATAATATCCAATGCCATCCGCTTTACACCTCAAAATGGTCTGATCACAATTTCGCTTTATGCTGAAAGTCAGGAAAACGGATACTATACAATTTCTGTTTCCGATACTGGACAAGGGATTAGTCAGGAACATTTTGAAAAGATTTTTGAACGCTTTTATCAAGTCGAAAGTAAAGATAAAACTATCAATGTTGGAACAGGAATTGGACTTCACCTTACCAGAGAACTTGTAAAAATTCATCATGGTACTATTGAAGTAAAGAGCAGGGAAGAATTTGGAAGTACTTTTACTATAAAATTACCTTTGGGCAACAAACATTTTTCAACTGCCGAAATAATTAAGGAAGTAAATGGAAGTGCTATTTACCAGCATATTGAAAAGCCAACTCAAGTAATGGCATCGGAAGCAACAAAGGAAAACGATGATGAAGAACCTGAAGATCATTCGCAAAGCATTATCTTAATTGTAGAAGATGATATCGATATTTTAAATTACCTTGAAGACGAGCTTTCGGCAGACTATCAGGTAATAAAAGCCAATAATGGAAATGATGGATGGAAACAGGCTTACGAAAAAGTCCCCGACCTTATTATTAGCGATATTATGATGCCCGGAATGGATGGGATGGAATTATGTAAAAAAATTAAAAGTACCATTGAAACAGGTCATATTCCTGTTATCCTGCTCACTGCAAAAAATTCGGTCGAAAATGAAATAGAAGGATTGGAGCTCGGGGCTGATGAATATGTGCACAAGCCATTCCACCCTACTGTATTAAAATTAAAAGTAGATAATATTATTGAATCCAGGGAATCGTTAAAACAACAGTTCACCCGAAACACAAGCTTTGTTGCAAAAGAAATGACTGTTACCTCGGCTGATGAAATATTTCTGCAAAAAGCAATTGACTATGTAAAAGATAATCTTGCTGACACCGACCTGAATATCGAAAAACTAAGTAAAGTATTAAATATAAGCAGGGTTCATCTTTATCGAAAATTGAAAGCTATTACAAATCAAAATCCTACTGAATTTGTTCGGACTATCCGGCTTAAACAGGCCGCATATCTATTGGCAAAAGATAAACTCAATATTTCAGAAATAGCTTACATGGTGGGTTTTAATTCACATCAATACTTTACAAACAGCTTCCAAAAATATTATAATATGTCCCCAACTGAATATGTCAAATCGTTAGCGTAATTTTTTTAACTGTAACAATTGCTAAGCTAAACCTTTCGGTATATCTGTTGTTTTAGCATCACATCTTTCTGCTAAATCAATAAATTTATATATGGAACGGAGACAATTTTTTTATCTTGCCGGTTTGGGTTCTACAACAATATTGGCTGGAAATTTATTAGCAGCATGCTCCAAAGCTGAAGACGAGGATACAAACACCGGGACTCCCGGAGGTAATAAGTTAATACTCGACCTAACCGATCCGGCCTATTCTGGTTTAAAAACAGTTGGAAATTCCCTCATCAAAAATAACATTCTGATAATACATACTGTGAACGATACTTATCAAGCCTTGTCTAAAATATGTACCCATCAGGGATGTACAGTGGGTTTTAACGGAACCGAAATTGTTTGTCCATGTCATGGTTCCAAATTTACTACGGCAGGAGCTGTTATTCAAGGGCCTGCTACTTTAGCGCTTACCAAATATAAAACAGAGCTTGCTGGGGAGATACTTACGGTAATGGTTTAAGGGAGCCGTAAGACGTTTATCCCGAAAGCTTTCGGGAGTAAGTCGTAAGATGTTAATACCCTGTTCGGCAAAGCATTTGCTTTATCGGAATATTTGAGTAGAATTTTCTACTTTTTGGTTTCAGTAATTAATTTAAATAAATTGTAGCAAATGCTACAAAAATAATGGACGAAGTGAATACTCATATCATTCAGTTTAAGATCACTATTTGCAATTAACTTTCTAACAATATAGAAATCAAGAACGTCCCCGGAGGGGACAAATGTGAATAGCGCCGGATAAAATCCGGTGAAAAGTAGAGGAGATATTTTTGCGGCGCGCTAAGGCCTCATATCGGAGCTCAACTCTTTCTTCGCCGCTGTCCGATGCTCTTCTTAACCGAACTATTTTCCGATGCGTGTATCATTATGTCTCTTATCAGAATGTTTCGCGCATCAGGAAGTCACTTCTTTTATCTCTTCCCCAGCTCGTGGGAGCTGGGGTTAATCGGGTAGGAAGCGGCTCGCACCGCTGTCCCCCCACACCACCCGGCATACGCTTTACGTACCATGGCGGTTTCTACTAACTTAACCCTTCATTCTCACTTGTAAAGATTGTAAGCCCATTTGGGAGAACCATAACGGGTTCATTGCTTTGCTAACGGCCGGTTTTATCGACATCTTCCACCATCTCTGGGAGTATATTGCCACATTCCAGCACGTGTTCCAAGGAATATCGAAGCTGTGAAGGAGTTTAACAATTGTGTATTTCCTTCCGCATTGTTTCAGACGATAACATCTTAGTTTACGCCTGATCCAGCCATTGAATATTTCGCCCAACGTTTAGAACCAGGTTCAATCAGGTTTGGCAAAACATGTGCTTTGTCGTATTACATTTAGTAGCATTTGCTACTCTTTGTTTCAAATAATTAAATCAGATAATTGTAGCAAATGCTACAAAAATAAAAGGACGAAGTGAATTCCGATAGCTATCGGAATTCGCCCAACTTCATCAATCCACTAACTTTATTTTCGGCTATTCAACAAAAATTCACCTATCACCAGATCGATAGGATGGGTGATTTTAATATTTTCCCTGTTTCCTTCAGTTAAATGAACAATGCCTCCATTACTTTCAAACACAGAAGCATCGTCGGTAAAAGCTTCGTTGAATTCCCGGTTAAATGCTTCTTTAATACTTTGCAGCCTGAAAACCTGGGGTGTTTGTACCAGGCGTAGTTTTGAGCGGTCTATTATCCTGCTTTGATCTGCTTCCTGGTAGCGGACAGTTTCCACCACTTCAACAACGGGGATTGAATTCCCATATAAGGCGGCATCCTGATAGCAACGTTTTAATGTTTCCTCACTTACAAGAGGGCGCACTCCATCATGAATACCCACCAGTCCGTCTCCTTCCAGCAAGGCTAAACCATTATTTACCGAATGAAAACGTGTTTCTCCGCCTGCACAAATCTCCATTGGGGTTAAAAAATTATGTTTCAGGCAGAGTAATTTCCATTCTTTGATCTGGTTTTCGGGCAAAACCACCACAATATCAATGTCCTGAAATGTTTTATGAAAAATAGAGATAGTGTGCATTAACACCGGTAATCCGTAAAGCTCAAGAAACTGTTTTGGAATTTCAGCTCCCATGCGGCTTCCTGATCCGCCAGCTACAATTATGACATATTTCTTTAAAGATTGCATCAGTAAAAAAGATTTTTTTCAGACCTTTACAAATATCGAATATTTAATTGTAAAAGAGTTATGCTTACTGATATACTTCAATTTTTATTGGCTTTAAAAGAAAACAACAACAAAGAGTGGTTCGACAATAACCGCGACTGGTATCAGAAATCGAAAAAAGAATATGAGGAATTTGTTGCCAAATTGATTCCCGAAGTTCAGAAAATTGACAAAGGGATTGGTGCCCTGGAAGCGAAAGATTGTACATTCCGCATCTTCAGGGATGTCAGGTTTTCGCCCGATAAAACTCCATACAAAACTCATATGGGTGCTTACTTTGCCAAAGGAGGGCGTAAAAGTCCGTTAGGAGGCTATTATTTTCACATGGAACCTGGTAATTCTGTTTTAGCCGGTGGTATATGGGCGCCAGAAGCGCCAGTTTTAAAAGCGATTCGCAGCGAAATTTATGGCTTTATCGATGAATTCGTTGACATTATTGAAAGTAAAAGTTTTAAAAAGCATTTTGGTGAACTCGATACCGATATGGGAGTGTTACGTTCAGCGCCAAAAGATTATCCCAAGGACTTTTCACATATCGATTTACTAAAATATAAGAGTTACACCGTTTCAAAATCCCTTCCCGACGTTCTTGTTACCGACGAAAAAGCATTAATGCCAGAGTGTATGGAGGTTTTTAAAGCTCTCCAACCTGTAAATGCCTTTTTTAACAGAGCGATTACGGAAATGGGAAATGAATAATATAGTATACAGTATTTAGTATGAAGTAGCAAGACAAACAGCCAAATTAATTTAGTATCAAGTATTTATTATTTAGTATAAGTTAAGGGGTGCCATTAATTTATGAGAGCCGGTAGTTGAGCGGAGTCGAAATGTCGAAACGCCCGATTCATATCAGGGGCAAAGTCTCTCCATTTCAGGGGAGAGATTTAGAGAGGGGTCGAATATGGCTAGAGGCCTGAAAAACGACGTAGAGAGACGCTACGCCGAAAGGGTTGCGGGTTACGGGTTACGAATTACGAGTTACAGGTTTATTTACGAAGTGTCGGTCATTGAGCGGAGTCGAAATGCCGAAACGCCCGGATTAGATACGAAATGTATCATTGATTCAACCGGGTAAAAATCGGAGGTAAACAGTGATTTCACAAATTTTAAAGCTAATCTGGAAGCAGCGTAAATTCAACAGTCTGCTAATAATTGAAATAATATTCTCATTTATTGCATTATCAACTGTATTGATCCATTACTACAAACTTTTCAAAGAACCTTTGGGAATGGACTATAAAAATTTATGATGTATTTCTGTTCAGGTAAAGGATGAAACGGCTAATAACGAAAATTCATTTGTATTACAGATGTCAGATTTAATCCGATCAATCAAAACCGAATTAATTAAAAAACATCTGAAACAAAATCCAAATATTGTATCGTCAGCCAGAGCAACATTCAGCGATTTCGTCAATTCACAAAGCAGATGGTCAAGTTGCTTCGTTTATAACAGAAAACAATACTGCTTTGATGAATTCATATCTGAAGAAGATTTTGCAAGCACTACCGGAATAAAAATGATCGAAGGCCGGTGGATTTTGCCTGAAGATAACTTTTCAAAAAGCCAGATAGTATTTATAAATTCAAAATTAAAAAAAGAATTGTTTGGCGATAGTGTAGCAGCTGGCAAATCAATTGTGGTTAAAGAGGGCGACAACGTAAAAACTATAAAGATTGCAGGTGTTTTCGGTCATCTTAAAAGGATAGGGGAATTTACTGCGGATAACAGGATTATTTTTTTCATCGAGCATCACCGTAAATTTCACAGCATCATTCTGAACGGTAGGGTTAATCGAAGAAATAACTCCTGTAAATATAGAAACGTTGACCTCCTTTTTAACAATTTCTCCGATATTATGATGTACTTTTGAAATACGGGAAGTAACAGGAGATGCAATAATCTCTTCGAATTCGGGGAGGATAATTCCGGAAGCTGAAATACTGGCATCGATATCGCCAGCATCGGTTTTTGCAGTTTGAATTTCATTGAAATGAATCACAGGGCGGATGATCATGCGGAACGCACCAAAAAATAAAATGGCTGCAACGGCAATGACGACTACTTTGAAATTCCGTTTTTGATTTCGCTTCTTAATTGTCGCTGATGATAGTTTCCCTGTCCATTTTGAATATTTCGATGCCATTGGAATATCCAGAATTGTGCTTGGTTATTTAGAATGCTTAATATCTGCATTTTATGATTTTCAAAAAAGGCAGTTAAATGTCCATAAATGGACAGCTTGTCCAATCCGGGACAAAGTCCTAATTTTCGGAAGGCATGATCATGATCTTTTTCCCAAACCGTCGGATGGCATATCGATACGACAACACCGCCAGAATAAAATACAGGATCATCTGAAACAACATCAGCAACAGCTCGAAACGAATATCGGTTAAAGAAGCTCCCATTGTGCGGGTTTTAATATAGGCCGGTACCATGAGCGTACTTG
>Ga0136636_10002244_pt1 | contig 11514 bp, 6 predicted proteins | sample AntDrymUQ8522106_2_FD_104653 | JGI IMG/M metagenome (GOLD analysis project Ga0136636, IMG submission 104653) | Polar desert sand microbial communities from Dry Valleys, Antarctica - metaG UQ852 (21.06) | ecosystem: Environmental > Terrestrial > Soil > Desert | place: Antarctica: Dry Valley... | reverse complement strand
TCGAACTCGAACAGGCGCACGTCGAACAAGTTGACCGAGTTGCCGAGCACTTCGCCGCGGCGGGCGTTGAGCAGGGTGTCGCCCTCGCGCGCCCACAGGCCCGAGCGCCCGGCGCGGATCAGGTCGCGCGACTTGGCCCCGGCGACCAGCGCCGCGCCTTGGCGTTCTGCCGCCGGCGCCACCACTTCGCCGATCCACATGATCGGCGCGGTCACCAGCGTGACCGCCAACATCGCGCTGGTAGCGATTCTCAGCTTGGACATGCCGGCGGCGCGAATCGCGGTCAGCTCGGCGCTGCTGGCCAACGCGCCCAGACCCAGCAAAACCCCGACCACGGCGGCAAATGGCAAGAACTCGTAGGCGCGGCGCGGCAGGCTCAAGGCGATGAATTGCAATGCCGTGCCGAGCCGGTAATTGCCGGTGTTGAGCTCATCGATCTCGCGGGTCAGGGCGCTGGCCGCGTCGATCGCGACGAACAGCAGCAGCGCCAGTCCGACCGCGCCAAGCACCGGGCGCGCCACTACCCAATCGATGCGCTTGATCGGCGGTCTCATGCGCGCTTGGCCGCGCGCAGCGCGCGTCGGTCGGCGCCGAGCAGCCAGATGCCAAGCAGCAGCACCGCAGCGTGCAGCCACCACAAGCCCAGTTCCGGAGGCATCACGCCGTCGGCGATCCAACCGCGACCGATGGTCATGAAGTTGTTGTAAAGCACAAATGCAGCCACCGCGAGCAGCACCTTGCCGTAGCGCGGCTCGCGCGGCTGCGCACGCGACAGTGGCACCGCGATCAGCGCCAGCAGCAGCGCTGAGATCGGCAGGCCCAAGCGCCAGTGCAGCTCGGCGCGGTCGGCCAGCTGGTCGCTGCGCAGCAGGCCGAAAGTGTCGCGCTTGCGCTCGGCGCGGGCGTCGTCGCCGCTGTCGGGCAGGGGCAGGCGCAGGGTGTTGCGCTCGAAGGTCATCAAGCGGAAATCCGCCTGTCCCGGCGTGCCCTCGACCCGAAAGCCATCGCGCATTTCAAGAAAGCGTTCGCCGCCGTCGCGATCCAGAAACAAGCGCCCGGTGGCCGCGGTGTTGACGTCGAGCTTGCCGCCGCGTTCTTCGATCACGAACATGTGCTCGAACTCGGTGCCACTCGGCGACATGCCGCTGACGTAAACCATCGCCTCGCGGCTGGGTATTTCGACAAAGCGCCCGGGCTCAAGGCCCACCACCAGCAGCGAGCGGTTGGCGTCGAGCAGCATCCGTTCGGACAAGCGCACCGAGGCCGGCCCCGCCCACAGCGAAATCACCGCCAAAACTACGGTCAGCGGCAGCGCCAACCACAGCACCGGGCGCAACAGGTTCCGGTCGGTCATGCCCGAGGCCGCGATCACCGCCATCTCGGAATCGCGATACAGGCGCCCGTAGGCCAGCAACACGCCGAGAAAGATCGCCAGCGGCAGGGCCAGCGGCAGCGCGTCGATCGCGCGCAGACCGACTTGGCTGAACAGCAGTTGCGCCGGGATCGCGCCGCGCGCGATCTTGTCCAAGGTGCCGGTCAGCACCGTGCCGAGCATCACCATCAGCAAGACCACGCTGACCGCGACAAACGCCGCGCCGGTTTCGCGCAAGAGGTAGCGATCAAGTAGGCGCAGTGGATTTTTCCGAAAGGGATACACTTTGCGGCTACGAAAATTTCGCGCGCCGCCCGGCGAAGCTTAGGGGCTGCGCCTGAATCTTGAGTTCTACGTCCACATCGAGGAATCGTCAATGAGCCTTATTTTCAGCTTGACCAACGCCCCCGCGCCGACCGCCGAGGTCGATGCCGTGATCGTCGGTATCTATGCCGATGGCAGTTTGAGCGCCGCCGCGGCGCAGATCGACGCCGCCAGTTCCGGTGCGCTGAAAAAACTCATCGCGGCTGCTGATATCAATGGCAAGGTGGGCAAGGTGCATACCCTGTTCGCGCTGCCCGGCGTGGTCGCGCGGCGGGTGATCGTGGTCGGTCTTGGTGAGCCGGCCAAGCTCGACGCCGCGGCATTTCTCAAAGCCGCGCGTGAGTCGGTCAATGCGCTAAAAGACGCGAAGGTCGAGCGGATCGCGAGTTATTTGCCGCAGATCGAGGTCAAGGGCTGCGACTTGGGCTGGCGCGCGCGGCAGACCGCGCTTACCGCCGATGCCGCGTGTTATCGCTACACCGCCACCCGCAGCAAGCAGGCCGATGACCCAAGCGGCCCGAGCGAGCTGCAGCTGGCCGCGCCCGGATGCGAGGCGGCGCTTGGCGATGCCGGCGCGATCGCGGCGGGCGTGGCCTTTGCCCGTGAGCTGGGCAACCTGCCGCCGAACGTGTGCAATCCGCAATACCTCGCCGATGCCAGCAGCCAGCTCGCGACCGAGCTTGCTCAAGTGACGGTCGAGGTGCTCGATGTCGAGGCGATGCGCGCGCTGAAGATGGGCGCCTTGCTCGCGGTCGGTCAGGGCAGCGCCAATCCGTCCAAGCTGATCGTGGCGCGCTATCAGGGCGCCGGCGAGGCCAAGCCCTATGCGCTGGTCGGCAAGGGCATCACCTTCGATAGCGGCGGGATCAATCTGAAGGTCCAAGGCGGGATCGAGGAGATGAAGTTCGACATGTGCGGCGCGGCCACCGTGCTCGGCACCTTTGTTGCGGTCGCGCGGATGCAGTTGCCGATCAATCTGGTCGCGGTCGTGGCCGCGGTCGAGAACATGTGCGACGGCGCCAGCTACCGGCCGAGCGATGTGCTGACCACGATGTCGGGCAAGACCGTCGAGGTGCTCAACACCGACGCCGAAGGCCGGCTGATCCTGTGCGATGCGCTGACCTACACCCAGCGTTTTGAGCCGATCGCGACGGTCGACGTGGCGACCTTGACCGGGGCTTGCGTGGTCGCGCTCGGCAAGCACGCCCACGGCCTGTTCAGCAAGAACGACGAGCTCGCCGCCGAATTGCTCGACGCCGGTGAGCGCGCGCACGATCGCGCCTGGCGCTTGCCACTGTGGGATGACTATCAGTCGGGGCTGGACTCGGTGTTCGCCGATTTCACCAACCTCGGCAGCAAGTGGGGCGGGGCGATCACCGCGGCGTGCTTTTTGTCGCGTTTCACCGAAGGCCAGCGTTGGGCGCATCTGGATATCGCTGGCACCGCATGGGATGAAGGCCGCAAGGGCTTTGCCACCGGGCGCCCGGTGGGCCTGCTCAGCGAATGGCTGCGCGCCCGCGCCGCCGGCTGAGGCCCGCGCCAGCGTTTGATCGAAGCCGTCGATGCGCAACGCGGATTTCTATCTGATCGAGCAGCCGCGCTTCCGCGAGCAGCCGCTGCGGCTGGTGTGCGAGCTGGCCCGCCGCGCGCTCGGCGCGCGCTTGCCGACCCTGATCCTGACCCGTTCGCAAGCACAGGCCGAGGCGCTCGATGAGCTGCTGTGGGCGTTCGACGACGAGGCGTTCGTGCCGCACCAAATCGCCGGCGATGACGATGACCGCATCACCCCGGTGCTGATCGTGCCGCCGGAGGTCCGTGCCGAGCCGCGCCCGCTGGTGATCAACCTGCGCGACCAATGCGTGCCCTTCGATGTCGAATCGATCAAAGAGGTGGTCGCCGCCGAGGCGACCGAGCGCGAGGGTTCGCGCTTGCGTTGGCGCGAGTACCAGCAGCGCGGCTATGCGCTGCGCAAATTCGACATGTAGCCCGCTGGCGGGCCGGTCACCGAGCGTGAACCCGCTAGAGTTATTGTCGACCCATTTACCGAATGACCTATGCAACGCTCGCCGCGCGCCCTGATCGTCGACGATGAACCCGATATCCGCGAGCTCCTGGTCTTGACCCTGGGGCGAATGGGCTTGCACGTCGAGGCGGCCGCCACCTTGAACGCGGCGATCGAACGCCTCGGGGCCGACAGTTTTGCTTTTTGTCTGACCGACATGCGCCTGCCCGACGGCAGCGGCCAGCAGTTGGTCGAACATGTGGCCAAACACCAGCCGCAGATGCCGATTGCGGTGATCACCGCCTATGGCAGCGTCGATGCGGCGGTGCAGGCGCTCAAAGCCGGTGCGTTTGACTTTGTCGCCAAGCCGCTGGATTTGAAATCGCTGCGCCAACTGGTCGGACAGGCGCTCAAGCTGGCCGCGCGCGACGCCACCGACGGTGCGGTGCAGATGATCGGTGATTCGCCGGCGATGCAAAACGTGCGGCAGTTGGTGGCGCGGGTGGCGCGCAGCCAGGCGCCGGTGTTCATCAGCGGTGAGTCCGGGGTCGGCAAGGAGCTGGTGGCGCGACTGATCCACGCCAGCGGGTCGCGCGCGGGCGGCCCCTTCGTGCCGGTCAACTGCGGCGCGATCCCGACCGAGCTGATGGAAAGCGAGTTTTTCGGCCACCTCAAGGGCAGCTTCACCGGCGCCCATGCCGACAAGCAGGGACTGTTCCAGGTCGCCGAGGGCGGCACCTTATTTCTCGATGAAGTGGCTGACTTGCCGCTGTCGATGCAGGTCAAGCTGCTGCGGGTGATCCAGGAGAAAGCGGTGCGCCCGGTCGGTGATCGCAGGGAAATCGCGGTGGATGTACGGATTCTCTCGGCCACCCACAGGGCGCTTGCGCAGCTCGTTGATTCCGGTGATTTTCGTCAGGATTTGTACTACCGGATCAACGTGATCGAGTTGCACGTGCCGGCCCTGCGCGAACGGGTCGAGGACATCGAGGCGCTGGCGCGTTTCATGCTGGACCGCATTGCGCCCGACTGGGGCGTGCGGGTACCGACCCTGACTGACGATGCCTTGCAGGCGCTCAAGCGCTACGAGTATCCGGGCAACGTGCGCGAGCTTGAGAACATTTTGGAGCGCGCGATGGCGCTGTGCGAAGGCGGCCAATTGAGCGCCGCCGACCTGCGTTTGTCGGCGCCCGGATCGAATTCAGCCGCAACGCCGCCCAGCCCGCCGCTGCCCAGTCCGGCGCCACTCAGTCCGGCGCCACTCAGTCCGGCGCCACTCAATCCGGCGCCACTCAGTCCGTCGCCACTCAGTCCGTCGCCACTCAGTCCGTCGCCAACCACCGCGGCGCCGATCGCGGCGGCGGACGCCGGACCACAGGCAAGCGCCGGATTGCTCGACGGGGTCGAGAACTTCGAGCGCGAGGCGATCATGCGCGCGCTGACGGCAACTCGCTGGAACAAAACCAAGGCCGCCGAGAAGCTCGGCATCACCTTTCGCGCGCTGCGCTACAAGCTCAAGAAACTCGGCATCGACGACTGAGCGAACCCGAGCCCCGCCGGCGTCCGGCGAGGCCGTTGTTGCACCCCTACAATTGCCAGCTTGGCGCGCTACCGGCGTCGCCCTAAGCCCGCAAAAGGCCTTTGAGTGATGGACAAAAGCTTCGATCCCAAAGTGGCGGAAGCCCACTGGTACGCGCAGTGGGAAGCGCAAGGCTGCTTTGAGCCGGCCGGCGACGGTGCGCCTTACTTGGTATTGCTACCGCCGCCGAATGTGACCGGCACCTTGCATATGGGCCATGCCTTTCAGCACACGCTGATGGACATCGCGGTGCGCCACGCGCGGATGAGCGGCAAGCGCGTGCTGTGGCAGGGCGGTACCGACCATGCCGGCATCGCGACGCAAAAAATCGTCGAAAACCAGTTGGCCGCCGAGGGCTTGAGCCGCGAGGCGCTGGGGCGCGAGGCGTTTATCGAGCGGGTTTGGGCGTGGAAGGAGCAATCGGGCGCCATCATCACCCAACAGATGCGCCGGCTTGGCGCTTCGATCGATTGGCGCCGCGAGCGCTTCACCATGGACCCCGGAATGTCGGCGGCGGTGCGGCGGGTGTTCGTGCGCTGGTACCGCGACGGCTTGATCTATCGCGGCAAACGGCTGGTCCACTGGGACCCGGTGCTCAAAACCGCAGTGTCCGATCTGGAGGTCAACAACGAAGAGCGCGACGGCTCGCTGTGGCTGATCCGCTATCCGGCCGCCGACGGCGGTGAGGGCGTAGTGGTGGCCACCACCCGGCCCGAGACCATGCTCGGTGATCTCGCGGTGGCGGTGCATCCGGACGATTCGCGCTATGCGCACCTGGTCGGCCAGCGGCTCAAGCTGCCGTTGACCGGGCGGCTGATCCCGGTGATCGCCGACGACTATGTCGATCAAGCGTTCGGCACCGGCTGCGTCAAGATCACCCCGGCGCATGATTTCAATGACTTTGCAGTGGGCCAGCGCCACGGCCTTGAGCCGCTGTCGATCCTCACCCTGGACGGCCGTATCAACGAGGCCGCGCCGTTGGCCTATCGCGACCTCGACCGCTTCGAGGCGCGCAAGCGTATCGTCGCTGACCTTGACGCGGCTGGGCTGCTGGTCGAGACCCGCAAGCACAAGCTGACCCTGCCGCTGAGTCAGCGCTCGGAGGCGATCACCGAGCCGATGCTGACCGACCAGTGGTTCGTCGATCTGACTTCTGAGAGCTTGGCCGACGGCCGCCCCGGCGGCCGCCGCGCGATCACCGAGCCGGCGCTGGCCGCGGTGACCGACGGCGCGATCCGCTTTGTGCCGGACAACTGGTCGACGACCTACGTGCAGTGGCTTGAAAACATCCAGGACTGGTGCATCAGCCGGCAGCTTTGGTGGGGTCATCGGATTCCGGCGTGGTACGACGACGACGGGCAGATCTTTGTCGGCGAAGACGAGGACGATGCGCGGCGCCACGGCGAGGCGCAGGGGCACAAAGTGGTCGGCGCACTGCGCCAGGACCCCGACGTACTCGATACCTGGTTTTCCTCGGCGCTGTGGCCGTTTTCGACCATGGGCTGGCCCGGCGATGATCCAGCCCACGCCGCGCAGTGGCGCGCCGATCAGGCGTATCTGCCCTCGGCGGTGTTGGTCACAGGTTTTGACATTATTTTCTTCTGGGTCGCGCGGATGGTCATGGCCGCTGCGTATTTCATCGGCCGCGACGAGCACGGCAATTACCAGCCGGAACGCGACCAGCTGGCCGCGCGGGTGCCGTTCCGCGAGGTCTATATCAATGCCATCGTGCGCGACGCCGAAGGCCAGAAGATGTCGAAGTCCAAGGGCAACACCATCGACCCGCTGGACCTGATCGACGGCATCGCGCTTGATGCACTGATCGCCAAATCGAGCGCCGCGCTACTGATTCCGCAGGTCCGCGACAAGGTCCAAAAGCGCATCCGCAAGGACTATCCCGACGGCATCCCGGCGGTCGGCGCCGATGCGCTGCGCTTTACCTTTGCCGCGCTCGCGACGCACAGCCGCACGATTAATTTCGATCTCAAGCGCTGCGAGGGCTACAAAGCGTTCTGCAACAAGCTGTGGAACGCCGCGCGCTACGTGCTGATGAATACCGAGGGCTTTGCGCTGGAGCGACCGGCCGCGCTGGCACCGACCACCGCGGCCGAACGCTGGTTGCTGACCCGCCTGCACCACAGCTTGATCGAGGTCGAGCGCGCGCTGGTCGACTACCGCTTCGATCACATTGCCCAGGCCCTGTACGAGTTCACCTGGAACGACTACTGCGACTGGTTTGTCGAGCTGGCAAAAACCGCACTCAATGGCGACGGCGATCCGGCCGAGGCCGCATCGACCCGGCACACCTTGTTGGCGGTGCTGGAGACCATCCTGCGCGCGCTGCATCCGATCGTGCCCTTCATCACCGAATCGATCTGGCACGAGGTCGCGCCCAGGCTCGGGATCGACGCGCGCGGCAGTATTTCGCTGGCCGGCTATCCGACGGCCGCACAGTTTGCGCCCGATCCGCAGGCCGCGGCCGAGGTCGAGTGGCTGCAGCAGATCGTCTCGGCGTTGCGCCGGATCCGCAGCGAGATGGGTGTCGCGCCAGCGCGCACCATCGGGCTGCTGCTCGCCGGTGGCACTGCGCAGGACCGCGCGCTGGTGGCGCACTTCGATGAGCAGCTGCGGTTTCTGGCGCGGGTCGAGTCAATCACTTGGCTTGCGGCTGACGCCGAGCCACCGCCCGCCGCCGCGGCGGTGGTCGGCGAGCTGACCTTGCGCATCCCGCTCGCCGGCCTGATCGATCCCGCCGCCGAGCGCGCACGGCTGGCGCGCGAGATCGGCCGGATCGACGCCGAGATCGGGCGCTGCCAGGCCAAGCTTGGCAACGCCAGCTTTGTCGATCACGCGCCGGCTGTGGTGGTCGAGCAAGAGCGCGCGCGGCTGCGCGACTTCAGCGCCCAGTTGGCTGGCCTGCGCGCGCAGGCGATCCAGCTCCAGACCGTGGCATGATCACCGCAGCCCCTAATCGAAACACACCATGGCAGCAGCGGAACTGACGCCCACGGCGTCCACGTCCTGGTGCTGCGGGTCAAGCCGTGGGGCCCGGCTGCGGCTTTGCTTGATACGCGGCGCGTGATCCAGCGCTTGCCGATGATTGGTGATCGACCGACAGCCGATTCGGCGCGTCGTGATCAGCGGCTGCCGATTCGGTGGGTGATCCCGAATCCAGCGCCAAAGCGGGCATCGACGGTCGGGTCCAACCGGCCGATCAACCCATGATCTGGCGAATCAGCCACCGGCCAGAGCCCCGCCGTGATCTGTGCGCGTGGCCTGCCATGTGGTTTGGCCTGCTCGCTTCGCTCGCCGTGCTGGCTGTCGAAGATGCGCGTGCCGACACCGCGGACACGCTGCCGCGCCATCCGCTCGAGATCGAGGCATTGGTCGATCCCGACGGTGTACTGGCACGGCTCAAGCCGGCCTTGGCGGAGGCGCGATCGCAAGGTGATGCGGCGCTGGTGGCGCAACTCGAACTGGCGCGCGCCAACGCCTGTCGGGTGATCGCCGATTGGGTTTGTCAGGAGGCATCTGGGCTTGCCGCGGTCGAGGCCGCGCGGCCGATCGGCGATCGTGCGCTGGAAGCGCGCGGTCTGATCAACGCCGCCCGCGCGGCCAGCGCGCGCCAGGACTATTCGCGCGCCAGCGAGCGTTTGGGTCAAGCGTTGTTGGCCAGTGAGGCGCTCGGCTCGCACCTGCTCCAGGCCGATGTTCAGCTCGGCTACTCGTCGATCAGCTACGCCCTGGCCAAGTTCGCGTCCTCAGCTGGGCACGCCTCTGCGGGTTTGGAGAGCCTCGCCGGCATCGACGCGCCCGACCTCTCGACCCGGCTGTTGCGCAATCGCGCGCGTGCGCTGGCGCGTCTGGGCCAGATCGAGCCCGCGCGGCGCGATCTGTTGGCTGCGCGCGGCGCGGCGCAGCGCTTGAACGATCCCAAGCTCGGCGCCGAGGTCGAGCTCGAAACCGCGCGTCTGGCGCGCCAAGCTGGCGATCCCAAGGGCTCGCAAAGTGCGGCCCAGCGCGCGCTGGCGATTGGCGCTGAAATCACCAACACCCAGATCGAAGGCCAGGCGCGCGAGGCGCTTGGTTACGCGGCGCTGGATCAGGGCCGACGCGAGCTGGCGATCGCCGAGCTTGACCGCGCGCTCGATGCCTTCAGCCTGCTCGCGCTTGAGCGTGACCAGTTGCGGGTGGCGCGCGCGCTGCTGCAGATTCGACTTGGCGGCGACCCGACCGTCAGAGAACGCGAGCTGGCCCGCCGCATCTTGGCGATCGAGGGCGAGCTTGTCGACGGCGAGCGCGCACTGGCGGCCGACGACTATGCGATACGGGTCAGTTTTCTTGAACAGGAGGCCGATCTGGCGAGCCTGCGCCAAGAAGCCGAACTTGCCGGCGAGCGCGCCCAGCGGCGCGACTTAGAGGCGCGGGTCAGCACCATTGCACTGGGAGTCGCGCTGGCGGCGATCGCGGCTTTGGCCGCGCTGGGGATTTTTCTACGCCGCAACAATCGGCGGCTGCGCGAGATGGCCGAGGCGACCAAGGCCGAGGCCGCGGCCCGCGCCATCACCTTGGCCCGGACCAGCCACGAGATCCGTGCCCCTCTGGCGGCCCTGCTCGGCTTCGGCGAACGTGCGCTGCGCCCCGGCTCTGACCCCAACCAACTGCGCGAAGCCCTGGCGACGATGCAGCAGACCGGCCGCCACATTCTCGGCGTGATCAACGATGTCCTCGACGCCGCTGCGTTGGACGCCGGTGAAATGCGGGTGCGTCTGGAGCCGGTCGACCCGCGCGCGCTGGCGCGGGACGCGCTGGCCATGCTCGCCGGCGAGGCCGAGGACAAGGGCTTGGTGCTCGACTATCCAGTGCAATACCCACTGCCGGCGCGGATCGCCGCCGACGCCCAGCGCGTGCGGCAGATTCTGCTGAATCTTTTGAACAACGCGATCAAGTTCACCGAGCAAGGCAAAATCGTGCTGGCGATGAGTGTTGACGACAGCCGGCGTTGGCTGCGTTTCGAGGTTCGCGACAGCGGAATCGGGATCAGCGCCGATCAGCTCAGCAACTTGTTCCAGCCGTTTGCCCGGATCGATTCGGACCATGGCCGGCGGGTCGTCGGCTCCGGTCTGGGGCTTTACCTGAGCCGCGAACTGGCGCGCCAAATGAATGGCGAGATCGAGGCCCGCAGCGAGCTCGGCGTCGGCTCGACCTTTTGCTTACGGCTGCCGATCCCCGCCAACGCGCCGTGGATCGATGCCGCCACGCCGGAAAGCGCGCAGGCCGCAGCGCCGCACCCGGCGACACCGCGGACCGTGCTGTCGGGTCAGGTGCTGCTGGTCGAAGACGATCCGCTGCTGGCCACCCTGACCCAACTGCAGTTGGCTGAAATCGGCTTGCGCGTGACCTGGGTCGGTGACGGCCTTGATGCGATCGTCAAGGTCGATGAGCGGCCCTTCGACGTGTTGCTGATCGACTCCCAATTGCCGCGGCTGGGCGGCATCGAAACCGTCGGGCGCCTGCGCCAACAGGGGTGTTTGACGCCGATGATCGCGCTGACCGCCGACGCCAGCATTGAGACCCGGCAAGGCTTCTTGGCCGCCGGCTGCGACGCGGTGCTGACCAAACCGGTCGACCGCAGGCACCTTTACGCCTGCCTTGCCGAGCAACTCGCCAAGGGCCGGGCCGTCGGCGGCGGTTGAGTCAACCCATCCCAAGCAGCCGCGCCGCCAGCACCGGTGCCTGGTCGCGAATCTCCGGCACCGCGATGGTTTCCCAGTCGCGCGCGCGCAGCAGTGGGCCGATGGCATACAGCGCCGCGTGCGGCTGTCCTTGGGCGTCAATCAGCTCGCCGTGGCTGCCGATATCGAGGCCCAAGCCAGCGCCATCATCGCGCGCCAGGCCGCGTGCAAGGAGGGCGCGCGCCAGCGGATCGTTGCGCGCGCCGAGCGTGACCACCGGCCCCAGCGCGCTGAGCAGGTGGTCGACCACAAGGTGGCGCATCGCGCCAGCGGCGCGCGGTTTGAGCGTCAGTTCGATCCGCTCGCCGGCTACTGCGCGGGCGCGGTGCAAATGCGCCGCGTGCACGTGGACTTGGGGGTCGGCCAGCGCTGCGCCCAGGGTCTGCGCGGCTTGCGGCGCCATTCGATGGCGATGCACGTCCCACAGCGAGCGCAGATGGCGCAGCGCTTGGGCTTTGGCGCGTGGTGGCCAAGCCTGCCACGTGGCGACGGTGAGCGGGCG
>Ga0136636_10002243_pt1 | contig 11515 bp, 8 predicted proteins | sample AntDrymUQ8522106_2_FD_104653 | JGI IMG/M metagenome (GOLD analysis project Ga0136636, IMG submission 104653) | Polar desert sand microbial communities from Dry Valleys, Antarctica - metaG UQ852 (21.06) | ecosystem: Environmental > Terrestrial > Soil > Desert | place: Antarctica: Dry Valley... | reverse complement strand
AGAATCCGTAGGCTCCAATCCACATTATGAGTAAATCATTGCTGCTCAAAGATGATTTCCGGAGAAGTTGTCCGGAAATCAGACTATCTATGGGGCTTATTTTGCGTTTGTGAATTATTCAGGCTAATAGAGACCAATAGAAAAAAGTTGATTGAACTTTGTGAAAACCACAAGGTTAAAGAACTTTATCTGTTTGGTTCTATTTTAACGGAACAATTCAATGAATCCAGTGATATAGATATGCTTATTCAGTTCAACAATATTGAATTGTTAGACTATTTTGACAATTATATGGATTTGAAGGAGAATTTGGAACTATTATTTCAACGCCCGGTTGACCTGGTTGAAAACCAGGCAATCAGAAATCCTGTTTTCCGTAAAATTATTGAAAGAGAAAAACAACTGGTCTATGAACGAGAAAGTGCTTAAATGCCTGTATGATATTAAGCTTGCCATTGACGAGATTGGTTCATTCTTTGTTGACCGCCGGAAGTGCTATGCTGAATTTACAGTTTCCATCTGAAAGGAAAAGAAAAACCTAATCCTTCTATAACTACCGGTATTTTCTAAAAACCGTTGTTACCGCATGTCCACCAAACCCAAAGGTATTATTAAGCACCACGTTTACTTCCCTTTTTCGGGCAACAAGAGGTGTATAATCAAAAGCAGTATTTAACTGGGGATCAATATCATCAAGGTTAATCGTTGGATGTACCAGGTCGTTTTCGATGGATTTGATACAGGCAATGGCTTCAATTGCCCCTGCAGCGCCAAGCATATGGCCGGTCATTGATTTAGTGGCACTAACTGAAATTTTATTAATTAAACCGTCGAAAACCGTTTCGAGTGCTTTGCATTCACTAACGTCACCAATATGCGTTGATGTTGCGTGAGCATTAATGTATGAGACTTCATCCTTCGCAATCCCAGCATCAGCAATAGCGGCTTCCATGGCAAGCACTGCACCCAGTCCATCGGGATGTGTGGCTACCACATGATAGGCATCAGAGGCGGCACCGTAACCGGCTAATTCGCAATATATTTTTGCGCCTCTGTTTAACGCATGTTCAAGCTCTTCAATCATAATAACTCCTGCGCCTTCGCCTGCAACAAATCCATCGCGGTTTACATCGAACGGTCGCGAAGCAGTCAGCGGTGATTCATTCAGTGTAGATAAAGCTTTTATCGCGTTAAAGCCACCTATTGATGCTTCCGTTATAGGCGCTTCGGCTCCACCGGCAACAATAATATCAACACGGCCCAGGCGGATCAGATCCAGGGCATTGGCAATGGCATTGTTCGATGAGGCACAGGCTGAAGCAATAGAATAGCTTACTCCATGAAATCCGTAACGTATCGAAATCTGACCTGCTGCGATATTAGGTATCATTTTTGAAATAAAAAACGGGCTGAAACGGGGAACCTTCATGTTTTGCAGGTAATTATTTGCCTCATCTTCATAAGTCTGCATTCCGCCGTTACCCGATGCTATTATCACGCCAACCCTGTTAAGGTCAGTCCGATCAAGGTTCAAACCTGAATCTTTAATGCATTCATCAGCAGCTGCCATTGCAAACTGCGCATAATTATCCATTTTTTTAGCATCCTGCTTTTCCATATAAAGTAATGGATCGAAGTCTTTTACCTCGCAGGCAAACTTGGTTTTATGATTTACAGGATCGAAGCGTGTAATTCCTGCGGCTCCGCTTTTCCCTTCAGCCAGGCCTTGCCAGAAATCAGCAACATTATTGCCTATGGGTGTTACAGCTCCTATTCCTGTTATAACGGCTCGTTTCATAGTATAGTTTGTAAGATCAGATTCGTAATTAGTAAAGTAATATCAACAACGAAGAAGTGATTTTGGTAAAATATTAAGGTTTAAGGTCATCAATAATTGCCTGGCTAAAGCTTTTGTACTCTATTTTATCAATTAACATGGCAATTTGCAGACTGGCAATCAGGCTTGAAAGTATTAGCAAAGCTTTGATTTGCGGCTCTTCCGTAAAGGAAAACATTCCTTTTTCCCTGCCCGAAGCCAAAGTATCAGTCAGCCATTTGAGTATCAGTTCCGACATTCGTTTCAGTTCTGCCACTGTATTTTCACTAAGTGAATTAATATCAGGACCCAAGGAACCAACAATACAGCGTTTTTGCTCCCTATGGCTTTTTGTATAGATTTTGATAAAGGTCTCAAGCTGGTGCCATTCGTCAAAACCCCGACTTTGCATATTGCCGGTCATTTCTTCGAATCGCTGTATATTTGTTTTTACAATACTGGTACCCAGGTTCTCCTTTGAAGGAAAATAATAGTGTATGGCTGCATTTTTTATGCCCAGCTCCGATGAAATATCCTGATAGCTGAATGCATTGTATCCCTTGGTACGAATAAGGTTTTCGCCTAATTCAATTATTTTTTCACGTGTAATCGACATTTTACAGCTTTAAAAACGCAGCAAATATACTTACTAACAAGTAAGTTTACAAGAAATATTAAATTTGAATAAAATTCTTGACGAATTCGATGGTTTGATTAAAAGAATCAAATGGGTTGATATGCATTATTTGAGAGAGAATTCCGGGATGGTATGAACTGTAGAAATGAAAGAAAATTGAGAGATTTAGATAAATGGATTACAGATAATTATAGAATAATGCCTTTAGAAATTATAAATTTCAGATCACATCAACTTCTCTCTTTTCAACAAATATGGCAACAGAACCTGCTCAAATCCTTTGTTGATATCGGCTTCAATAAAATCAATTTTATACTGGGCACATTTCAGTTTCAGCTCCTGGTGAAAGTTTCCGATGGCATCGGCATAGGATTTTCGGACTTCGGAAGGCTGTAGCTTGATTTCGTCGCCGGTTTCCATATCAACAAACCGGTAGGGACGGTTTTCGTAATCAAAATCCAGCTCTTTGGATTTATCAACCACATGAAAAAGTATGACTTCGTGCTTATTGTATCTCAGGTGCTGCAGTGCATCGAAAAGAGCAGCATTATCAGCACCTGTATCGAACATATCACTAAAAAGGACCACCATGGAACGGCGGTGTATATTTTCGGCAATAAAATGCAATGAATCAGTGACCTGTGAGGTATGGTGCTCTGCGGGAGGAATAGGAGAAATTAATTCTTCCATTTTTCCCAGAAGAAATTTATGATGCACCGAGTTTGATTTTGCCTGGGAGTGAAAGGTTACTTTTTCACTGAACAAGCTTAATCCAAAGGCATCTCGCTGCCTCCGCAAGAGGTTCATGATGCAGGCAGCGGCGTATACGGAAAAAGTAATTTTATTGGGATGGTCAATATCGGTAAACTCCCTTACCGGGAAATACATGGATGACGAATTATCGATTACTATCTGGCAGCGGAGATTGGTTTCTTCTTCGTACCGTTTCACATACATGCGGTCGGTACGGCCATAGAGTTTCCAGTCGATATGCCGGGTAGGTTCACCGGGATTGTAAAGCCGGTGTTCCGAAAACTCTACCGAAAAGCCATGAAAAGGGCTTTTGTGCAAACCTACAATAAACCCTTCAACAACCGTCCGCGCCAGGAATTCGAGGTTGGCAAATTGAGGAACCCGGTTCTGATCGATCTGCATAAGAAAGGAGTTAGGATTTAGTGTTTTGGGGTTTGGGAATTCACAATTGTGCGAATCTGGGAGTAGTTTCTCTTTTCAATATATAGGGGTTGCTCGTCCCAAAAGCCTAATCCCCAACTCCTAACCCCTCAATTTAAAATCCTTATCCTAAAAGTTTTTCCAGCTTGCCAACCAAAACACTTTTTGGAACAGCTCCAACTTGTTTGTCAACAATTTCGCCATTCTTCATAAAAAGAATAGTGGGTATATTGCGGACACTGAATTTTGCAGTTGTAACCGGATTGCTGTCAACATCCAGTTTGCCGACAACTACTTTGCCTTCATATTCTTTCGACAGTTCTTCAACAATGGGTCCTACCATGCGGCAAGGGCCACACCATTCGGCCCATAAGTCGATGAGTACAGGTTTATCTGATTTTTCAGCCAGTTCTGCGAAATTTGCATCCGTGAAATTAAGTGCCATGTGTTTTGATTGTTATTGGTTAATAGAAAATGGTTAATGGTTGAGTAATGTTTCACTTCAATAGCCAGGATAATAGAACTCATTTTTATTGATGTTTGTTCAATATGGCTGGTTATTATGCCTGCAAAATTAGTCATTTTAGCTTAGTAATTTCAGGATACCTGAATGATTATTTTCAGGTTTTAACCTTGATATTAATTCCGGGCATAAGCCTGAGCTGCCTGATGGCGTTGCTGCAAATCACTTTATGATGTGCCGAAACCGTCTCGACCCTGTAATTATTAACAAAATCAAAGAATTCGACACGAACCTTAGTGTTCCCTTTGTTCCTTTTCAATACGTCAATAATATGATTGGTAAGCGGCTCATTGAGATTGTCGATAGGAACCTGAAGTATAAGTCCTTTTGACTGTTCATCCATCACATCACTCAGTAATGAAATCTTCTGTATGCGTGGTTCAAACTGGTCGGTGGTTCCATAGCGCGGCGCGGTGCGTAGTTTTACAAACACAATGGCATCGTCTGCCAGCAAGTGCTTAAATTTAAGATAATCTTCCTTGAAAAGTGCCAGTTCGATTGCTTCGTCAAAATCTTCGAGAGTAAATCGTCCGTAAGGATTTCCGTTTTTAGCAATCTCATGTCTCACTTTCGAAACTATACCGGCAATAAAGATATCATGTGAAGCAGCTGCAGCCATATTGGCTTTTAGCTTTTTGATGGACATATTGCAGAATGTGTCGATATCAAAACGGTATTCATCAAGTGGATGGCCTGATATAAAGAAGCTTGCGATATTCTTTTCGCGTTTCAGTTTTTCGATATTCGACCAGGGCTGGCAGTCAGGAAGCTTCAGGTCGGGGATTTCAACCGGTCCAAGATCGCCGAACAGGGATTGCTGCGACGACTGCTGCATGGCCTGAAAACTGCCTCCGAACCGTATCAGTTTTTCCAGAAAGGTAGTGTCTTCGTTCGATTCCTTGGCAAAAAACTGTGCCCTGTGCATGTCTTCGAAACTATCGAAAGCGCCACCCTGGGCAAGTGCTTCCATCGAACTTTTATTAACTGTACGAAGATTTACACGTTTTATAAAATCAAATATGGTCGTATATGAACCGCTTTTAATACGTTCCTCCAATAATGAATCGGCAGCAGCATCTCCCATACCTTTGAGCGCCTTGAGCCCGAAACGGATTTCCTTATTCTTGTTCACCGAAAAATTAAGCCCCGACTCATTTACATCAGGTCCCAGGACATGCAAACCCATCCTGCGGCATTCGTCGAGGTAGGCCGTGAGGTTATCGACTGCTCCAAGGTTGGTGGTTAACAAAGCCGACATATATTCGGCAGGGTAATGAACTTTCAGGTAAGCTGTCTGGTAGGCAATGTAAGCGTAGCAGGTACTGTGTGACTTGTTGAAAGCATAGGATGCAAAATCCTCCCAGTCGGTCCATATCTTATTGAGTTTATCCTCGGGGTGGCCGTTTTCGGTTCCTCCTTTGATAAACTCCGGCTTCATTTTATCCAGCTTTTCACGGATCTTTTTACCCATTACTTTACGAAGCTCATCGGCCTTGCCTTTGCTGAATCCTGCCAGTTTCTGCGAAAGCAGCATCACCTGTTCCTGGTAAACAGTGATGCCATAAGTTTCGTGCAGAATTTCTTCCATAACCGGAAGATCGTAAGTCACAGTTTCACGACCGTGTTTACGGGCAATATAGTTGGGAATGTATTTGATAGGGCCCGGGCGAAAAAGGGCATTCATAGCAATAAGATCCTCGAACTTGTCGGGTTTCAGATTGCGTAGATGCTGCTTCATACCAATACTTTCAAACTGGAATGTTCCGTCGGTATCTCCACGCTGATAAAGTCCAAAAGTATCAGCATCATCAAGCGGAATGGTATCGAGGTCAATTTCAACACCATGGTTCTCCTTGATCATCTGCAGGGCATCCTTCAGAATGGTAAGATTCTTCAGACCCAGGAAGTCCATTTTTATAACACCGGCCGATTCGATAACATTCCCTTCGAACTGTGTAACCCACAAAGGCGAATCTTTGGCAACACAAACAGGAATCAATTCAGTAAGATCAGTCGGCGCAATAATAATGCCTGCCGCATGAATCCCGGTACCGCGGACTGATCCTTCGAGTTTCGAAGCCAGTTCAAGTACTTTCTTCTGCAGGAGTGTCGATGTATCGGTACCCGTGAAATTATATATCTCCCTGATTTTCTTTACATTGTCAACGTCCTCTGAACGGAGATCTTCTTTTTCTTCCAGCGATTTAGCGCCATCTTTTTTTGTAAGCGGTGCAGTAAGCACTCTTTTAAGCTTGATACCGGGTTTGTCGGGCACCAGTTTTGTAAGGTAATTACTGATACTCAAGTCGAGGTCGAGCACGCGCGCCACATCCTTGATACTGCTTTTTGCAGCCATGGTGCCATAGGTAACAATCTGGGCCACCTGGTTCTGTCCGTATTTCTGCACCACGTAATCAATTACTTTCTGCCTGCCCTGATCGTCGAAATCCGTGTCGATATCAGGCATGCTGATACGTTCCGGATTCAGGAAACGTTCGAACAGCAGGTTGTACTTCATCGGGTCGATGTTGGTGATAGCCGTACAATACGCAACCACACTACCGGCTGCCGATCCGCGGCCTGCCCCGATATAAACACCCATATCGCGGCCGGCTTTTATGAAATCGCTTACAATAAGGAAGTAACCGGCAAAACCCATATCGTGAATGGTCTGCAGCTCAAAATCAATGCGTTCGCGAAGGTGGGGCGTAATTTCGCCATAACGGACTTTGGCACCAATGTATGTAAGATGTTTCAGGAACTCCCATTGGTTACGAACATCGGGAGTAATTTCTTTCTGGCCGTTAATATCTTTACGATCGACAAAAAGTGAAGATGTATGAGTAACAAACTGAGGCGGTACCGGAAAATTGGGCAATAAAATATCCCGCTTAAGCTGAATGATCTCAACTTTGTCGACAATTTCATTGGTATTATCAATAGCCTGCGGAATATCAGCAAATAGCGTACTCATCTGTTCCGTTGACTTAAAAAAGAACTGGTCGTTATAAAACGAAAAGCGCCTTCCTTTTACTAGTGCATCCCCGTCGCCATACTCGCGGAAAGTCGGCGTGCTTTGCTTTTCACCGGTATTTACGCAAAGCAGGATATCATGTGCATTAAAATCCTCCTGCTCAACATAATGCGAATCGTTGCTGGCAATCATCTTCACATTATACTTTGCGGCAAAACGCTGCAGTACAACATTTACTTGGTTCTGCTCAGGAATATCGTGGCGCTGGATTTCAACATAATAATCTTCGCCAAAAATATCGAGCCACCATTTGAATAGCTTTTCACCTTCGGCTTCGCCTTTGCTGGCAATGGTACGCGGAACTTCGGCACCCAGGCAGCAGGTAGTAGCGATAAGTCCTTCGTGGTATTGAAGAAGCAGTTCTTTATCGATACGCGGATATTTGCCATACATTCCCTGGATAAATCCTAAGGAAGCCAGTTTTACCAGGTTCCTGTAGCCCAAAGCATTTTTTGCGAGTAAAAGCTGGTGATAGCGGACATCTTTCTCGCCACCGGTGAATTTCCTTTTATGGCGGTCTTCGACAAGGTAAAACTCACAACCAAGAATTGGCTTTATGATTGGTGAGGAATGCTTACCATTGATTTTTTCTGCTTCGGCAATAAACTGGAAAGCGCCGAACATATTTCCATGATCGGTAAGTGCAATACCGGGCATTTTATCGGCAACCGCCTTGGCAAACATTGCCGGTATTTCGGCAGCGCCATCGAGTAATGAATATTGAGAGTGAACGTGAAGATGACTAAATTGGGGCATGTAATACTTGGTTATCAGTGTTTTACCATATCTGTATGGAATTTGCTAAGGTACCTGTTTTACTACAGCCTGTTATCATGTGTTAATAAATTATAGTAAATCAGTGCGTAAAAAATGGAAGTAATGCAAAACCAGCATGATGCCTGAAATCAAAGCCATTTTCTTCAGCAATTTCAAAATCTAAAAAAAATGAGGCAACAGTACTACCATTAAAGAAAAATTATAGCTTTGTTAAAAAATTGTTAAGCTTTTAAATATTGAAGGATGTGTTATACCATTTCATTTTCTGATAAAAAGCGCTGATACAAAGGAAGTAAATTAAGTAAGACTGAACCGAATGAAAGCAAGAAGCAAAACTTTAGAAATATACATCCTGATCCTTTTAAGCTGCTTTTGAAGCATCGGGTGCTCTGTATGGTGGTATTACCCTTATGAATGATCCCTCAGGTGAAAGTATCATGCTACCGATTGCGTTATTATAAGGGAGTATTTTTTCAAGCATTCTGATACCGGGCATTATACTTTTCCTGCTACTTGGATTTTTTCCGTTGTTTCTGATTTTCCCATTGGTTTTCAAGCCTAACTGGCCACTAATCAATGGGCTGAATATTTATAAAAGCTACCACTGGGCATGGACCTACACGCTTTATACCGCCATTATGCTGATCATCTGGATAAATACTGAAATGATGATTCTGGGCACTGGCTCAATAATACAAGGGACTTTCGGGCTTTTGGGTGTTTTCATATTGATTGTAACTCTCACACCGGGTGTAAAACACTATTACAAACTTCAGAATCACGCAAGGCACAATTCAACAGCAAATAATCACTCAAGGAAAGATACTTTGAAAGATTCAGGAGATATCTGATTTTAAACTAAAATCGCTGTATTGTTAATGCATCAGGGTCACCTTTTAAAAACCACTCACACTGTCATCGCCACGGGGATCAGCAGCAACTTCACGGCTGCCATCCGGCAAAATCCGTATTACTTCCATCCGCCCGATAGGACCACGTTCTTTAACAGTATATCCCATAGATTCTAATTGTTTTATTACTTCGTGATCGAATTCCGTTTCAACCATTACTTCATCGGGCAGCCATTGATGATGAAATTTGGGTTTAGCGATAGCATCTTCGGCATTCATTCCGAATTCCAGCATGTTGATAAGTGTTTGAAAAACAGATGTAGGGATAGTAGTTCCGCCCGGCGTACCGAGAACAATCAACGGGTTATTATTTTTATCCAAAACAAGGGTCGGCGTCATTGAACTAAGCATTCTTTTGCCTGGCTGAATAGCATTGGCCTCACCACCTACGGCGCCATACATATTTGCCACTCCAGGCTTGATACTGAAATCGTCCATTTCGTCATTCAGTAAAAATCCTGCGCCGCCGACAACAGTTCTGCTTCCATAACTATTATTTAATGTGGTAGTTATGCTGACCATATCACCTTGTTTATCAATAATACTGATATGCGTTGTTTCTTCGCTTTCCTTAATAGTTCCGGCATTGATAACGTTACTTGCTGTGGCCCGTGTTGAATCGAAATCAGACATACGTATCCTGACATAATTATCACTTGTCAGTGTTTTGACCGGCACTTTCCAAAAATCAGGATCGCCCATGTAAACTGAGCGGTCGGCAAAGGCTCTTCGTTCGGCTTCAACCATTAATTGAACACTTTTTGCTGTTCCAAATCCGTAGCTGGCAACAGGCTTTTTTTCGACCATTTTCATCAACTGGCATAAGATAATTCCTCCGCTGCTTGGCGGAGCCATACCAATTACAGAATAACCTTTATACTTAAATTCTAGCGCCGGTCGGGTTTTGGCTTTATAATTTTTCAGATCTTTTTTTGAAATAAGGCCGTTGTGTTTTTTCATTTCTGAAACTATCAGTTCGGCAGTTTTTCCCTCATAGAAGCTTTTGGCACCAGATTTTTGAATGCGTTTCAAGGTTTTAGCCAGCTCTTTCTGAACCATAGTATCATTGGCTTTCCATGCGGTATTTTTAACCAATGCTGTTGGAGAACTACTGTTTGTGATAAATGATTCCCTGGTAATATTCAGATTAGCAGCTTCGCTTTCAGTTATCACATAGCCAAATTCAGCCAGATCAATTGCCGGCTGGATCAATTTCTCAAACGGAAATTTTGCATAAGGCAATGTAGCGAATAATCCGGCCACGGTACCCGGAACTCCGCATGACTTGTGGCCATAGAGCGAAAGATCCGACAGTGGATTGCCATTTTTATCAAGGTACATATCCCTGGATGCTTTTTCAGGAGCAGTTTCCCGATAATCAATCGTGAAAGTTGAACCACTGGCTTGTTTTGCAACCAGGAATCCGCCTCCCCCTATATTGCCAGCATTGGTATAAACAACCGCCAATGCCAGTTGCACCGCGATGGCAGCATCAAAAGCATTACCGCCTTGTTTCATAATTTCCGCGCCAATAGCACTCGCCAATGGGTGAGCACAGGCAACGGCTGCACCGGAATACATTCCTGATTTTTCAATCTTATAATTATACGGGTTAACAAGACCATTCGCCCGAACAATAGAATTGGATTGGGCAAAGCTGAAATGGATAAAAATGACTTGAGCTAATACAACCCAAAGTGCTTTTTTCATAGTTTGGGGAATTATTGATTCGATTTCCGGGTTAAACCATATATCGTTTGATGTCATATTTTTATGCATAGATACAAAATGTTTTTTACATGCAATTCAAGTTACACTGAATGATTCCTAAAAACGCCAGCTTAACATTCTCTCGTATTAAGATTTTTTGAATAGAAGATAAAATATTTCATTAATCCGAACCGTAATCCTTTGAAAATCAAAAATTACATCCTACCTTTGCACCCTTCAAAATAAAAATCTACAGATAATTGTAACTAATTATCAAACAAGGTTTTATAATTCACCAATTAACAAATACAATTTACATGGCAACAAAGATGAGATTACAGCGATTTGGGAAAAAAGGCCAGGCCTATTTCCATATCGTGATTGCTGATGGTCGTGCACCACGTGACGGACGTTTTATTGAAAAAATTGGCATTTACAACCCGATTACCCGCCCAGCCGACATCCAGCTTGATTTTGACCGTGCCCTTTATTGGGTAAAAACCGGTGCTGAACCAACCGAAACGGTTGAGGCAATACTCAGGTACACAGGTGTAGCTTACATGCATCACCTTCTGAAAGGCGTTGCAAAAGGTGCGATGACCGAAGAACAGGCTCAGGCTAAATTCGAAGAATGGAAGTCCGTAAAAACCGGCAAAATTGAAAGCGCGAAAAACGACATTGGTCTGAAGGCAAAAACCGAAGACAAAAAACGCCTCGCAGCCGAAGTTAAAGTAAACCAGGCTAAAGCTGATGCGTTAGCCAAGAAATTAGCTGCCGAAGCTAAAAAAGCTGCCGGTATTGCTGAAGTTGAAGAAGAAGAAGAAGAAGTTGCAGAAGAAGTAGCAGAAGTTGCTCCCGAAGTAGTTGCTGAAGTTGCTCCTAAAGTTGCTCCCGAAGTAGTTGCTGAAGTTGCTCCCGAAGTAGTTGCTGAAGT
>Ga0136636_10002242_pt1 | contig 11516 bp, 9 predicted proteins | sample AntDrymUQ8522106_2_FD_104653 | JGI IMG/M metagenome (GOLD analysis project Ga0136636, IMG submission 104653) | Polar desert sand microbial communities from Dry Valleys, Antarctica - metaG UQ852 (21.06) | ecosystem: Environmental > Terrestrial > Soil > Desert | place: Antarctica: Dry Valley... | reverse complement strand
TGTTTGTCGAAACGGAGGCAGACCCTCGTATCCGGGCAAGTGCACAAGGATTGTTTATGATTATGACCAATGGATTCGGTGCATTTTTCGGAGGAATTGCAAGCGGCTGGGTGGTTGACTTATTCACAGTTAATGGAACCAGGGACTGGCAAAGCATCTGGTTTGTCTTCGCCACCTACGCGCTTGTTCTGGGACTTATATTCCCTTTCGTATTCAGGTACAAGCATGAAAACAGGGTCGTTAAAATCTTACAAGCTGAAACACTTGCCGATAAAACGACGTTCAGACCATAACTCACTCACCTCAATAATTCAAATTAAAGAAATGAAGTTCGAATATAAAATCATCACAGTTAGCCGGACAAGTTAAATGCGTAGAAGATCGATATTGGAATAACTGAAGTTGTTCTTTTCATCAAACAAAGTTTCACGCGAAAGTTCTTTCCATTCGCTGAAAACGATTTCCGGGAAAAAAATATCAGCCTCAAAATCCTTATGAGCCATGGTCAGGAAAAGCTTTCCGGCAATGGGATAAAACTGCCTGTAGATCATTCCTCCGCCAATCACAAATGCGAGTTCCTCATTACTCACAGCAGCAACAGCCTCATCAATTGAATATACTGTTTCGCATCCTTCAAAAGATTCACCCGGAACATCTGTAATCACGATATTACGGCGATTTGGAAGCGGTCCTTTCGGCAGCGAAAAAAGGGTTTTTTTCCCCATGATTACTGCATGACCGGAAGTGATTTTTTTAAATCGTTTCAGGTCATCAGGAAGATGAAACAACAACTCATTATTCCTGCCGATGGCAAAATTTTGGGCAATGGCAACAATTATAGCGATATTCGGATAGATCATGAAATTCAATCAACGGGAGTTACAATTAAACCGACACATCGCCCTTGATATGGGGATGGCTCTGGTAATTAACCAATTCGAAATCTTCGAACTTAAAATCGAAGATAGACTTCACATCAGGATTAATTTTCATCTGAGGAAGCGGATAAGGATTACGTGAAAGCTGTGTCTTTACCTGTTCGAAATGATTATTATAGATGTGTGCATCGCCAAATGTATGAACAAAATCACCTGGTTTTAAACCCGTAACCTGTGCAACCATAAGGGTTAGCAACGCGTAAGAAGCAATATTGAATGGAACACCCAGAAAAATATCGGCGCTTCGTTGATACAACTGGCACGAAAGCTTTCCTTCGTTCACATAAAACTGGAACAGCAAATGGCATGGTGGAAGATTCATCTTCTTCAGATCACCAACATTCCAGGCACTCACAATTAATCTGCGGGAAGTTGGATTGCTTTTTATTTCGTTGATCAAATGTGCGATCTGATCGACTGAATTTCCGTCGCAGGTTGGCCATGATCGCCACTGGTAGCCATAAATATGTCCCAGGTCCCCGTTTTGATCGGCCCAATCGTTCCAAATCCTAACCCCATTGTCCTGAAGATATTTCACATTCGTATCGCCCGCAAGGAACCAAAGTAATTCGTGAATAATCGATTTCAGATGAAGCTTTTTGGTAGTAATGACCGGGAATCCTTCCGCAAGATTAAAACGCATCTGGTAACCAAATACACCGAGGGTTCCGGTGCCGGTTCTGTCTTCACGCGGTCTGCCATGATCAAGAACATGGCTTAGGAGATCAAGATATTGTCTCACGATTATGGTTTTCTTTTTTTTATTTCGTCCCTGATTTCAGAAGCTTTTTCATAGTCTTCGTTGGTGATGGCCGAATCAAGTAGTTCAATCAGCTCATCAGAGGCATATTCGGAGTAGTCAATGGGATGACGTCCTGATGTTTTATCAGCCATTGGACGATCAGACTCGCCGGGCTCCTCACTCAACTCACCCGACTCATCAAACTCCATATTGATACCCGCTTTCTCAATGATCTCTTCGGTTGTATATATTGGGCACTCGAACCGAAGGGCTAATGCGATAGCGTCGGAAGTCCTGGAATCAATTCTGATTCGGTTTGAATTCTGTTCACAAACAATCTCGGCATAAAAAATACCTTCTTCCAGTTTGTGAATAAAAACTTCGGCAATCTCGATATCGAAAGCCAGTGCGACATTCAAAAACAGGTCATGTGTCAGCGGGCGCGGTGGTTTGAGTCCCTCCAGCTGTATAGCAATGGCCTGAGCTTCGACCGCCCCGATTATTATTGGAATTCTTCTGTTGCCATCAACCTCTGAAAGAACCAGTGCATATGCACCTGTTTGTGTTTGGCTGTATGACAAGCCCAGAATATTTAGTTTTACTTTTTTCATTACCAAATGAAGCGGTTAGATGATAGAACAAATATAAAAATAGTTTTCTGTGTATTTTATTTTGTTCTCACAAAAACCAATGTTGTATTTTTCTTTCCTGATTCACGTTCATCGATTTCGAACTGATCGAAACTTTTGATCAGGGGTACCAGTTTTTTAAATCCATAGTTCCGCGGATCGAAATCGGGTTGCTTTTTCAGGATCAGGTTACCCAGGTCTCCTAAAAAAGCCCAGCCATTTTCATCTGCCAGGTCGTTGATGCTGTCGGAAATTACTTTCGCCAGGCCTTTATTCGCAATCTCAATAGCATTGACAGGCGGTGTTTTCAGCGCAGCAGGTTCCTTGGCATTTGATCGCGTCCTGGATTTAGACTTTGCGGTAACTACCGATTTAACAGCAACATCTACAGGCTTAAGGATTTCGAGATAAATAAATTTGTCGCATGCGGCAATAAACGGGGTTGGAGTTTTCTTTTCACCTATTCCGTAAACTCTCATACCTGCTTCACGCAGCCGGATAGCGAGCCGCGTAAAGTCACTATCACTCGACACAATACAGAATCCGTCAACACGCCCTGTGTAAAGAATGTCCATAGCATCGATGATCATGGCTGAATCAGTAGCGTTTTTTCCGGTGGTGTAGCTGTATTGCTGCACGGGAGTAATCCCGCTTTCGAGCAATACAGTTTTCCATCCCGAAACGGTCGGCTTGGTCCAGTCTGCATATATTCGTTTAAAAGTAGGTGTCCCGTATTTTGCAATTTCCGCCAGCATCCCTTTCACATTCGAGTAGGGCACATTATCGGCGTCGAAAAGAACAGCCAGTCGCGGATCTCTGTTTAATTCCATCATATTAATTCCATCATTCTCGTTAAAATTTCAATAGCACTTATTCCAAACCCCTTCGCTGCAGTAAAGGCTGAATATCAGGCGCATTACCTCTGAATTTGGAATATATTTTCATTCCCTCATCCGATCCGCTTTTAGTCAGCAATTCGCGGAACCTGGCAGCAAGTTCAGGATTAAAAAGGTCACCACTTTGCTTAAAAGCATTAAAAGCATCGGCATCCAGAACGGCAGCCCAAATATACACGTAATATCCGGCCGAATAACCTCCACTGAAAATATGTGAAAAATAGGCGCTCCTGTAGCGGGGTAATACTTCAGGAATAAGACCTTCCTTCGCAAGGGATTCAATTTCGAAAGTACGGACATCAGCAATTACAGGTGTGGCTGTTGTGTGATATTTCATATCGAGAATCGAAGCTGCGAGATATTCGACTGTTTCGAAACCCTGGTTAAACTGCCTGCTTTTTTCAATTTTGGATATCAGCGCATCAGGTATTGCCTCGCCAGTCTGATAATGACTCGCGTACGCTTTTAGTACTAATGGCTCTGAAGCCCAATTCTCCATTATCTGTGAAGGCAATTCGACAAAATCGCGTGGTACATCCCCCGCGGTCCGGTCATAAGGCTGATCCTGGAGCAAGCGATGCAGCGCATGTCCGAATTCATGAAACATTGTTGTTACTTCGTCGAATGACAGCAATGCCGGAACGGCGCCGGCAGGGCGTGTAAAATTCATGACCATCGATACTACAGGTGCTATCTTTTTTCCATTTCTGTATTTCTGGGTCCGGTAAGTGGTACACCAGGCGCCTGCCCGTTTACCATCCCTGGGATGAAAATCTACGTACAAGACACCAATATGAGTTCCATCGGCCTCCTTCACCTCAAATGGCAATACTTCGGAGTGATAAACGGGAATATCATTCCGGCTCTCGAACGTAATGCCATATAATTTATTAGCCACGTAAAACATCCCCTTCTGAACATTATTCAGACTAAAATAAGGTTTGATTTCAGATTCATCCAGGTTGTATTTCGCTTTGCGCAATTTTTCGGAATAATACCACCAATCCCATGATTGCAATTTAAAATTTCCACCCTCCTTATCAATGATAGATTGCATTTCGCTAAGTTCACCTTTGGCACGTTCCAATGCGGGCACCCATAATTTGAGGAGAAACGCATCAACATTTGCCGGCGTTTGCGCCATATTTTCATCGATCACAAAAGCAGCATAGTTTTGATAACCCATCAATTTTGCTTTTTCATCGCGCAGCCGAACGATATTTTTAATAATATCCTTATTATCTGCACTGTTACCGTTGTCGCCACGCATAAAATATCCACGGTAAAGCTTTTCGCGCAGATCGCGGTTTTTAGCATACTGAAGAAATGGAAGCATGCTTGGTTTTTGAAGCGTAAAACTCCATTTGCCTGAAAGTTTATCTTTTGTTCCCTGAATGGCGGCCGCGTCAATGACATCGGTAGGAAGACCATCTAAATCTTTTTGATTATCAATGACTAGTCTGAAGTTTATATTTGTTTCGGCCAATATATTCTCGCCAAATTGCAGGCTTAACTTCGAGAGTTCTTCGTTTAAAGCACGGAGTTTAAGCTGATCTCCGTCCGAAAGGTTGGCGCCACCCCGCACAAAATCAGTATAAATCTTTTCAACAACCCTTAACTGATCGGCATCAAGTCCCAGCGTTGCTTTGCGTTCGTATACACTTTTGATCTTTTTGAACAGTTCAGGATTGAGCGAAATATTATCATGATGTTGTGTCAATTTCGGTGAAATCACACGGGCCAGTTCCTGAATTCGCGGATTTGTATTGGCACCGTTAAGATTGGAAAACACCTTCGATACTTGCGACAACAATTCACCTGAATTATCATAAGGCAAAATGGTATTATCAAAATCCGGTATCCCAGATTTCTTAACAATCATCTCTATATCAGCTATTTGCTGACTGATTCCCGCTTCGATTGCGGGTAAAAAATGTTCCTCCTTTATTTCATCAAAGGGGGGTACCTGAAAGGGAGTTTTGTATTCCTTAAAAAAGGGATTATCAGAATTCATTCGATTTACTTTTTTTTGGGCAACCGATCCCAGGGTTAGCACCAGACCAACAATAATAAGAGCTAAATTTCGCATAAAAAATTTGTTTTTTCAGGGTGAAAAGATAGTGATTTTGAATCAAATAGGAAATGATATTTGAGGCTTTGTCTGGGATTCGGCAGAAATTGAAAGAATTGAATAATAATTTTTCTGTACCTTGCGCTTGGTTTTCAAACGTAAGAAAGAGGATTGGGGTTACAATACTGAACAGAAAATTTTAAAAAGCGCAAATCGAATTCAATTTAAAAACAACCTATTAACATATGAAAACAACTTTACTTTCCGTAATTCTGCTACTAATCTGTTTTAACATAAAAGCCCAGAATTCAGGTGACACATCTAAATATTTAAAAGTGATTCCTACCTCTGCTCTGGCAAATCGGATTGAGATCTCGTCTGATATTGATTCGACCTGGAACAAATGGAAGGAAAGAGGATATAGTTTCGGTTTTAATCCTGCGCTTACGCCAATGTACAGCACCGTTTATGGCATCTTAAGTACCCCCTATATGGTTCAGGTGAGGGGAAACGAAAACGAAAAAAACAAAAAAAGGTGGGGTTATCATCTGTTCGAGGGGTACGCGAGTGATGATAAATCGCGCATTACCATGCTCGTAAACAAACATACGGAATTCAATAAACCGGTTGGAGAGCTTTATTATTACAGTACAGTATATAACCATACTGAACCGGCCTACAATTGGTTACGCATTGGGTCTGACGTACAGCACCATTCTTTTCTTTTTAGCCGCGACAAAGCGGTATTTTATGGTTCACTTCAACTCACCAATGCAATTACACTAGGAAATATTGGGAAGGACCTGATCAGAAAGGATAAGCCGGAAGGGGATGATGAAAAGAACGCAGTTGAGGATGCAAAATTTGTCAACTTTACAGAACTCAAGGGAAGCGGCGACGGAACGATGTTTTACGACAAAGATCATAATATTGTTGTGATCAGAGTTGCAGGAAAATGGATGAAACTGGTTGTAGAGCAGCTTCCCGATTCGATACAGTATGGGTTTTAGTATGGATATTTCGGTATAGTACCAGCAAAAGTTCCCTATACCTCAATAAGAACTGTGACCGGATATACGTTTTAAATTATATATTAGATAATGTTTAAAGTTTATTTATACTTCGTTTTTCTTATCCTTCAAGGCATTACAACATCGGCTTATTCGTCGGTAGACACTAAGCTACCGAAAACCCTGAACGGGAATATCGATACATTCAACGTCAAATACCTAAATCAGCGATGCTGGTTACTCCGGAAAACAGATCCTTTTGAGGCAATCGTTATAGGCAACAGATCGCTGGAGCTGGCTGAAGTGTTGGGAGACGACAAAGGCAAAGCCCAGGTATTGAATTATCTTGGTATATGTTATTTAAAACTTAATGATGCCCACTCGGCATCAACCTATTTTTTTAAGGCACTCGCATTTAGTGACAGTTTAAATATCAACGTCGAAAAAGGGTATGCATTAAACAATATTGCAAGTTCTCTCATACTCGAAGGGGAATACAAGCAAGCATTGAAATATACATACAAAGCCTTATTGCTTCAAACACAAAATGATGACAGTAAGGGGATTGCTTATGCATGGCTTCGGATGAGCGATGTTTACTACCGCGTTCAACATTACGATTCGTTGTTAATTTCCGCAAAGATGGCTCATAAACTGCTGCTAAAGTTAAATATGGAAGATAATGCCCTGTTAGCACTGAGTAATATTGCACGTGGATGGGAAGGTAAAAAGCGATACAACAAGGCATTAACATGTTACCAGGAAATAATGAAAGCTGATACTACTGTGAAAAGTAGTTATGTAAATCTTGCCAGAGTTTGCAATCTTCTCAATTTACCCGATCAGGCTATTCGTTACGGAAATAAATGGCTGAATACTCAAAACGAAAATGGCTATATTTTACAACATATGTCAAATGCTTACGCGTTAAAGGAGGACTGGAAAGAAGCATACCGATACTCCCGCCTTAGTCAGACTTTCCTGGACAGCCTTATAACGGAGGAAAGAAAGGTACAGCTAAAAAATATGAGGATTCTACACAAAACCCGGGAAACTAAGTTGGAAAATGCGGAATTAAAGGCAAAGCTTAATGTTAAGAACCTGTATCTTTTCACTCTCGGAATAATTATTTTACTGATTGGCTTGTTGTTAACTATACTACTGGGCAAGCGAAAGCAGCAGTTTCAGTTGAATAATCTTCTGAATCAAAAGAACCAAGAGATTTGTACCCAACATGACCGTCTTGAGGAGATAAACCAGACCAAGGACAAATTATTTTCAATCATTGCTCACGATTTACGTGGTCCCATAGGAAGTACCTCAACTTTCCTTGAGTTACTGACAACCAAAGAAGGCGAATTTACTAAGGAAGAACTCCTCAATAACCTGATCTTACTAAAGAAATCTTCAAATGCAACTTTCAAACTTCTTGAAAATCTCCTTACATGGTCACTTTCACAAAGAGGTGAGATTGAATTCAAACCATCGAAAAATGATCTGTCCAAATTAGTTCAATCGAATATTGATCTGTTTGCATCGAATGCGGAAAACAAGAAAATTCAGATTGTAAATCAGCCACTTGAGCAACTAATTTTCGAATTCGATCATGATATGATCAATACAGTAATGCGCAACCTGATCAACAATGCAATAAAATACACGCACGAAAACGGTCAAATTACAATTTCTGCCACCGGAAATCATCGGCAGGTCGAAATCAGTGTCAAAGACTCAGGAATCGGGATAGACGACAAAACGGCTCAGCAATTATTTGTTGCACAGATAAACCTTATCCGGAAAATGGGTACCAAAGGTGAAACAGGAACCGGGTTGGGACTTATGCTATGCAGGGAATTTGTTGAGAAACACAGTGGAAAAATCTGGGTCGAAAGCAAGGCCGGTAAAGGCAGTACGTTTAAATTTACATTGCCCATGTGCCATTCAGTTGAAAACATTAGTCGATAATTACCGCGATTTCCACACTGTTACTGATTGACGACTGGCAGCACATATTCTGATATAATTATGAAGAAAGAGTTGGCATGCTAAGATAATTGATAATGGCCTCTTTCAAGATAAGTCCTGGAAAAGACTCTTCCGGCAATCCGGCTAAAGGCCCAGGGGTAGTAAATTCCAACCGTGACAACTGTCATCAAAATTTGTCCCCACATATACAGGAAGTCTGAAATCTGATCACTGTCGTAACCCATTGATAGTTGTTGTCCATTTACGATATTACTTTTAGTGTGACCAATAAAATAATGGTACAACCTGATGTAGGCCAACGGAAAATAAATACCAAAGGTGATTACTGCAAACACAAGTTCGATGGCAATTTTACCGGTCGCCGCGAAAAATCCGGTGTCCCATCTGATCAAAAAATCTTTATAGCGGATGTCTGCCATCCATTTTAAGATCAGGTAAATGTTTGGAACAAGACTAAACATAACTATTAACTGATATATGAGCAGGAAGTTTTGTGAATGGATATCTACAGTTGATTCCAGAATGCTGAACAGTACGATCCCCACAAGCAGAAATGGTATGAAAATGGTGAGTGTCATGATCAGAAAAAGTTTACCCCCCGCACCCTTAAACGCAAATTTATGTGTATTATAGGACGCTCCACGGATAAAAAAACTGTGCATATTTTTTATAAACCAGGGTACGTAAACTCCTAATGTGACAATGGAAAGCAACAGTCCTGTCACAATGATGCCAATGTAACGGACCGGATCATAATCACAATGCACTTTCTCACCATTATATTCAATGTTTTGAACCACAAGCTGAGTCATTAAGAATACAAAGCTAAAAGCGGCAAACAAAACGATAGCCAGATACAGAAAGAATAGTTTCGAAGGACCGTCCGCCGGAACTTCTGTGGCGGTAAGTTCATTCAATTCTCCAACCAGAAAATAATAAGGGATCATAAAGAAAAAGAAGAAGGCAATCCATAAAGGGAGCAACTGACTTCCGTGTAATGTGAAATTCAAATAAGTTTTCATTTAATAAAATCGTATAATTATTGAAAGTCCTGAAATATTGAAGGTTTTTAGCCAGCTATAAGGTTATATTTGCCTGATATTCTGAGTATCTTCCTTTTCCCGACTTTTCGGTGTAAACTTATAAATATCTTTCGGGAATGCACTGAGTTCTAATAATCTTAATGCAAATTTGATATTTACCCGTAAGAAAATTAGCTGTTTGTATCCGCTTTAAGTAATAAAAGCAGAAAAAGTAATCCTATCACGAAAAACAGGGCGATAGCCAGAACGGAATAACGCATGCTTCCTGTCACAACTTCAATAATTCCGAAACTAAATGTTCCTGCCACGGTGGCAAGCTTTTCCATCACATCGTAAAAACTAAAAAATGAGGTATGATCGGTTGTTTCAGGAAGCATTTTAGAATACGTTGAACGGGCCAACGATTGCGAACCTCCCATGACAATGCCAATAAATACTGCAGCTACGATAAATCCGACAGCGTTCCTAATCGTAAACGCATAGACACAAATGATTATCCATACAACAACCGAAATGATCAAAGACCTGAGATTCCCAATTTTACCTGAGAGCCGGGCGAAAAACCATGCCCCAAACATTGCGACCAACTGAATCCCTAAAATAGTGGGTATCAGGATACTTTCATTAAGCCCCAGCTCTTTTTCTCCAAAGGTTGCAGCCATAAACATCGTCGTGAGCATACCCATCATTAAAAAGAAAAAAGCAACCAGGTAGATACTTAGCCTGAAAGACTTTTTGACTTCGTTAAACACAGTCTGCAACTCACGATAACCGTTGGTGAAAATCCGACCTTTGGAGGTACGTTTCCGATAAACATATTTAGGCAAATATCGGAAGGTGATGGTGGAGAAACCGATCCACCAGATAAAGACAGTTAAAAAAGAGATGCGTGCAGGCATATCAGACTGTTTATCGAATCCGAATAGTTGCGGCTTCATGATCATCAGCAGGTTAAACAACAAAAGGATAACTCCGCCCAAATATCCCATTGAATAGCCCCGTGCGCTGATACGGTCCTGATCTTCAGGCCGGGCAATAACCGGAAGAAATGAGTTATAAAACACTATACTGCCACCGTAACCCAAGGTTCCCACTGCAAAAGCAATCAAGCCAAGCTCGATATGGTTTGCATCAAAGAAAAACAGCATTCCGCAACCTGTAGCACCAATGATTGTAAATGCGCGCATAAATCCTTTCCGGCGACCTGTGTAATCGGCCATCGAGGAGAACAGTGGCGATCCGATAGCGACCAAAAGATAGGCAATGGCAATTGCCCAGGAATAAAGCGCAGTGTTGACGACCTTAAATCCGAAAAAAGAAACCATAAAATCGTTCCCGTGACGTGTCACTGAGTTGTAATAAATGGGAAAAATAGCAGATGTAATGGTTAACTGATATACCGAGTTAGCCCAGTCGTACATCACCCAGGCTCTTATAACTTTCGGGTCGCCTTTTTTGATTACTTCAATATCTTCTCTTTTGATCACTTACCTGACTGTTATAAATCAATATCCTAAAACAGGAAACTCACTGATTCGTATCGAACTTTATTCCTTTAGTGTATTCGATCTGGAACTGACCACTTTCGTCAGAATAAATCATATAGGCATCGAGTTCCGGATGATGCTTCAGTAATTCACGTGCTCCTTCAAGACCCAGCACCATCAAAGGAGTATCATAACCATCCGCGGTAAGCGCATCTTTAGCGAGTACTGTGACACTTAACAGGTTGTTTTTATACGGATAACCTGTGTGAGGATCGATAATATGGGAGAACTTACGACCATCCTCCTCGAAATATTTCCGGTAATTACCTGACGTTGTAATAGATTGGTTATCAAGAAGAATAATAGCTTGCAGACTTTCTCCTGCGGCATTTCCTTCAATTGGTTTATCGACTCCTATTCTCCAGAAATCTCCTTTTGAATTTTTTCCTTTTGTCCTTACTTCACCACCAATTTCGATCATGAAATTTTTGATGCCCAGTTTTTCGAAATAACGATAAACCACATCGACAGCATAACCCTGGGCAATTGAGTTGACATCAATCTTAATCCCGGGAAGATCCTTGATCATCCTTCGGCCTTCGATCCGGATTTTCTCCATCCCGACATATTGCATGAGGCTGTCAATTTTGGAAGAGTCGATAACGGCTTTTTTTTCCGGTCCAAATCCCCACGCATTTACAAGAGGACCGACAG
>Ga0136636_10002240_pt1 | contig 11520 bp, 13 predicted proteins | sample AntDrymUQ8522106_2_FD_104653 | JGI IMG/M metagenome (GOLD analysis project Ga0136636, IMG submission 104653) | Polar desert sand microbial communities from Dry Valleys, Antarctica - metaG UQ852 (21.06) | ecosystem: Environmental > Terrestrial > Soil > Desert | place: Antarctica: Dry Valley... | reverse complement strand
TACCGTTTCAATAGGAATGTGCGGATGATCCTTTTTAAACAGCCGGATAAAATCCTTCACCGGCTTAGTACCATGGGTTTCGGAGCCATCTAATGAATAAGGTAATCCAATAATAACCCGTTCTACCGCTTCTGTGAAAAAGTAAGTTTTTAACCATGGCCTTAAGGAGTGAGAATCAATGGTAGTAAGGCCATTTGCTATAATTTGCAGGGGATCTGTAACAGCAATACCGGTTCGCCTGATACCATAATCGAGTGCCATTATTCGGGACATTGTTAAAAAAAAGATTTAAGTGAGATAAATATCCAGTAAACCATCGGGCAGGCTGACCATTATAATTTTTTTAATGCGATCAATATTCATCAGGGTGCTTTCATTCAGCGGAATCAAAACTTCCTTTTCACCTACCATTACAGCGCATAATACCTGATGGGGTTGTTCTATCACTTCACTCACTGTACCAATCAGTTTTCCAGCTTCAGTAACTGTGTAACCGAGCAAAGCAATAGTAGCATTGGTAGCGACAGCCTTCTGAAAGGCATTTTCTACCATCCATACTTGCTTTTGTAAAATAGCACATGCTGTTTCTTTTGAATCAATTCCCTCAAATTTTATCCAGGTTTCTGTAATTGACTTAGGTTTGGCATTTTCCAAAAAATAAGGAATCTGATTGCCACGAATCATTTCCACAAAAAGAACGGCAACACCTTTAAAGTCTGATTTTTTACCTAATCCATGACTAAGTACCAATTCTCCTTTCAATCCAAAGGTAGCCACAAGCTTGCCAATGGAAACGGTAGGTTGAAGCATTTTTTTGAATAATTGATATATGAAAAATCCCGACATAACCCTTAAAGGAAATGTCGGGATAATGATTTAACCAAAATGAAATTTAAGCTTCTCCGGCAGGTGCCTCTCTAGATGTATTAGTGGCCACATTAGATGTATCCACTTTTCTAATCATAGGAGATGTTTTTCTGGCACGCAGATTCTTTTTGTTTTCATCAGCACGACGTACAAGAGCAGATTCATGCTCCTCATGCCATTTTTGGAACTTAACCATGGCAGTAGCTTCGTCAAAAAGACCTAATTTAACACCTCTGAGCAAATGCTTGAGGTACAAAACACCCTTAAAACTCAGGATACGACGTACAGTATCAGTGGGTTGAGCACCTTTATGTAGCCAATCAAGCGCTTTTTGGCGGTCAATTTGAATGGTGGCAGGTACGGTCAAAGGATTGTAAGTTCCCAATTTTTGAATGAACTTACCATCACGGGGAGAACGAGCGTCAGCAACTACAATAAAGTAGAATGGCCTTTTTTTAGAGCCATGACGCTGCAGGCGGATTTTAACTGGCATTATAAATAGAAATTTAAATGCTGTGAAGAAATAATTGTTTAAAAAGCAAAAATAAACAGTTGAATCAAACCGCCAAATTTTTTGCATGTTTTTTTAACAAAAAACATTCAAAATCTAACCCAATATCTATAATTTATCTTCCAAGCATGCCTTTAGCCATTCCCGCAGGCATTTTATTCATTGTTTTCATCATTTGCTTCATTTGTTCAAACTGCTTCATAAATGCATTTACTTCCTCCATAGGCTTACCGGAACCGACAGATATACGCTTTTTACGACTTTGATCAATGACATCGGGATTGCCTCTTTCAAAAGGGGTCATGCTTTGGATCATAGCTTCAATTCCTTTAAAAGCATCATCACGTATATCCATATCCTTGATTTGCTTTCCAACTCCCGGAATCATACCCAACAAATCTTTCATGTTACCCATTTTTTTTATCTGCTGTATTTGTTGCATAAAATCTTCAAAATCAAACTGATTTTTCCTGATTTTCTTTTCAAGTTTACGGGCTTCTACTTCATCAAATTGAGCTTGCGCTTTTTCTACAAGACTTGTGATGTCCCCCATTCCCAAAATTCGTTGTGCCATCCTTTCAGGATAAAACACATCGAGAGCATCCATTTTTTCGCCATTGCTTACAAACTTAATGGGCTTGCTTACTGTGTATTTAATAGTTAAAGCAGCTCCGCCTCTTGTATCACCATCCAGTTTGGTAAGTACTACCCCAGTAAAATCAAGACGATCATTAAAAGTTTTTGCAGTGTTTACAGCATCCTGACCGGTCATGCTGTCAACCACAAACAAAATTTCTGTCGGGTTAACGGCTTTTTTGATATTCTCAACCTCTGTCATCATTACTTCATCCACCGCAAGCCGACCCGCCGTGTCAATGATGACTACATTTTTATTTTTTGATTTTGCCTCCTTTATGGCATTCAGTACAATGGAAACTACATCTTTATTTTCTGGCTCGCTGTACACATCTACATTTACCTGCCCGCCCAGCACCTTTAATTGATCTATAGCCGCCGGACGATAAATATCGGCAGCTACCAATAAGGGACTTTTACCTTTTTTTGTTTTTAAGTAATTGGCCAGTTTACCACTAAAAGTAGTTTTACCACTACCCTGCAAACCGGCAATGAGTATAACAGCCGGATTGCCTGTAGCATTGAAAGGAGTTGCTTCTCCGCCCATAAGTTCGGCTAGCTCGTCTTTTACGATTTTCACCATTAACTGACCCGGACTTACCGAACTGATAACCTTTTCGCCATTAGCCTTTTCCTTTATTTTATCAGTAAACTCTTTGGCTATTTTATAATTCACATCAGCATCTACCAGCGCACGTCTTATTTCTTTTACCGTGTTAGCAATATTGAGTTCATTTATTCGGCTCTGACCTTTGAGTTGCTTAAAGGCTATATCTAATTTATCGCTTAAACTTTGGAACATGGTGTAATTATAAAAAAGTGGTTTATGCAAAAAAAGATGCAACCAAAGGTTACATCTTCATCACAATTTTGCAAAAATAGGGTAAAACTACACAAATGAAAGCATTCCTTTTGACCAATTTCAACAATTAAATTCCCAGATATCCTCGAAGCAGCAGGCACCGACTGCTGTTCTGCAACTTCAAAATCGCTTTGTCCTTTATCTGCCTCACTCTTTCGCGGGTAAGTGAAAAATGGTGGCCAATATCTTCCAGACTCAAGGGGTTATCTATACCTATGCCAAAAAAGTAGCATAAAACTTCTTTTTGACGAGTGGTAAGGGTACTCAGACTACGGCTAATTTCAGTTTTAAGCGATTCTACATGATCCACCTTGAGGTTAGTAATCTCGGCATTAGGATTTGGCATAAGATCCACCATTGATACCTCCTCCCCCTCGCCAAGCGGGGCATCCATGCTAATATGGCGATGCGAATACCCTAACGTTGTATTTACTTCTTCTATATCAAGATCGAGTAATTCAGCAATTTCAAAAGAGGTTGGCTCCCGCTCAAATTCCTGCTCCAGTTGACTAAAAGCCCTGCTGACCCTATTGCTTAATCCCACTTTGTTGAGCGGTAAGCGTACTATGCGGCTTTGCTCCGCAAGTGCTTGCAATAGGGATTGGCGTATCCACCATACGGCATACGAAATAAATTTAAACCCTTTTGTTTCATCGAAACGCTGTGCTGCGCGGATTAAACCAAAATTTCCTTCATTAATAAGATCACACAAGGATAATCCCTGATTTTGATATTGCTTAGCTACACTCACAACAAACCGAAGGTTAGCTCCTATCAAAAGATCGAGAGCTTGCTGATCTCCTTGACGAATTCTTGCTGCAAGAAGCACTTCTTCTTCTGATTTGATTAATGAAACTCTGCCAATTTCCTGTAAATACTTCTCAAGGCTTTGAGATTCCCGATTGGTAATTGACTTGGTTATTTTAAGTTGACGCATGCTCATAAAACGATATTTTAATGTTAGGTTGTTTTACTTTTCAACGCTGCATTTCTCACAATCACGGTATATCTAAGATTTTTTTCGTTTGGGCAATCACCAAACCATTTTGGTCTTACTTTGTAGGCACAAGGTACACATCTTATATATTTGTGAGCAATATTTATTAGAAAAAAAGGTAGAATTACGTGTAAAATCAGCAAAAACACGTATTAAAAGGATAAAAAATTTAATGAATCCGGAAAAATTTTTTTGATGGTTAAAATAATTTTCTATTATTGCATTCCCCGCATTGTTGTGCGTTCCGGCTAATCCCGTTTTGCAAATGAGTAAAAAACACATGTTTTCCATAGAGTTTCCTGTTAGGTGCTCCCCTGCCATATTATACGAATTTCTGGCTACCAGCAACGGCCTCCAAGAGTGGTTTGCTGACAAAGTAGATGATCGGGATAATCATTTTATATTCAATTGGAATGGTTCCATTGAAAAGGCTGATGTAGTTGAAAAGGTACAAGATCACCTTATCAGATTCCATTGGGTAACTGCTCCGGCTAATGAATACTTTGAATTTAAAATTGAAAAGACTGAAGTAAGCAACCAAACTATTCTTATTATCAGCGACTTTGCGGAAAAAAACGAAATCAAGGATCAGAAGCAATTGTGGGATTACCAAATAAAGGAATTATTTCATAGATTAGGAAATTAAACCTTTTATTCTCCCTCCAAAATCAACTTGCACAATGCCAAAACATTGTCGGGTATGTTTGTCCATTGGTTTATCGGCACCTTTATAGCCAACTTAAATACCCCGTCAGGGAAACCTTCTTCCGATAAATCGGCTGCTTCGAGGCATAAAATACCCTCTTGTGGAAGTTCATTTATCCAGGGATTTGAACTGAAGCCTGCATAAAGCTGACATCCATTAATCATAAAAGGCCATCCTTTAGTTTTTATAGCAATATTTAATTTACTATAAAAAGATCCTGAAATAAGCCATTGAGCAGTAAAATAGTGTCCCCACCAAAAAAATGTTCGGAGTGCGAGAAACCCTTTCTCCCGGCTAAAAATCCTTGGATAGTCCAACATGACCCATGGAAATCCTTGATATTGTTCCCCTTTGGAAATTTTAGGAGAACCAGAAACTTGCTCCACCCATGCAGGAGCATTGCTTTCAACTTCGGATACAAGAGCAGTACTGAGGCTGCCAAACAACTCATAAATATTGCTGATTACCCGATTTTTAGTTAAAATGAATTCGGAATTCATCATTAAAGATAATTCTGAGGTTGAAAATGTTACTTTTGGGTCGTCCATATTCTGCAAATTACTGTTCATTTGTGTTTACCAAGCTCGATAAATTAATTATTCGTGCCTTTATTGGCCCTTTTTTTGCTACCTTTCTACTTGCCATTTTTGTATTGATTTTACAATTTTTCTGGCTTTGGATAGACGATTTTGTTGGCAAAGGCATTGATACACCTACCCTGCTAAAGGTTATTTTATATGTGGCGGGCAGTTGGGTTCCGGTTGCACTTCCTTTAGCTATGCTTATAAGTACCATCATGACCTTTGGTAATTTGGGCGAAACCTTTGAATTGATTGCGATTAAATCGGCTGGCATTTCGCTGCTGCGTTTTATGCGACCCATCCTTGTAGTAAGTCTATTGGTATCGGGGATTGCATTTTTGTTCAACAATAATATTATTCCTGTTATAAATTTAAAACTCAACAAACTAAAATACGAGATTGTATATACAAAACCTGCATTTGACATTAAACCCGGCGTATTTTACGATAAAATTGAAGGTTTCATAATTAAATTAGGTTCAAAAGAAAAAGATGGCAGCAGTATTAAAAACGTGGTTATTTATGAGAAAGGTAATTATTTGCAAGACAATCTTATATTAGCAGACAGTGGAAGTATGTCGGTGAGCGACGATAAACGTTTCCTTGAATTTGATCTGCAAAGTGGTACACGGTACGAAGAACAGGGACTGCGGAATGCAATTAATACCGAATTAACACGGATTCATTTTACCTCCTACAAAAAGATTTTTGATCTTAGTAGTTTTTTTCGGGTAAAAACTTCGGATAGTCTGTTTAAGGACAATTTTAGGATGTTGAGTATGCGACAATTAACCACATACAATGATTCAGTAAAATCAGCGCTTAAAAAATCTACTGAAACCAGTATGAAAGCCAGTGCTACCTACCTATCTTTTGTTTCTGCAAATGATAGTGGTGACATCAACTATCGAGTGGTTGTACCTGCCGCAAAAAAAACCATAAAAGAAATTATTCCGGATAGTGCTTTTTCCGTTTGTATGGATATGGCCATCAGTAAATTGGGGAGTGCGAAATCTGATATAGAATACCTCTTTACCAACTATAAAGAAAGGTCTAAGGAAATAAGAAAATTTGACATAGAGTGGCAAAGAAAGATCGCTTTATCTGCGGCATGTTTTGTTCTATTCTTGATTGGAGCCCCTTTAGGATCCATCATTAGAAAAGGCGGGCTTGGAGCACCCCTTGTATTTGGTATCATATTTTTCGTTATCTTTCATCTGTTAAATACATTTGGGGAAAAACTCGCAAAAGAAGGTGTAATGTCACCCTTTGGTGGTATGTGGATGGCTTCCATGGTTTTGCTACCATTGGGGATATTTTTAACCTATAAAGCCCTGAATGATTCAGAATTGCTGAATAAGGAGTTTTATTACCGTAGTTTTAACAGCCTGAAAAGTTGGTGGAACCGCATGAGGGGGTCACGTATAAAAAACTGATGATATGAATAGAAGAAACTTTATTTCGAAAAGTTCGCTTACTGCAGCGGGTACTATTGGCATAGGAACCTTATCCGCAAGTTTCCTCAGCAGTTGTAGCAGTAGTAGTAAAATGATAAAAAGCGGTGCTTTTATGCCCGGGTTCAGTCAATCTCCTCTCGCTTATGGCTACAAAGATCTGGAACCTTATATAGATGCACTTACCATGGAAATACATTATACAAAACATGCAGCGGCTTACACACGCAATATGTCCGAAGCCATAGAAATGGAAAAATTGGGAGGATATCCTTTGGAAACACTTTTATCGAAAATTTCCAAATACTCAGCAGCTCTTCGCAATAATGCGGGGGGACATTACAATCATGAAAGTTTTTGGAAATGGATGACTCCGGGTGGCAAAAAAATATCTACTGAATTTACAAAAGTCATTGAACAGCAATTCAGCTCAGTAGTAGCCTTTCAAAATGAGTTTAACGCGGCTGCAGGCAAGCGTTTTGGAAGTGGCTGGGCATGGCTCGTACTGGATAAAAACAAACAACTTAAAATAACGAGTACCTCCAATCAGGATAATCCATTAATGGATATAGCTGAGGTAAAAGGATTTCCTTTACTGGGATTAGATGTATGGGAGCATGCATATTATCTTAAATATCAAAATAAAAGAGCCGATTACGTTAGCAATTGGTGGAATATTGTAAACTGGGATGAAGTAGAAAAAAGATTTAAATCCGCCATAAGCTAAAATACCAACAAAAAGAATGAAAACGACTACAAACTGGAAAAAAAATCTTGAATTTGACAGCCAATTTGAGGAATATACTATTAGTAATCTGAACGGCGGGAATGATACGGAAGGAAATCGTTTGGGATTCAGTCCAAAGGCTCTTTTACTGAGTGGGCTGGCCGGCTGCAGTGGAATAGATGTAGTGGACATTTTAACAAAGAAAAAGGTAGTTTTTACTGGTCTTGAGATTGTGAGCGAAGCGGAAACATCAGAAACACATCCCAAGGTTTTTACAGCCATTACCATTGTTTATAAAGTACATACTGCGCCCGAAAATTTAGATAAAGTAAAACATGCTGTTGAGCTTTCGCTTACAAAATATTGCGGAGTATCTGCCATGCTAAGCAAGAACAGCCCTATAATCCCGATTATAGAGATTATATAATGGTACAAAAATGTTATGGATAGCTACAAACCGGCAATCAAAGTGCAGGGATACATTACTTTCATCAGTTTTGTATTGCTAATTGCAAAATTTTGGGCCTATCAAATGACCCAATCGGTATCCATCCTTACAGATGCTTTGGAAAGTATTGTAAATGTAGTCGCCGGAATCATTACCCTCCTTAGCCTTAAAATTGCCGCCAAACCAAGAGATAATTCTCATCCTTATGGACATGGTAAGGCCGAATTTATTTCTGCGGGTATAGAAGGCACGCTCATTGTTTTGGCTGGATTTTTCATATTTTACGAAGCCACTCTCAGATTTTTTGAACCACAGCCTTTAAAACAAATTGAGCAGGGGCTTTGGATTTTGGCGCTGAGTGGTATTATTAATTTGGCAGCAGGGTGGTGGAGCATACAGACGGGAAAGCGCTCTAATTCTGCGGGTATAACTGCCTCAGGTAAACATTTATTAAGCGATGCACTTTCTACAACAGGATTGATCCTTGGTCTTTGGCTCCTAAAAATAACAGGATGGCAATGGCTTGATAGTACCATGGCCATCCTGTTTGGATGCATACTTATAATAACCGGGTATAAAATTGTACGTTCAAGCCTGGCAGGAATTATGGATGAAGCTGATGAAGAACTTATGCAAAAGCTGGTAACTTTACTTAATGCAAATCGCAAATCTGACTGGATAGACCTGCATAACCTTCGGTTGATAAAATATGGGAACAGATTACATATTGATTGCCATTTGACACTTCCCTGGTATTACAACCTGCATGAAGCACACCAAAAGGTAGATGAATTGACTGATCTTGTAACGGGAAATTTCGGGGATGCCGTAGAATTTTTTATACATACCGATGGTTGTTTGCCATTTTGTTGTAAGATTTGCCATAAACAAGATTGCAAAGTGCGTCAAGAATCTTTTTTGCAAACAATAGAATGGACAACTCAAAATTTATTTCAAGACAAAAAACATGCTACCATTAATTCAATCGGGTAAAGATCTTACTCCTTATATAGACCATACCGTGTTAAAACCCGGGCTTTTATTAAATCAGGTAAAAACTGCTTGTATGGAAGCTATAGATAATGGATTTGCCGCTGTATGTGTTCCTCCGCTTTTTGTAAAAACCGCAGCGTCTTTTTGTCTTAGTACCAAAGTAAAAGTAGCTACTGTTATTGGCTTCCCTTTTGGGTATTGTGCTGTAGAAGCTAAAATTGCAGAAACATTACTAGCGATGGTAGATGGGGCTGACGAATTGGATGTAGTGATTAACTATACCGCCCTAAAAAATGGCGATTATGTTTTTCTTGCCAACGAAATCAATCACTTGATGCACATAATAAAATCAAAAAACAAAACAATAAAGGTTATTATAGAAAGCGGAATACTGACGGATGAGGAAATAATACGTTGTTGTGATATATACGGAGCCGCTGGTGTTGACTTTGTAAAGACTTCGACAGGCTATGCGGAAAAGGGAGCAACGCTGGAAGCTGTAAAACTCATCCGGTTACATCTTGCAGCTAGCATAGGGATTAAGGCATCTGGCGGCATTCGCACTTACGAATTTGCTAAAGCCCTGGTGGAAGCAGGAGCCACGCGGATAGGATGTAGCAGTAGCTTGCAGATTATAGCAGAGCAACAAGCAAAAGGTAATTATTAACGTGGTAATGTGGCGAGGTAATGAATTTGCGGCCTATTTTTGTGCAGATAAATGTAAAAACATGATGAATTTGAACATTCCATTAAGCATGATTTTTCTGATTGGTTTGCTGATTCAGAGTAATTTTTCAAAGGCACAAGCCGAACAAACAGAAATAGTGGAGGTAATCCGTGACCTCAGATTGGATGAACTTGCCAAAAAACAATACCAGATTAATAAGCTGACCGGAGAAGGTGGTATTTTATCAAAATTCAAAACCAGCAATGGCAAGTTCAAAGGATACCGTATAATGGTATTGAATACTAATAATCGAGAAATTGCATATCAGACAAGAGGAAAATTGGCAAACAGATTTCCGCAGCATAGGATATATCTTGCTTATCAGGCGCCATATTTTAAATTAAAAATGGGTGACTTTCTTGAGCGCTCTGAGGCGGAAGATTTTAAAAAGCAATTGATTGGCATCCTTAAATCAGGCGTTTTCGTAGTACCGGATGTAGTCAATATCCGACCAGAGGAAGAAGTAAAACTTATTGAAAAAGCATTAAAATCGGGCAATTGACTTTATCTGAAGAAATCCGCGAGTTGGCCGCGGCCTGCAAAGAAAAATATATTGACGTTAGAAGACATTTGCATGCTCATCCTGAATTAAGCTATGTTGAATTCGAAACAGTCAGTTATGTAAAATCTCAATTGGAAATATTAGGTTTAAAAACAATTGAAATGGGTGGTACTGGTCTTGTTGCCCTGATTGAAGGAATAAATCCAGCTAGCAGGGTAATTGCTTTGCGGGCCGATATGGATGCTCTGCCAATAGACGAGGCCAATGATGTTCCTTACAAAAGTAAAATTCAGGGTGTGATGCATGCCTGTGGTCACGATGCCCATACCGCCTGCCTGCTTGGTGCGGCAGATGTACTGATGCAAACCCGTGAAAAATGGGAGGGAACAGTCAAATTAATCTTTCAGCCGGGTGAAGAACGCAATCCCGGGGGAGCAACCTACATGATAAGAGATGGAGTCCTTGAAAATCCTGTTCCACAAGGCATTATCGCACTCCATGTGCATCCGGGGCTTGATACAGGTAAATTAAGTTTTCGCAAAGGAATTGTGATGGCTTCTGCTGATGAGATATTTATTTCAATAAAAAGTAAAGGAGGTCATGCAGCGGCTCCACAATTAACTACTGACACCATTCTTGTAGCATCGCATATAATTATATCCTTACAACAAATTATAAGCCGTAACAACAATCCCCTTAATCCCTCAGTTTTAAGCATTACTTCCATACAAGGCGGCAATACTACCAATGTGATTCCTGCTGAGGTAAAACTTATGGGTACCCTTCGTTGTCTGAATGAAGATTGGCGGGCAAAAGCGCATAAACTAATAGAACAACATGTACAGCATATTGCTGCCGCCATGGGTGCCGATATGGAATTGCATATTGACAAAGGTTACCCAACCGTACTAAACCATCCTGAGTTTACCGGAAATGCCTGGCAACTTGCGGAAGAATACATGGGGCAGGAAAATGTGGAGGAAACTGAAATGCGCATGGGTGCGGAAGATTTTGGCTACTATGCCCAAGAGATTCCGGGATGTTTTTTTAGATTAGGGGTTCGAAATATATCAAAAGGAATTGTAAGTAGTGTGCATACGCCCACTTTTGATTTGGATGAGGATGCTATTGAAACAGGTATTGCGGCATTGGCGTGGTTGGGAGCGAGTAGTAAACTTACTCAATAATTGCAGAGAGGAAGGGATTCGAACCCTCGATACAGTTACCCATATACACGCTTTCCAGGCGAGCCCCTTCAACCACTCGGGCACCTCTCTTTTTTTAGGAATGCAAAAATAGTGTTTTGGCACTATTTCTATAAATTTTATTCTTTCATCCATTTTTTGAGCTTTTATTCTCTCTGTATCAGCAAGTTTTACCGATGGTGTAAATATTAATAATTAATTATCTGATTAGCTATCAGACTCGGTTTGTTATGGGACAATTTAAAACTATATATCTGATTCACAGTTGATTAGAGAAAAAAAAAATCAAAAACTTGTCCCTTAT
>Ga0136636_10002239_pt1 | contig 11523 bp, 11 predicted proteins | sample AntDrymUQ8522106_2_FD_104653 | JGI IMG/M metagenome (GOLD analysis project Ga0136636, IMG submission 104653) | Polar desert sand microbial communities from Dry Valleys, Antarctica - metaG UQ852 (21.06) | ecosystem: Environmental > Terrestrial > Soil > Desert | place: Antarctica: Dry Valley... | reverse complement strand
GTAATAGCGATGCCGATGGGTGCGCGGTGGCGGCACCAGTTGGGCGATGCGGTTGATTAGCTCCAGTGGCGTGAGCACCAGTTCACCCGAGTACTTGTCGGACTGCAGGGGCTCTGAGTGGCCTTTGCCGCTGCGGTAGACCAAATCAGCGCCGCGTGAGCCGCTACATGGCAAAAAAGTAGGTGGGCGCAGTAACGCAGCAGACAGGGTAAGTCGTGGTCGCTCAGGTGCGCAGCGGCCTCTGCCATGCGCCGGGTGTTGCACGAAGGGCAGACTCCGCCATGAAGCGCTTTTTGTCCACCCTGCTGTTGGCAACCCAGGGTGAATTTGTTCTAAACGTAAGTGCTTGATCTGTAACGGGGAAATTTTTCACTCAATATTCGCACTCCCTCTGACTGAACAGAGAACAAATTCACCGTGGCTGGCAACCGTTGCCTGCTTGACCCAGGCGCAAAACGTGACGTACAACGGCACCCAACCGGCTGTGATCATTGACGTGCGCACGCCCCAGGAGTTTGCAAGCGGGCACATTGCGGGGGCCATCAACATTCCCCATGCGCGCATCAGCGAAGGTGTCGTTGGCTTGAAAGGCATCACCCAAACCAGCCCGGTCCTGCTGTATTGCCGCAGTGGCAAGCGCTCGGGCGTGGCCAAAAGCGCGTTGGAAGGTCAGGGTTTCACACAGGTGTTCAATGGGGGCAGTCTGGACGAGACCAAAAACAAACTCAAACCCCGCGCTTCGCCAAGCTGCTGACCTCCGTTATGGCCCATCGAGTTCGGCCAAACCCATCTTGCCAATAGCACAGAACAAACTGGCTTGACACCAAACAAGCGCCGTGCTTACAAAAAATAATGTTGTCCATGTTCAAAATTCACAGCTACGATTTGGGCCATGGCTGACATTCGACCCTCCAACCGCACCCACCTCACCTCCATCGCTGCGCCGATTTTTGGCGAGTTTGTTTTAGGCATCACGGTAGCCATGGCCGGGTTGTGGCTGGCTTCGCATGAGTCCGACATCGCCGCGGCCAGTTTTGGACTGACGCAGCAGGTGGTGGACACCATGTTCGTCTTGTTTCGTGCCATGGCCATCGGCGCAGGCATCGTGGTTACCCAGTCACTGGGCAGTGGCAATTCCACGGTGGTCAACAAGACCTCGCTGTCCATTCTGGGCGCGTGCACCTGGGTGGGTTTGATTGCGGCGGCATGGATGGCTTTTGGCGGCAACATCACGCTAGACGTTCTGAACGCGCCCGAGGAAGTTCACGCCATGGTGCGCATGTACATGATTTTCCTCGCACCGTCGTTGGTGCTGGATGCGTACAACATGTGCATGGCGTCCATTTTGCGTGCGCACTTGCAGGCCAGAAAATCCTTTTGGGTCATGGTGGTCATGCATATGTTGCATTTGGTTTTGGCGATTCCGCTGATGCGCGGCGTGGGCACTTGGAACGGTCTGGGCCTGGAAGGGTATGCCATTGCCCTGCTGCTCAGCCGGATGGTGGGGCTGGGCCTGCACCTGATGCTGTGGCGCAGGGGCATGAAACTGGTGCCCCGCCCGCGGGATTGGTGGGCCTTGGACTGGACCTACCTGACCCCGGTGCTGCGCATTGGCATTCCGGGCGCCGCCAATGAGCTTGTCTATCGTATCGCGTTCATGGTGTCGCTGGCCGCCACGGCACGCTTGGGGGTAGTGGCTTTGGCCACGTCGTCCTATACCTTGCAAATCCAGAAGTACGTACTGCTGGTAGGCCTGTCGATTGGTTGGGCGTGCGAGATCATGGTGGGCCGCATGATCGGTGCCGGCAAGCTGCGTGAGGCCGACGCCTTGGTGCGCAAAGGCGTTCGCAACGGCATGTTGGCCTCTGGCGCCATGATTCTTGCCGCAGCCATCGGTGCGCCCTGGGTCATGACCGTCTTCACACGGGACCCGGCGGTGATTGCAGCGGCCACGACACTGCTCTGGATTTCAGTGGCCTACGAATTGGTGCGCGTGTTCAACTTGGTGGTGACCGGAAGTTTGCGGGCCGCCGGCGACGTGCATTTTCCCGTGAAGGCCAGTTTGGCCTCTGAAATTCTTTTACTGGGCGTCGGGTCCTATATTTTGGGCCGGATATTTGGTTTGCCCGGCATCTGGTTGGCCTACGCGATTGACGAGGCGGTCAGAGGTTTGATCATGTGGTGGCGCTGGCGCTCCCTGGGCTGGACGCCCGTGGCCCGCAAGACGTTCAAGTCGCTTAAACAGCGCTAAGGTGGTGTTGCACGCTTTGCAACACATTCAAAACCGACAGGTGATGGGTCAGGGCTAGGCGAAACCACCGCAACCCGTTGGCAATCAATACAGGCTTTACGTACGTCGGCGGCCACCTGCGCGCTGTGGCTGCAGCTGTGCAGACAACCACCGCAGCACAGGTACGCAAGCTTAGCCGCGCGGATGGTGCAGGGAGTGCAATACCTTCAGCCGCTCACGCGCAACGTGGGTGTAGATGGTGGTGGTGGAAATGTCGGCGTGCCCCAACAGCATCTGCACGGCACGCAGATCAGCCCCGTGGTTCAGCAGATGCGTGGCAAACGCGTGGCGCAAGGTATGCGGCGACATGGGTTGGGTGATGCCCGCCAGCAAGGCATATTTTTTAACCAGCATCCAAAACATCACACGACTCATGGCGGTGCCGGGTGTCGTGCCTTTGTGGGTGACAAACAAATCATCGGTGGCGTGGCCTGCGAGCAACTCGCCGCGCGCTTGCGCCAAATACGTTGTAAGCCAATGACTGGCCACTTCGCCAAACGGCACCAGTCGCTCTTTGCTGCCTTTGCCAAATACACGCAGCACGTTGTCGTTCAGGCTGATGTTCAGAACTTTCAGGGTGACGAGTTCGCTCACCCGCAGGCCGCTGGCATACATCAGCTCCAGCATGGTGCGGTCACGCACACCCTGCGCCATGCTGACGTCGGGCGCGGCCAACAAGGACTCTACCTGGGCCTCGGTCAGTGTTTTGGGCATGCGCGGTGCCTGCTTGGCCGCCTGAAGCTTCAAGGTAGGGTCAGTGGGGCGCAGGTTTTCGCGCAGGGCCCAGCGAAAGAAGCGCTTGAACACCGTCAAGCGGCGGTTGGCTGTGGTGGCCTTGGTGTGTGCATGCTGGTGGGCAAAGTAGCCATCAATGTCGAGCTGTGTCACCTGCAACAAGGTTTGACCCTGGCCTGCTAACCACAGCGCAAACAGACTCAGGTCGCGCCGATAGGCCTCCAGCGTGTTTTTGGACAAGCCCTCCTCCAGCCACAGCCCATCGATAAAGGAATCGATCACCGGATCGGGCGGTACAACACGCGGCTTGGGGGCAGGCGCTGCCATGCTGTCAGCGGTGCCCGGCGACACGTCGCATCAACAACCGCAGCATGGGCTCACGCATGCAATTGGCGCGAGCTGTGTTGCGCCAGGTAGAACCATTCGTTGCCCGGCGTAGCACCCGAATTGGGAAACACGATGTAGCCATCTGCTTCTGCCAACACAGGCGTGCCGTCGTGGCGCGTGCCGATCACCGTGTCAGCGGTCACGGCCTCAAAGCTGGACCACGGGCGTGCAAAGGCGTCGTGCGGGTGCAGTCGGTCTGTCACCTTGGACAGTCGCAAAAACTCCAGGTCAACAACCGGGGCAGGATCTGCCGCCTGCACCAAGCCCAGATGGGCCAAAGTGTTGCCAATGGCTTGGTAAGCGACTTCAGGCGCATGGGGATCGGTGTGTTGCCCACACTCCAAGGTGATGGCGCAGCCACCTTGGCGGCGCATGTACTCGGTGGTGCCGACACCATAGCTGGGGTCGGTGCTGAGGAGCCCGGCGCGGTCTTGCGGCGGTGTGCGCGCCAGACGCTCGCGCACGCCCTGCGCATAGGTGGACAGCCAGCCTTCCACAATGCGCCGGGGGCCCAGACGCAGCACCAACGACTGCTCTTGCGCTGCCTGGGCGAAGGGTTCCAGGTCACCCTGGTTGTTATCAGGGCCAATCATGGCAAACGCTTCGGACGCGGCATGGAAGGTGTGCAAGTCCAGCAGCACATCGTGCTCTGCCAGCAAAGGGCACAGCACGTTGGCAATGCGGTCCTCAAAATCTTGCGGCGCGTCGGTGGGCTGCAGGTTGCGGTTCAGGTTGCGCTCGCCATTGCGCTGGACCTTAAGGTAAGCCAGCGGGTTGGTCACGGGCACAAAGGTGACACAGCCGCGCAGCAGGGTCAACATACCGGCATCGAAATCCGCCACCACGCGTTCGATGCCGCGGGTGCCAGCCACTTCATTGCCATGCACCGCGCCCAAAACGATCAGGCGTGGACCCGGCTGCAGGGCGGTAAAGCGGTGCACGCGCAACTGGCTGGTCGGGTACGCCACGGCGCACGCTGGTGTTGTTTGTTCAGACATCGTAAACCTTCGTATTCGTCCATCCATGAACCGCTGTGATGCCCAAACCCGGCGCATCCGCCAGCGTGATCCATGAGCCCTGTTGGGTCATGCCACCGTCCACCACCTGCCTATCGCACAGGTAGGGCCCATCCAAATCACAATACTGCACCACATCGTCATGCGCCACCGCGAGGTGGGCGGCAGCAGTGACGCTGATCACACCTTCCAACATGCAACTCATCATGACCGGGCGCTGGAACAATCGTGCCAACTGAATCACCTCAATGGCGCCGCTGATGCCACCTGTCTTCATGAGTTTCACGTTGATCAGGTTGGCACTGTTCGTGCTCAAAATTTGCAGCGCATCATGGGCATCGAACACCGACTCATCTGCCACCACCGGCGTCAGCGTGTTGTCGGTGACGAACTTCAAGCCTGCTAAATCACGGGCGTTGACCGGCTGCTCCAGCAGTTCCACCACCAAACCCGCAGCGTCAAGGCCGCGCATGACTTGCACCGCCTGCTTCGCGGTCCAGCCCTGGTTGGCGTCCAGCCGCAAGGCCACATGGCGACCCACAGCGCGGTAAATAGCCACCACGCTGTGCACATCATCCTGCCAGCTTTGCCCCCCCACTTTGATCTTGAGGCTGTCAAACCCTTGCGACACAGCGTCCACTGCCGCTGCCACCATGGCGTCTTGGTCGTTGACGCTGATGGTCACATCGGTTTTGATTTGAGGGTCGCCACCGCCGAGCAACTGGTACAAGGGCACGCCAAACTGTTGGGCACGCAGGTCAAACAAGGCAATCTCCAGCGCTGCCTTAACGCTGTTGTGGTGCCGTGCAGCCTGGTGAATGGTGCGCAACAAGGCGTTGAAATCGCGCAGGTCGCGACCTATCAGCCGAGGCGCAATCAAATCTAGGGCCGCGCGCATCGAGCCCAACAGGTCTCCGGTGATCACGGCCGTCGCCGTCGCCTCGCCATACCCTTTGAGACCATTGTGGGTCTCAATCACCACCACCAAGGCATACAAAGCATGCACCGTACGCAACGCAGTTCGAAAAGGCGCCTTGAGTGGGATATTGACCTCACCGACGGTGACGCTTTTGATCTGAATGGGGAGAAATGTCATGGCCAACGCCTGCAGCGTTTTGGAGCATAAACACAAATTGTAATGAAGCCACTGGCCAAAGCGATCAGGTCTCACCTTGAGCCAAAGCCCATATCACATGTTCGCGAACCAAGTCGCTGACGTCATGGGCCCGCGTTTGCAACGCAGCGCGCAAGGCGTCGCAGGATTCGGCATCGGAACCGCGCAACGCATTACCGAGGGCCACCGCAACGTTGCGCAGCCAGCGCTCATGGCCGATGCGGCGTATCGGGCTGCCTTCGGTGTAGCGCAAAAACTCGTCCTCTGTCCAGGCAAACAAATCGACCAGCTGGCGTCCCACCAGCCCACCGCGGGCGTCGAAATCTGGCAAAGCGCTGCGTTGGGCGTACTTATTCCAGGGGCAAATCAGCTGACAGTCATCGCAGCCATAAATGCGGTTACCCAGCAAGGGGCGCAGCTCAAGTGCGATCGGCCCCGCATGCTCGATCGTCAAGTACGAGATGCAACGCCTGGCGTCGAGCCGCCCCGGTGCGACGATGGCCTGGGTGGGGCAAACGTCCGAACACGCGCTGCAACTGCCGCAGTGCCCGGTCACAGGTTCGGTTGGCGGCAACGCCATGTCAACAAAAATTTCACCCAGAAAATACATCGACCCGGCTTCCCGGCTGAGCAACAGCGTGTGCTTGCCGCGCCAACCCAGGCCGCTGCGCGAGGCCAGTTCGGCCTCCAGTACGGGCGCGGAGTCGGTGAACACGCGGTAGCCCAGAGGCGCCCATTGCGCCGCCATGCGTTCGCTGAGCTTTTGCAAACGGCTGCGCAACACCTTGTGATAGTCCCGTCCCCGGGCGTAGACCGACACGATGCCCTGCGCAGGCTGGTGCAGGCGAGCAAACTCCACCGCTTGCCAATCCGGCGGCGTACCAGTGGGCAGGTAGTCCATGCGCGCGGTGATGACGCTGACCGTGCCCGGCACCAGTTCGGCCGGGCGGGCGCGCTTGAGGCCGTGCGCAGCCATGTAGGCCATGTCACCATGAAAGCCTTGGGCCAACCACGCGGATAATCCGGGCTCAGCGGTCGACAAATCCACGTCAGCCACACCGATTTGGGAAAATCCGAGCTCACGCCCCCAAGCCTGAATCTTGGAGACCCACGCACCACCGTCGTTATGTGTTTTAAAACTACTCACCTGCCCATTGTAAAAACCACGCTCTGGCATGACGAAACTGCCACAGCCCAGTTCGCCCAGGCCCTGGCCCGGCTTGATGCGCTACGCCACGCCTTCATCGAATTGCGCGGCGATCTGGGGGCCGGAAAAACCACCTTGGTGCGCCATCTTCTGGGGGCGCTGGGGGTTCAAGGCCGCATCAAAAGCCCCACTTACGCGGTGGTTGAACCCTACGAGTTGCCCCATTTGTCGGTGTGGCACTTTGATTTTTACCGCTTCAGCGACCCGCGCGAGTGGGAAGACGCCGGGTTTCGCGACATCTTCGCCAGCGATGGGCTCAAGCTCGCGGAGTGGCCCGACAAAGCCGCAGGCTTCCTTCCACTGGCTGACTTGGTAGTGCAGCTTGACATTCTGGACGACGTGGCCCGACAGGTCACGGTGACCGCACACACCCCCCTGGGCCAAACGCTGCAAGCGGCGTTGACACCTGTGACGGGCGGTACGGGAGAAGCGCCATGAAGCGCAGGCAAGTCATCCAAAGCGGCGCGGTGGTGTTGCTGCTAGGCGCGCAGCATCTGGCGCGCGCGGCCACCATCGTGGCAGTGCGGGTGTGGCCCGCCCCCGAGTATTCACGCGTCACCATTGAGTCTGACGCGCAACTGACCTACACACAAAATTTCATTCCCAACCCGCCGCGCCTGGCCGTGGACTTGCAAGGTATCCAACTCAACACGGCCTTGAAAGAACTTGTGGCCAAAGTGGGGCCGACCGACCCCATGATTCAGGGGATTCGGGTAGGCCAATTTGGTCCTGGTGTGGTGCGACTGGTGGTTGACCTCAAACAGTCAGTTGCACCGCAGGTTTTCTCCCTGACACCCGTGGCGGCGTATCGGCACCGGCTGGTGTTTGACCTCTACGCCACCAACACCGTAGACCCCTTGGAAGCCCTGATTGCTGAGCGACTCAAAAGCAGCCCGCCTGCGCCCACTGGATCAAAACCTGTTACCCCGACAGATCCACTGGGTGAACTAATTGCGCGCCACGCCGAAAAGCCCACAGGCCCCGGCTTGGACACCGCGCCCAGTCAGCCCAAGAATGCAGCTGAATCCATAGCCACAACCCAAGACAACACCTGGGACAGAGGTCCAAAAGGCGTCAACCCAGCGCCCCGCGCCACCGACCGGTTGATCATCGTTGCACTGGATCCCGGCCACGGTGGCGAAGATCCGGGCGCCATCGGTCCCGGCGGCACCCGCGAGAAAGACGTGGTGCTTCGCTTGGCCCTGAAACTGCGCGAACGCATCAACGCGGGACAAGTCAACGGCCAGGCTTTGCGCGCTTTCCTGACGCGTGATTCAGACTTTTTTGTGCCGCTGCATGTGCGCGTGGACAAAGCGCGCCGGGTTCAGGCCGATCTGTTCATCAGCTTACACGCCGACGCTTTTTTCACGCCCCGACCTCAAGGCGCCAGCGTGTTTGCGCTCAGCCAAGGCGGTGCGACCAGTACGGCAGCGCGCTGGATGGCAGACAAAGAAAACAAAGCCGATTTGATCGGTGGCCTCAACATCAAGGCCAAAGACGCGCAAGTCACCCGCGCCCTGCTGGACATGAGCACCACCGCACAGATCAAAGACAGCTTGCGCTTGGGCACCACCATGCTCGGAGAGATCAAACGTGTGGGCCGGCTGCACAAGCCCCAGGTTGAACAGGCCTCATTTGCCGTCCTGAAAGCGCCCGACATTCCGAGCGTTTTGGTTGAAGCCGCCTTCATCAGCAACCCCGACGAAGAGGCCAAGCTCAACGACAACGACTACCTGAACAAACTGGCCGACGCGCTGATGCGATCGATTGAGCGCTATTTCGCCAAAAACCCGCCGCTGGCCCGCAGCCGCTTGGTGTGAACATCCACGGTTGCCGATCTAACTGATGACCCGAGACGCCCTCGCCTCCCACTACGCCAAAAATCGCCGCATCCAAAGCCCAAGGCTATCTGCCCAAAACGAAGGCTACGCGCCGTTTCATGTCTGTCTCCGCGAAGATCGTTTTCTCATCACACAGTGGATCGACGCCAACTTGCCGTCACAGCGCATTGTTCCCGGCATGAAAATCCTGGGTGTCAATGCTCAGAGCGTTCATGACTATGATGCCACCCAACTGGCACCCTGGATATGCGCCTCCATTCAACAAGAATTGGCCATGAGCGTCTGGATGCCGCGGACTTTTTTGGCTGGCCCCCAAAAAAAACAAACCGAGCCCCTTAAGCTGGAGCTGCGTGACCCGGGGTCATACATGGCAGCAAGTGGTACAACGCATTGACGCTACAGAGCTGCCAAGCGCTGACACCGAAAAACCTGCTTTTGAGTGGACGCTGCTGCCGGGCAACATTGCCTATGTCGCACTCAACACCTTTGTAAGTCATGAAACGGCCGACGCTAATCTCCATGCCTTTCCCGACTTCAGCCAGGCCCAGGCCTTGATCTTGGACATTCGGGCCAATGATGGTGGAAGCGGCGACGTGGGTTTCGATATTCTGGGAACACTCACACAGCAGCCATTTGCGTGCAGCCATTCAGAAACCCGCAAGTACCGCTCTGTATTACGCACCTGGAGCCAGAAAATGGCGACCCATGCGTTTTCCGACGAACCTTTGCCCGCGCACCCGACCTACCACTTTGCGGGCAAGGTGGTGGTGGTGGCCTCGGCGCAAACCTACTCTGCCGCCGAAGACTTTGCCGTGGCGTTTGACGCCATGCAGCGCGGGCGCATCTTTGGTGAACCCACAGGTGGCAGCACCGGGCAGCCGCTGTACATCAAGCTCCTCGGCGGCGGCGCTGCCCGCACGTGCACCCTAAACGCCACCTACCCCGATGGCAAGGTGTTCGTTGGCGTGGGTGTGCAACCTGATCTGTTGGTGCGCCCCACCGTGGCTGATATCAGGGCGGGCACAGACACGGTACTGGAAGCTACCCAGCCTGAGTCGCGTGGGTAACGCCATTTTCATCCGGTGAGCAACATCGCCACCTTCGCCTGGCGCGCGATCACTTGCGACAGCGTGGGCGGCACGCAGCCTCGGTGCAACACACATAAGCTGGCGCTGGAAACAGCGCGGGCCAACAGCTTTTTAGCCACATCGCCGTGCACCGGGCCTGAACCCCAGTCATGCGCCAAGCCGTCTTCCACCACGGCAGACACCAGTCCCGCCAAAAAGCAGTCGCCAGCGCCCACGGTGTCCACCACCGTGATCGGCTCAACTTCTCGGCACTGAAATAACTGACCATGGCGCGTGAGCAACGCAGCACCTTTTGCGCCTTGGGTCAGCACCAAAATACTCGCCCGCGTGTACTGCAACAGGTGGATCGCCTGCGCCATGGCATCCGGTCCCGGCAAATGCAAACACGCCAAATCACCGTCGCTGACCTTGATGATGTCGGCGTAATGCAGGGCCGTCAGAACGTGGCGGCGGTACATATCCAGATTGGGCATCAATGACGGACGCATGTTGGCGTCAATCACCACGGTTCTGCCTGACTGCCGCTGCCCCGCCAACCACGGCAGATAAATTTCAGCATCATCCGGTGACAACGCCAGCCCACCTGTACACACCAGCGACAGGTTTTCGGCCTTCGCGCAGGCTTGCATCAGTTTGGCAGCGCTTGTGGCACGGTCGGCAACACCCTGGCGATAAAACGCATAGGTCGGGACGCCTTGGGGATCAACATTCACAACAGCCAGTGATGTGGGTGCCAACACGGCGTGTGACTCGGCTAAATACACGCCCGCATTCTTCAAAACAGCGGCCAGTTGTAAGCCAAACGGGTCTTTGGACATGGGATTGAGGTACAAAGTCCCCACACCCTGGCGAGCCAACGCCAAGGTCAGATTAAAAGGAGCTCCGCCAAAGCAAGGCTGCAGTTGTCCATCCGCGTTGGCGATCAGGTCCATCAGCGCTTCACCCGCCGCTGCGACCTGAACACCATCGTGGTCATCCAACAAAAAAGAATCCAACATAACTAAAACAATTTGATTTATTGATGATGTTGGCACTATAGTGGATACCTTCGGCCCCAACAAGGAAGTTTTCCGCCAGTTACACGCCCATGAACCACCGTTTTTCACCAAAGGGGCCTACAACGTTCTCTTGTTTGACCAGAACGGTATTAAGTTGCACGCTTCCAGCAGAGCGGTCTTTCGTCATGGTCGTTTGGTGAAAAAATGCCTGTCTGAATTGCCCCCCAGCCCGAACATGAGTTTCATGCCCCCTGATTCCCCTACGGACGAACCTGCGCTGCTGCGACCGCGCGGCTCCAACCAAGTCGGCATGCGCCAATTCAATGAGCGGGTGGTGCTGCAAGCCATTCGTCTAAACGGCAGTCTGCCCAAAGCCGACCTTGCACGCCTGACCGGTTTGACTGCACAAACCATCGGATTGATCACCACCCGACTGGCAGACGACCAACTGATCATCAAACAAGAGCGCACGCGCGGACGCATCGGCCAGCCTTCGGTGCCGCTGGCCCTGAACCCCGACGGCGCCTTTGCCATCGGCATCAAAATTGGCCGGCGCAGTGCCGACTGGTTGTTGGTGGATTTCACCGGTCAGGTGCGCCAGCGCTTTCGCCTGGACTATGAGTTTCCACAAATCGACTCGCTCTTGCCAGTCATTGCCCAACACATCCAGAGCATGCTGGCAACGCTTGGACCGCTGAAAGACAGACTGGTAGGCGTGGGTGTAGCAGCGCCATTTCAACTTGGCGGCTGGCATCGCCTGCTGGGCCTGTCGCAGTCCCAAGCCACTGATTGGAACCAGTTCGACCTGCGTGAAGCGGTTCAAGCGCTGGCACCGGCGCCGGTGGTC
>Ga0136636_10002238_pt1 | contig 11524 bp, 10 predicted proteins | sample AntDrymUQ8522106_2_FD_104653 | JGI IMG/M metagenome (GOLD analysis project Ga0136636, IMG submission 104653) | Polar desert sand microbial communities from Dry Valleys, Antarctica - metaG UQ852 (21.06) | ecosystem: Environmental > Terrestrial > Soil > Desert | place: Antarctica: Dry Valley... | reverse complement strand
GAAAGATCGTCACAGCCTCGTCGGGGCGGCCGGCGAGCTTGTAGCACTCGACCACGCGCTTGCGCACCCAGGCCCAGTGGGCGGGGGAGAGGCCCTCGCCCGTGTCGGCCTGCTTGCGCGGGCGGGTGCGCAGCATGGCGCGCCAGGCCTCGGCGGCGGGCTCCCACTGCTCCAGCGCCTCATGGGCGAGGGCGAGGTTGTGCAGCAGCGGGCGGGGCGAGCCGAGGCCCGCCGTCTCGCCCACGAGCTGCCGGGCGCTCTCCCAGAGCAAGGCGGCCCGTGTCCAGTCGCCACTGGTGGCGGCAAGCTGGGCGCCGCCGTCAAGCGCCTGCACGCGCAGCTCGCTGAAGGCCGGGTTCAGCGCGCCGAGGGCCTGGCTCTGGAGCGCCAGCTCGGCGGCCTCGGCGGTGGCGCCGGACTCGCGCAGGGCGGCGAGGCGAGCGTGGGTGGCGGCGGCAAGGTTCGCGGCGACGGCCACGATCTCCGGGTTGCGCTTCGCCACATCCTGCCAGAGGCGTAGGGCCGTAGCCTGGTCGCCAGCCTGAGCCGCGGCCACACCGCGATAGGCGCGCCCGATCACCGTGAGGCGCAGGTTGGGCAGGCGGCGCAGCTCTTCGAGCGTAGTGGCGGCGGCGCTGTCGCTGGCGGCAACCTGGGCGAGGCCGGACCAAAGGGAAGCCACGGCCTGGGCCTCGGGCGGGTTGAGGCCGCAGACGCGGCGCAGGGCGGCGACGAGCTCGGCGGTGGGGGGCAGCGGCTTTGCAGTGAGCAGGGCCTGGGCGGGGGCAAGCACGGCGCGAATGTCGGGGGTACTGCCGGGCAAGGCTGCGAGGTCGGCGCGGGGGCTAGCCTCTAGGGTGGCGAGGGCGAGCAGCAGCGCGGCGCCACGCGGGCCGCCGCCCGCCACAACCTCACGGTAGCAGGCCGTTGCCTCGGCGAGCTCGCCCTGGCGGTGGAGGCGCATGCCCAGCTGGTAGCGATAGCGCTGCTCGGCGGGGGCGAGGCCCACGGCGGCGCGCAGGTCGGCGAGGGCGCGCGCGTCGCGGGTGGCGAGGCCGCGGCGGAAGTAGGCCTCGGCGAGGGCAGCCTGCACGCGCGCATCCGCCGCCAGGGGCGACCAGAGCGAGATCGCATCGTCGAAGCGCCCGGCCTGGAACGCGCGCAGCCCGCGCTGGCGGGTATCAAGCGAGGCGCCGCTGCTGGGGGCGAACTGGCTGGGGGGTAAGCGACCCTTCGGCATAGGCGAGCTCCTTGCGGTCGACTGCGGTTAATAGTGATAGCGGCACGCTAAGATACGAATAGTTTCATCAACGACCTGATAGACGAGCCGATGCTCTTTATCGATGCGTTTTGACCAGCACCCCGCCAATTCGTGCTTGAGGGGTTCAGGTTTACCAATACCGCCAAATGGGTCTGCTTGAGTTTCTTGAATTAACCGAATGATACGGAGCGCCTTCTTTCGGTCGTTCGCGACCCACCAGGCTAAGTCTTCAAAGCCTGCTGGATCAAATATCAAGTTGCGCACGCGTGGCCTCAAGGGATAGCCCACCCTGCCGTTCTTTGGCTTCCAATAGCCGTTGACGCATAGTGTCGCTCTTCAGTAAGTATGCCGTTTCCCGCTCCGCCGCGATCTCTTGCCAGAGCGCAATCGGCACAATGACACTCACTGGGGCACCCTGCTCATCCACAATATATTGAATAGCCGGTTGTACAGTCATGGCTCCATGCCTCCCAGGATACAACGCTCAATGGCACTGTGCGTAGTATACCGCAGGGCACACACGGCTGCAATCACGAGCCACGGTTGTCGGTGCTCATAGCAGACGGCAGCTGAACTACGCACAGCGCCAAAACACACAAAGCCGCCCGGATCAGCGTATCTGATCGGGGCGGCTTTGCGTAGCACGTTGTGGTCTACGGGTTTGCGGGGCGCTCGCCAAGGGTGACCTCAAGGGTCCGCTCCTCGCCATCGCGCAGCACAGTAACCTGAACGGTATCGCCGGGCTGGTAGCGCAGCAGCAGCTGGCGCAGCGAGGTGTTGTAGTCGATGCGTGTGTCGTCGATGGCGACGATGATATCGCCGTCGCGAATGCCGGCCTTGTCGGCGGCGCTACCGGGGGTAACGGCGGGGGCACCGCTGGCGTTAGGCTGGATCAGGGCGCCATTCTGCACCGGGAGGTTTAGCTCGGCGGCGATCTCGCCGTCGATGGCCAGGTAGCTCACGCCCAGGAAGGGGTAGCGCACCTCGCCGCTGGCGATCAGCTGGTCGGCCACGCTGCGAAAGATGCTGCTGGGCACCGAGAAACCAAGGCCCTCCACGGGGGCGGCACTCGAGCTGTAGTCGTTCCTGTCGCCGCGCACCACGAGCGTGTTGATGCCCACAACCTCGCCGGCCAGGTTGATCAGGGGGCCGCCGCTGTTGCCGCTGTTGATCGCGGCGTCGGTCTGGATCAGGCCCTCCATCGAGCCAACCGAGCGGTTCAGGGCGCTCACCACGCCTGCGGTGACGGTGTTGCGGAAGTTGCCGAGCGGGCTGCCGATCGCCAGCACCGTCTCGCCGGGCTGGAGCGCAGCCGAGTCGCCGAGCATGGCCACGGCGGGCACGCTGCCCTCAACCTTGATCACGGCGACATCGTTGAGCGGGTCGGTGCCGATCAGCTTGGCCTCGCGACGGCTGCTATCGGCAAAGACCACGGCCAGCTCGCGGGCGCCATCCACCACATGGTTATTGGTAAGAATGTAACCGTCCTGGCTGAAGATCACGCCGCTGCCACTGCCCATGCCCTGCTGGCCGCGGTTGAGCACCGTCACCACGGCGGGGCCTACAAGCTGCACGGCCTCGACGGCGGTGTCGGAGCCTTCTACAGTGGCGGCGCCAGCGGCCGAGGCGGCGGGCTGGGCGGGCTGGGTCGCAGTGCTCTGGGCGAGCACGGGCTTGGACATCACGGGCGCAACGGCAGCCTGGCGGCCAGTGATGTAGAAGGCAGCCGCACCTCCGGCCACCGCGCCGCCGCCGATACCGATAAAGAGGCCAAAAAGCAAGATGGCGATAAGTAGCAGTGGGTTCGTTTTGTTCGGGCGCTCCATAGCGTGTCACCTGGATCTATACTGAGAGGGAGCCACGGCGGCCCCGGCGTTCCTGCGTACAGTATGCGCTCTCTGCCTAAGGATAGATTTAACAGGGGCTAAGAGCTGGATGAGAGCTTGGGCAAGGGGACGACGGTGGACGGTGGACGGTGGACGGTGGACGGTGGACGGTGGACGGTGTGGGCTATCGGCTATCGGCTAGCCCGAGCCAGATTACAGATTGCAGATTGCAGATTGAGCACAGCCCGACCGGCTATCGGCTATCGGCTATCGGCTATCGGCTATCAGCTATCGGCAACAGCAGAGGCGCTTATGGATCTACCCAACGAACTACGCATAGCGATTGAGCGCGAGCTGCGCGGCGACGCGGCCGAGCTTGCCCGTGCGGTCGCCGCGCTCTCTGCGCGCTACCGCGAGCATGGCCGCCCCGACGGACCACTGGATCGGGGCGCCGTTACGGCCTACACCGCCACACGCATGCCGGCAACGTACGCCGCGACAGCTGCCGCGCTCGCGGCGCTCGCGGCGCTGCTGCCCGCCTTCGCGCCCGCATCGCTGCTCGACGTAGGCGCCGGCACGGGCGCGGCGCTCTGGGCCGCCGCCGAGACATGGCCAAGCCTGGAAGCGGCCACGCTGATCGAGGGCGATCAGGCCATGCTCACCATGGGCCGCCGGCTCGCCGAGGGTTCCCACAGCGCGGCGCTGCGCGCTGCTACCTGGCGCAGCGCCGATCTGGCGGGCCGCTGGGAGGCGCCGCACCACGACCTGGTGACGGCGGCGTACGTGCTTGGCGAGCTGGCGGCGGGCGCGCGCGCGGCCCTGGTGGCGCAGCTGTGGGCGCGGGCAGACGGCGCGCTCGTGCTGGTGGAGCCGGGCACGCCGCGCGGCTGGGCCGTGATCAGGGCGGCGCGCGAGCAGCTGCGGGCCGCCGGCGCGAGCATTGTGGCGCCCTGTCCCCATCAGGCTGCCTGCCCCCTGCCCGCCGACGACTGGTGCCACTTCGCGCAGCGCATCAGCCGCACGCGGGCGCAGCGGGCGGCCAAAGGCGGCAGCCTTGGCTACGAGGACGAGAAGTACAGCTATGTGGCTGTGGCCCGGCAGGCGGGCGAGGCGATTGCGGCGCGCGTGCTGCGCCAGCCAGTCACGCGTGCGGGCCGCATCGAGCTTGCGCTGTGCGCCGACAGCGGCCTGAGGCGCGCGCTGGTAACCCGAGGCGACGGCGCAAACTGGCGCCTTGCACACGATCTGCGCTGGGGCGATCTGCTGCTCCCCGGCGCCTTAGAGGAGGCGTAGGGCGAGCCGATCCGGGCGCCCTCGGCGAACGATTCTTATGCAACAAGGCCCCCGCGCTAAAGTCAATGTGAACTGGACGTTTCTCACCAACCACGCCCAGGTGCTGCTGAGCATCGCCCGCAACCAGCGCGCCACGGCGCGCGAGATCGCCAGGCACGTCGGCATCACCGAGCGCGCCGTGCAGCGTATCCTGCGCGACCTCCACGACGCGGGCTATGTGAGCCATAGCCGTGAGGGCCGCCAGAACCGCTACGAGATCCATGGCGAGACGCCAATGCGCCACCCTGCCCAGCAGGGTCGCTCGGTGCGCGAGCTGATCGACGTGCTCGGCTAGGCAGCTCGGCACACCGCTCGTGGCCCCCCCTGCGCCATACACGACATTTTTTTCGTGATATAATGGTCGCCACAGAGTCGTAGTACGCAGAAGGAGCTTGGAGCATGGATCGCCTCAATCGTCGTCGCTTCCTGGGGTTCGCCGGTGCCAGTGGTATAAGCCTGGCTGCCATCACGGGCTGTGTCATGCCTCGCTCAGGCGCCGACAGCCCCGAGCTAAACACGAGCAAGCCGACCGTCGCCCCTGCCGTCGCCGCCCCTACCACCCCTGGCGTCGGCCCAACCGCCGCCCCGCCCCCGATTGCAGACCCGCGCAGCAGCGAGCTCGCCCTCCAGGCCCTGATCGAAGGCAACACGCGCTACGTCGAGCAGAAGCTCTCCCACCCCAACCAGAGCTTGAACCGCCTTACCGAGGTCGCTGCTGGCCAGAAGCCATTTGCAGCCATCCTGGGCTGCGCCGACTCGCGCGTGCCGCCCGAGATCGTCTTCGACCGAGGGTTGGGCGATCTGTTCGTGGTGCGCGGTGCTGGCAACTTCGCCGACGACGTAGCGCTAGGCAGCCTGGAGTTCGCCGTGGCCGTGCTTGGCGTCTCGGTGATCATGGTGCTTGGCCACGAGCGTTGCGGCGCCGTTGCCGCTGCGGTGCAGGGTGGGCCTGCCATCGGTCATATCGCCGGGCTCATCCATGCCATCCGACCAGCCGTGGAGCGCACCCAGGGAATGGAGGGCGACCCGGTGGAGAATGCGGTCAATGCGAATGTGCAGATCGTAGTCGAGAACCTGAAGAACACCGGTCCCATCCTCGCGGAGGCCGTCGCGAACGGCAGCCTGAAGATCGTAGGCGGGCGCTACGACCTCGACAGCGGCATGGTTCAGATCATCGCCTGAGCTACGCCCGCAGCACACGCTACCTAAGGATTCAAGCTTATGGAAGCCTTCGATACTCTGCGCAGCAACCTGCTGTCGCCGCTGGTGCTGGCCTTCATCCTGGGCATGATCGCGACGCTCGTAAAGAGCGACCTCGAGTTCCCAGAGCCGATCTTCAAGTTTATCTCGCTCTACCTGCTGTTCGCGATCGGCATCAATGGCGGGATCGAGCTGGCCGGCACCTCGCTGGCCGAGTTCTGGGCGCCCGCCACAGCGGCGATCTTCCTGGCTGTGGCCACCCCAACCTGGTGCTACCTGATCCTGCGTCGGGTCGGGCGCTTCGACGTATCCAACGCGGCCGGCATCGCCGCGCTCTACGGCTCGGTCTCCTCGGTGACATTTATCGCTAGCATGGCACTGATGGAGAGCGTCGGACAGAGCGTGGAGGGCTTCATCCCCACCATGGCCGCCCTGATGGAGTGGGGCATCGTGGTGGCGCTGTTCATCGGGCGCCTGGGGATGCGGCGCGATGGCATGAAGCTCGGCGAGGTAGTGCGCGACACGCTCACCGGCCGCAGCGTGATCCTGCTGCTGGGTGGCCTCGTGATCGGCGTGGTGATCGGTGAGCGCAACTACGAGCGGATCGAGCCGGTGTTCAACGATCTCTTTCGTGGTATCCTCACGCTTTTCCTGCTAGAGATGGGTATGGTCGCGGCCCGACAGCTGCGCGACTTTGCCAAAGTGGGGCCGTTCATGGTCGGCTTCGGGATTGGCATGCCGATCATTCACGGCATTGTCGGCGTTACACTCGGCACGCTCGCGGGCCTCTCCGTGGGCGGCGCCTTCGTGCTAGGCGCCCTCGCCGCCAGCTCGTCTTACATTGATGCGCCAGCCGCCGTGCGCGCTACGCTGCCCCAGGCCAACCCAAGCATCTACCTCACCTCGTCGCTCGGGATTACGCTGCCCTTCAACCTGCTGATCGGCCTGCCGCTCTATTACCAGTACGCCCAGCTGCTCCAGGCGTGGTGGTACCCGCTGGGGAGCTAAGGAGAGAACCATGGCGACCAACCCCATTACTCTGGTTACGATCATTGCCGAGGGCGTGCTGCGCGAGCGTCTGGTGGCCGATCTGAAGCGTCTCGGCGCGCGGGGCTATACCATCAGCGATGTGCATGGCCACGGCAGCAGCGGCGTGAGCGAGCAGTTCTGGGCTAGCCCGCAGCTGCGGATCGAGGCGCTTGTGAGCGCCGCCAACGCCGACGTGATCCTGAGCCACCTCCAGGAGCACTACTTCGCCGACTACTCCGTGATCGCCTATGCCACCGAGGTGCGCGTGATGAGGTCAGAGAAATATATGTAAGCGCTGTTTCAACGCGCGGGAGAGAGGAAAGCCGCGCCGCGGCGGGGGTGAGCTCTAGCGTATCGGTGTTATACTGCTTAGGAGTGCCCTTTTGTCCCTTCGCGTGGCACTCCTGGGAGGCAGTGTGTCCAAAACAATCGCCATTGTCGGTGCCGGGCCGGGCGGGATGGCTACGGCCATGCGCCTTGCAGCAGCCGGCTATACAGTTACAATCTACGAGGCCGCCGACAGAGTGGGCGGCCGGATGCGCGGCCTTGAGCTCGGTCCCTATCAGTTCGATACCGGCCCGACCATCCTCCAGGTGCCGCAGATCTACGAGGATCTGTTCGCCGCCTGTGGCCTTAGCTTCAGCGACTATGTCAAGCTGATCCAGCTCGACCCGAACACGCGCATCAAGTTCTGGGATGGCACACACCTAGATCTCAGCTCGAACTTGGCCGCCTTCAAGTCGCAGCTGGCGGGCTTTGGCCCCGAACTGCCCGCAGCCTTTGAGCGCTGGTACGCCGAGCATCTGCGCAAGGATGTGGTGGGCTACGGCCCCTACCTCGGCACGCCCGTGCGCTCGCCCCTGGCCTACCTGAAGCCCGGCGAGATCGCGGCGGCGCTGCCCTTCCGCCCCTGGGAGAGCCTCTACCAGCACTTCGAGCGCTTCTTCCCCGACGAGCGCGTCGTCTACGCGATGGGCTACCAGGCCAAGTATCTTGGCATGCACCCCAGCGCCTGCTCCAGTGTCTTCAGCCTCGTGACGTTTCTGGAGTTTCACTACGGCATCTGGCACCCCGAAGGCGGTTTCCGCGCCCTGGCCCGTGGCCTCGCCCGCGCCGCCGAGGATCTCGGCGTGCAGATCCAGCTCAATCGCCCCGTGCAGCAGGTGATCGTCGAGGGCGGCCGCGCCACCGGCCTGCTCATGGCCGACGGCGAGCGCATCATGGCCGACGCTGTGGTGCTAAACGCCGACTTCGGCTACGCCGTGCAGCACCTGCTCCCCGCCCACGCCCGCGGCCCCTATACCGACCGCAAGCTCGACCGTATGGAGTTCTCCTGCTCGACCTTCATGCTCTACCTGGGCGTGAACCGGCGCTGGGACGATCTGCCCCACCATCAGCTCTACCTGTCGCCCAACATTCGCCGCACCGACCCGCTCTGGGCCAAGAGCGCCGTGCTGGACGAAGAAGATCCCTCGTTTTACGTCTGCAACCCGACGATTGTAGACCCGGCGAACGCGCCCGAGGGCCACAGCACGCTGTTTGTGCTGGTGCCAGTGCCGAACCTGCGCTACCCGATCGACTGGGCGGCGAAGGCGGGGCCGCTGCGCGCGCTGATCCTGCGCCAGATGGCGAAGCTGGGCTACGAGGGCGTGGAGCAGCATATCGTCGCCGAGCACCACTACACCGCCGAGACCTGGCGCGACGAGCATCGCACACACCTCGGCGCAGTCTTCAACCTGATCCACAGCTGGAACCAGCTCGGCCCGCTGCGCCCGCACATCCGCCACAGTGGCGCCAAGGGGCTCTACTGGATCGGCGGCGCCGTCCATCCTGGCAGCGGCCTGCTCACGATCATGGAGGCGGCGAAGAGCGCGGTCCACTTCATCGGCGAGGACATCCCGGCGCCACAGCGGGAGCCGGTGGGCATAAAATAAGAGGGCGCCCACGAGGGGCGCCCTTACGACTACACGGCCAGTATATTCCTAGAAGACGCCGAGGAAGGTGGGCACGCGCAGAGCCTCGGGGCCGGCGAGCTTCTTGATCGCGTCGACGCCGGGGAAGGGCACCGGGCCAGCGAAGCCCGTGCCGCCCTGGAGGAATGGCCCAAGCGTGGGCACGGCGTCGGAGACGTTGTAGTAGATCGGGGCGGGCAGCGCGTTCGGGTTCGGGATAAAGCCGCCCACCAGCCGGGTGAGGGCGAGGTGCTCGGCCTCGGTGGCCGCGTGCTGCGCCGTGGTGGCCGCCAGGCGCGGGTTGCCTAGCTCGGCAAAGCGGCGCGTGGCTGCTAGATACGCGCCGGTGAAGGCTGTCTCGGCGGCGATAAAGGTGCCGACGTTGACCTTCTTGTCGCTGAGGAACGCCGTCGGCGTGTAGAACTTGTCGGCGAGCGACTTGCCGCCCAGCGAGGTCAGAATGTCCAGGTGGTAGAGCTCGGCGCTCATGGCCAGCTTGAGGTAGCTCAGCTGGAAGTCGCTAAAGCCCAGCGGGTTGTTCAGGATCGTATAGTAGTAGCTGGTCATCGCCAGCGTCTCGGCGGTGGCGGCCAGGTTCGCGATCGTCGCCACATCGTCCATGCTGTCGGCGGAGGCGCTTGCCTCCTTGATGCCGAACATGCTCGCGAAGCTGGCAATGGCGATCCCGCCCCCAAGCCCGGCCATGCCTTTGAGCAAAAGCCGCCGCGAGAGCGCTGCCTGATCCTGCTTTTCACTCGACATTATCATCTGCTTTCTCTAATTGGATCTCTGCACAGTGCAAAGAGCCACGATAAGAGTTATGATAAGCAATAGATGTGCCAGCCAGAACACCGCGCACTCATAGCGCTTTTTTGCTGCGCCGCGCTGCCCAAAGCCCCGCCGCAAGCGCTCCCGCACCAAACGCAAGGGGCGCCCACTGCCGTCTTCGGGTGTCGCCGAGCACCACACGCGCCGTGTTGTGGCCGCTGGCGCCGAAGACGCCGCCGCCGGGGTGGGTGCTTGCGCCAGTCAGGTACAGCCCCTTGATCGGCGTGCGATACTGGGCCAGCTCGGGGAGCGGGCGGAAGAAGAACATCTGGTCGAAGCTCATCTCGATGTGCATCACGTTGCCTTTTGGCAGCTCAAGCCGCCGCTCCAGATCCAAAGGCGTCTGGATGAAGAGGTCGGTGATCTTGCCGCGCATGTTGGGCGCGTAGCGGTAGAGCACCTCCAGGATGCTGTCGGCAACCTGCTCGCGCACGTCGTCCCACTGCCGCCCGCCGCTCAGCTCGTAGGGGAAGTACTGCGCCCAGAGGAACACGCTGTGCTTGCCGGGCGGCGCCACGTCGGGGTCGATCGCCGAGAAGGTCATCGCGATCACGGCGGGGTCGCGTGAGGGATTGCCGCCGAGGTAGTCCTCGTAGGCGCGGCGCACATGGCCCATGCTAGGGCTGAGCAGCTGTAGTCCGTGGTGGCTCTCGTGAGGCCGCCCGCCACTCGGGGCACCGAGGTAATCGGGCAGCTCGTCGGCGGCGCAGCGCACGGTCATGCCAAAACCGTTGCCCACGCGGATGTTATTGAGGCGATGCACCAGCGTGCTCGTAAGGTGCTCGGGGCCAACCAGCTTGAGCATGGTGGTGAGCACGTGGGCGTTAGAGATCACGATCGGCGCGCTGTAGCGCTGGCCGTCCTCGGTCTCGATGCCCTGCACCTTGCCGCTCTGGATAAGAATGCGGCGCACCGGCGCATCGAGGGCCACGGTGCCGCCGAAGCTTTTGAGGGCGGAGGCCATGGCCTGGGTGAGCATGCCGCTGCCGCCGCGCGGGTGGGCGGCGCCGCTCTGGTGGAGCATCGCGTGCCAGCCCACAAAGTCGCCCGCGCCGATCTCGTCGGGCGGCGGGCCGCTCTGCGCGGCGAGCCATGTCATCGCGGCGCGCATCGGCTCGCTCTCGAACGTCTCGCTGATCTGCTGGCCGTAGCTGCTAAAAAGGCGCCGCGTAACCTCCAGGGGGTTGCGCTGGCCCGCCGGGAGGCGCGGCACGGCGGCGGCCACGCTGCCAAAAAGCCGCTCCACAGAGGGCGGGTTGAGGAAGACATCGAACACCGCCTCGTTGAGCGGGGTCCAGAAGGCGAGGAACTTGCGGTAGGCCTCGGCGTCGCGCGGGCTTACGGCGGCGATGCTCTGGATGGTCTTCTCGGTATCCTTGTAGAAGCTGATCGCGCCGCTGCCGTCGGGGAGCGGGTAGAAGGCGAAGGGGTCCATCTGGATATACTCAAGGCCGTGGCGCTCAAGCTCCAGGTCCTTCACGATCGGGGTGAGATGCACCATAATGTGGGCGGACGAGCCGACATCGATCTTATAGCCGGGGATGACCTCCTCGGTGCAGACGGCGCCGCCCACGATGGGGCGCCGCTCGGCGACGAGCACCCGAAGCCCGGCCTTCGCCAGGTAGCCGGCGCAGGTGAGGCCGTTGTGCCCCCCGCCGACCACGATGACGTCATAGTCTGTCTGTTGGGCCATGACTGTTCTTTCCGTACGCTGCTGCTTACACCATGTGTAGTATACGCCAGGTAGCGGGCGCTAGCGCCCCGCGGCGCGGGTGCGGCGTAAAGTTTCGGGCTGCCCGATGGCCGGCGGCTGAACGCCGCGCCGACCGGGCCTACGGCCGCGCGTCCGCCTACGCGGACGCAGCACGGCGTCGGCGCAGGCGGACGCGCGGCGCGAAGCGCCCCTGTGGCGCGACTTCCGTCGCCCGCTGCCCCGCCTGGGCCGAAACAATACGCCGCACCCCCGCACCCGCCTCTGCGCAAAGGCGCGCCGACTCTCGGCTATACTGTGCCGGGATGAGCCCCCTCCACCAGAAAGCCAGGCAGTGATGGATAGCAGCTCTAGCCTTTCCCAACAGGTAGCCAACCTCCACGTG
>Ga0136636_10002237_pt1 | contig 11524 bp, 10 predicted proteins | sample AntDrymUQ8522106_2_FD_104653 | JGI IMG/M metagenome (GOLD analysis project Ga0136636, IMG submission 104653) | Polar desert sand microbial communities from Dry Valleys, Antarctica - metaG UQ852 (21.06) | ecosystem: Environmental > Terrestrial > Soil > Desert | place: Antarctica: Dry Valley... | reverse complement strand
GTGTTGCTCTAAAGAATAAATTTTCTTTCAAGCTTGTGTTTGTGTTTTGTGTTTTTCAGATTCCTTCTTAACGAAACAACCTCCGACAAAACTAATACATAAAAATGTTATTTATTCTATAAATTCCTAGAAATTCCTATTTTATCAACAAAAAGGGTTAAAACACGCTTCGTAATTACTAAAAAAACACCTTTTATACGAAATAATAATTATATAATACGATCTCATAAATCGAAAAAGTTTCTCAATTATAAGTAAATTGGCTACAAATTAGTGATTGTCACTAAAAATTGGTATTATGATTACATTTTTTGCAATATTGCAGGAATTATTTAATTATCAAGAGAAAATTCTTAACTTTTATTAAAAACAAATTCTTGGGGCAAAATACTCCTCTTCTTTTTACCCTATTTTATAAATTTGTACTGGTGCCACAAAAAAAACCGCTCCAAAAAGGAACGGTTTTATAATAAGGTTGAAAAAGAATTATTTCAATTCTACTTCAGCACCTGCTTCTTCTAATTGTTTTTTCAAAGCTTCTGCTTCGTCTTTAGAAATACCTTCTTTGATAGCAGTCGGAGCTGTATCTACCATATCTTTAGCTTCTTTAAGACCTGCACCAGTTAAATCCTTAACTAATTTTACAACTGCTAATTTAGAAGCACCTGCAGCTTTCAAGATTACATCGAATTCGGTTTTTTCTTCTACCGCTTCAGCACCTGCACCACCTCCAGCAGCAACAGCTACAGCAGCTGGTTCGATTCCGTACTCATCTTTTAAGATAGTAGCTAATTCATTTACGTCTTTAACGGTTAAGTTTACAAGCGTTTCCGCTAATTTTTTTAAATCTGACATTTTAATAATGTTTTAATTGTTGAACGATTTATTTTGATTTGTTTTTGAGTCTAATTACTCTGCACTTGGTGCGTCTGTAGCTTCCGTGCTTGCTTCTGGAGCAGCCTCTGCAGCTGGAGTTTCTTCTGCTTTTGCTTCTTCTGCAACTGGAGCAGCTTCTTCTGCTTTCGCTTCTGTAGCATCCGGTTTGTTTTGAAGGGCAGAAAGTACATTTCTTAGTGGAGACTGAAGCAATGTGATGATTTCACCGATCATTTCTTCTCTAGACTTGATGTTTACCAAAGTTGCTAGATTCTCATCGCCCACATAGAACGTTTCCTGTAAAAAAGCAGATTTCAAAGCAGGGTATTCCGCTTTTTTTCTGAAATTCTGGATCAGTTTTGCCGGAGCATTTGCTGTTTCAGAAATCATCAAAGCCGTATTTCCTGTGAAAGAAGGGAACATTTCGGAGAAATCAATATCTCCTTCCATTTGTTCCATTGCTTTTTGCAGCAAAGTGTTTTTTACAACTTTCATTGTAATATTTTGCTTGAACGCCTGTCTTCTAAAATCTGAAGTTGCAGCAGCATTCATTCCTTGCAGGTTTGCTACATAAACCACTTTCGCGTCTTGCAACATTCCTTTTATATCTTGTATTACTAATACTTTAGCTTCTTTTGTCATTGTTCTTCAGATTTTAGTTTACAGATTTAGTATCAATTGCAATCCCTGGACTCATAGTAGAAGACATGTAAATGCTTTTCACATAAATACCTTTGGATGCAGTTGGTTTCAATTTGATCAAAGTCTGAATTAATTCAGCAGCATTTTCTCTGATTTTAGCAGCATCAAAAGATACTTTACCAATTCCAGCGTGAATGATCCCATATTTGTCTACTTTGAAATCGATTTTACCAGCTTTCACTTCCGCTACCGCTTTACCAATATCCATCGTTACAGTTCCAGATTTCGGGTTCGGCATTAAACCTCTTGGTCCCAAAATTCTACCTAATGGACCTAATTTACCCATTACTGCAGGCATGGTAACAATAACGTCTACGTCTGTCCAACCTTCTTTAATCTTCTGTAAATATTCATCTAAACCTACGTAATCTGCACCCGCTTCTTTTGCTTCTGCTTCTTTGTCTGGAGTTACCAAAGCCAAAACTTTAATATCTTTTCCAGTTCCGTGAGGTAGAGAAACTACGCCTCTTACCATTTGATTCGCTTTTCTAGGATCAACTCCTAATCTCACTGCGATATCCACAGAGGCGTCAAATTTTGCGAAATTTACTTCTTTTACCAAAGCCGAAGCTTCTTCTAAGTTGTAAATTTTATTTTTTTCGATTTTGCTTAAAGCTTCTTTTTGCTTTTTTGTCAATTTTGCCATTTCTATTAGTTTTAAGCGTTAGTTGGTTTAGTTCCTGTTACTCTTAATCCCATAGATCTTGCAGTTCCGGCAACCATAGTAAGGGCGCCATCCATTGTGAAGCAATTAAGATCTACCATTTTGTCTTCAGCAATTTTTTTAACTTGTTCCCAAGACACAGAACCTACTTTCAGTCTGTTTGGCTCACCAGAACCTTTTTTCTGCTTAGATGCTTCTAAAAGTTGGATTGCCGCCGGTGGAGTTTTAATTACGAATTCAAAAGATTTGTCTTCGTACACTGTAATTGATACAGGCAAAACTTGTCCCGCTTTGTCTTGAGTTCTTCCGTTAAATTGCTTACAAAACTCCATAATATTCACCCCTGCAGAACCCAAAGCTGGACCTACTGGTGGAGATGGGTTTGCTGCTCCTCCTTTTACTTGGAGCTTAACCATTTTAAAGACTTTTTTAGCCATTTTTATTTTTTAAAAAATTAGTAATTTATGAATGTGGAAGCATTTATAAATCTGCAAAGCGTTCTCTCATCTAACTACTTTACATTTCGGACTGCAAAATTAGGAATTTTTTTTAATTACACAAGCAGTAAAAGGTTGATTTTTAGAAGAATTTCCTTTTAAAGCAAAAAACCGCTTCCTTTCGAAAACGGCTTTTGTTAGAAATTTAAAATTAAATTTAATTATTTACAAGCACTTTTTTGGAGATTTTTTCTTTTCCAGAAGTGATCTGCATCATGTAAATCCCTTTACTCAACTTGACCGGAATTTCTGTTAATCCAAAAATATCCTGCGTTTTTGAAGTAAATACTTTTCTACCGGAATTATCAGTGATCGTAATTTGTGCCTTTTTCATCAGGTAATTGCTTTTGATCTTCAGCATATTTTTCACGGGATTCTCTACCCAGATTTCATGAGACGCTGAATTTTCACCGGTTCCCAAAGTGGTAGAATTCAAAATTTCATTTAAAGCAAACTGAACATTCTGGCTGTTTAAGGTAACATGATCTTCATTCACCGTAGGCACAGAATAGGCTACAAAAGGAGTTACCGAAGAAGAGTTAATGGGTGAGTAATAATTGTTACTGTTAATTGCCAAAGAGCTTAAAGCAGGAATAAAATTGAAATACATAATATTCAAATTATTTACAAATTCTGTAAGCAGAGGATTTCCTCCTGCTGCGGCTGCAAACTGACCTAAATTAAACCGACCACCCGGAGCGGTGTCTAAGCCATCAGAGGTGGCAGTAGATTTGGAATTTGCGGCACTTTCATAACCTGTGAACCAAAATATAATCCATTGTTGTCCGCGAAATCGGCTGACTTGTAGGGTTTGATTTTTCAGCGGAGCATAATTGATTTTTATAATGGCTCGCTGTGTACTTGAATTGTTGAAAGTATGGTCCATCACCGTCATTCCTGGTGTTCCGGTCATCGAAGAATTTCCTGCTCCATTACTGATGGCTACGTTTCTCGTCGTGGTAGGAAAACCCATGGTATTTAATTCAGTTTGGAAAGGCGTTCTGTAATTGGGTGCTCCAACAGGTAATAATTTTGCGGGATCAAATTCTACGGCGTCTCCTGTTTTTAAATGTCCCTCAAAATGATCGAGCAACATTTCTCTCGCCGCGGGACTTTTTAACATTCCATTTACAATTCCCTGCAAGGTTACATCTCCCAAAGGACCAAAACCCATATAATTGAACAAATGCTGAAATCCGATGGGAACATTAGCGCCTAAATGCGGAGCGTCAAACGACATATAAAGTCTTGTATCAGGATTCAAACTATTCTGCTCCATATATCTTAAGGCATATCTGGAAATTAATCCACCCATGCTTGGACCAATAAGGACATTTTTTGCGGAACCCACTTTTTCTGTGTTGATTTTTTTCATCAACTCCACCAAAATCATGGCATTTCTTTGAATATAATCTACGCCACCATCAATAATAGTAGTTGTACTAGCTCTAGTATAGGTAGGAAAATTTAGAACAATCACATCAAATCCCTGCGCACGAATGACATCTCCTAAATTTTGATTGGTCCCATAATTTAACAATTGATAAATGGCAGATGTATTTCTTGTATCACCCGGATCAAAACCATCCACAAGGATTATGGGTTTATCTAAAATACCATCTACGGTATCCAAAAAAACTTCATACTCGCCTTTTCCAAGAAAAGAGGCAGTTTCGCCATAACCTTTGTAGGGAATCATAGAAAAGATATCATTTACAACATTCGGACGAAGAGCGCCAGATCTTTCATTTTCTTTTTCTCTTTTTTGATATTGCACATCGATTTCGAAAGATTGAGAAATAACACTTCCATCTGCAAAATGTATTTTATAGGATATGGTATGAATCCCATTTTCTGGGAACTTCATTAGGAATTTCTCACCGATGATGATTTTTTTCCAACCATTTTTTTCCCGTATTTCTACATAAGAAATAATTCTTTTCGTGGTGTTAAAAATTAAATCCTTTTTCAAAAGAAATGGAACTTCTCTTTCTTTGGTTTTTCTCAAAAGCGGTCCTAATAAATCCAAACGGTGTTCCATGAAAACCGAAGCAGATCTGTCTTGTAATTCATATTGATTTTTACTATTCAAAGCCACTTTTTCCGTGGATAAAGCTTCTGGTTTAATGTTTTCAAAATCGGTAATCAATAGGGAAAGTGGAATGTAATTATTAATAAAACCTTCATCCGCCATTTTCTTCAAAGAGTCTAACTTTGGGAGTCTAGCTAAATAATCCGCACGCTGCATTTCATGATAAACCTGAAGATACTGATTGGTACTCAGCGTGCTTTTCGCTAATTCTGTAGCCTTAGACACTGGAAAAACGCGGTCGTACAAAATTTTTGTTTTTGTATTTTTCTGAAGTAAATCGAAGGTTTGATCTTGCCCATACCAGAATCCAGAAAGGAGGAAGAGCAGTAAGAACGTAAATTTTGTTTTCATCTGTGTTATTTTTGTAAATATAAAAAATTTACACTTTGAACCCCCTATAAATTTTAAACGAAAAAAATCGCTCGAAAAGAGCGATTTGATGTATATTTTTAAAGTTTTTAGACTTTTTCCACTTGCATATAACTTAATTCCATTGGTGTTTTTCTCCCGAAAATCATTACTGAAACTTCAATTTTCTTTTTGTCTTCGAATAATTTTTCAATAGTACCGTTAAATCCATTAAAAGGTCCATCTACTACTTTGATATTTTCTCCTACGATAAAAGGAATATTTGCCTCTACTGCAAATTCTGAAAGTTCATCCATTCTTCCCAACATTCTGTTCACCTCGGACTTACGCATTGGAACAGGATCACCACCTTTGGTTAAACTTAGAAAAGAAATTACCCCTGGAATATTTTTAATAATGTGAGGAACTTCTCCAACTAAATTGGATTCTACCATTAAGTATCCCGGATAATAAGGTTTTTCTTTTGGCACCTTTTTACCGTTTCTCATCTGGATCACTTTTTCCATAGGAATGACCACTTGGGTTACGAAAGCTTCGAGCCCATGATGCTTCATTTCGTTCTCAATATAGGCTTTCACCTTATTTTCCTGCCCACTAATGGACTTTAGAACATACCACTTCAGATCACTCATTTAGGATAGTACTTTTAATTGAACATATTGATAAAAATTGACAATATATTGGAAATTGCTTTGCTGAACGCAGAATCTACGCCGAAAACAAATAAGGCCAAAATAACTGTCGCAATAGTAACTACAATCGTAGAAGATTGCAAGTCTGGCCACTTCGGCCACTCTACTTTGCTGGTAAATTCGGTATAAGAACCTTTTAAAAAATCAACTAAGCTCATTTTTTGTTTTTTGCACGGGCACAAGGACTCGAACCCTGATCAACGGTTTTGGAGACCGGTATCCTACCATTGGACGATGCCCGTAGATTAAAAAAGTTCCGTAAGTTTTCCTACGGAACTTTAATATTTAATTTAGAATTAATCTAAGATTTCAGTTACCTGACCTGCACCAACTGTTCTACCACCTTCTCTGATCGCAAATCTAAGACCTACGTTAAGAGCAATTGGTTGCAACAATTCTACAGTAATTGTTAAGTTATCTCCTGGCATTACCATTTCTACCCCTTCTGGTAAGAAAATCTCACCGGTAACGTCTGTAGTTCTTACGTAGAACTGTGGACGGTATTTGTTGTGGAATGGAGTGTGACGGCCACCTTCTTCTTTTGAAAGAACATAAACTTCAGCTTTGAAGTGTTTGTGTGGTTTTACAGAACCTGATTTTACGATAACCATACCTCTTTTGATATCGGTTTTCTCAATACCTCTTAAAAGGATACCTACGTTATCTCCAGCTTCACCTCTATCTAAGATTTTACGGAACATTTCTACTCCAGTTACAGTTGATGTTAATTTTTCATCACCCATACCTACGATATCTACACCGTCTCCAGTGTTGATTACCCCTGCTTCAATTCTACCAGTTGCAACCGTACCACGACCTGTGATAGAGAATACATCTTCGATAGGCATCAAGAATGGTTTGTCAACATCTCTTGTAGGAAGTTCGATCCAAGTATCAACCGCTTCCATTAATTCTTCGATTTTTTCTACCCATTTAGCATCTCCGTTCAACCCACCTAAAGCAGATCCTTGGATTACTGGAGCATTATCACCATCATAATCATAAGAAGATAAAAGTTCTCTAACTTCTAATTCTACTAATTCTAACAATTCTGGATCATCTACCATATCTACTTTGTTCATAAAAACAAGTACATTAGGTACATTTACCTGACGACACAAAAGGATATGCTCTCTAGTTTGAGGCATTGGTCCGTCTGTAGCAGCTACAACTAAGATAGCTCCGTCCATTTGAGCAGCACCAGTAACCATGTTTTTTACATAATCGGCGTGACCTGGACAATCTACGTGAGCATAATGTCTATTTGCAGTTTCATATTCGATGTGTGCAGTGTTGATAGTAATACCTCTTTCTTTTTCTTCTGGTGCAGAATCGATAGAAGAGAAATCTCTTGCTGTTCCGAATCCTTTATCAGATAATACTTTACTGATTGCTGCAGTAAGTGTAGTTTTACCATGGTCTACGTGACCGATGGTACCAATGTTCAAGTGTGGTTTGTTACGATTAAACGTTTCCTTTGCCATGATATAAATTATTTATTAATTAATTATTTAATTTTTCGGTGTGCAAATATAGTGATTTTTTGAATATTGAAAATATTTTTTTATCAAAAATTTCATTATTCAAAACCACACCAATTTGCAGCACCCGATTTTTCCTAAAATAGGCGCGTGCAAATTTACAGAAAAAAATTTATTTACGAAAATAGGTGGAGAAAATTAAGCTTCTTTTAATGTTTTCCGAAAAAAAAGAATGACAAAACCTTGTTTTTTCTCTAAGATCTTGTCAGCTTTTGAAAAATTGCAAAAAAAAACCTCTCATTACGCAGAGAGATTTTAATAGAGCCAACTATGAGATTTGAACTCACGACCTCTTCCTTACCAAGGAAACGCTCTACCCCTGAGCTAAGTCGGCGAAAAATTTAAAAAAAAATCACAAGCCATAATAATGTTTGTGATTTTTTTGAGAGCGGAAGACGAGGGTCGAACTCGCGACATTCAGCTTGGAAGGCTGACGCTCTACCAACTGAGCTACTTCCGCATTTTTGTTTCCAAAAATTGTTGGTAAACGGTGTGCAAATTTAAAATAAATTTCAAATAAAACAACTGTTTTCTATAAAATGTGGGGAGAGTAGGATTCGAACCTACGAAGTCGTAAGACAGCAGAGTTACAGTCTGATCCATTTGGCCACTCTGGAATCTCCCCGATATTTTATAAAATGAGCCTCCAGAGGGACTCGAACCCACGACCTGCTGATTACAAATCAGCTGCTCTAGCCAGCTGAGCTACGGAGGCAAAGATTTTTAAAGAACTACTTATCTCTTTTTGCGAGTGCAAATATAAGTGAGTTTTTTTGAAATCTGCAAATTATTTTAAAGATATTTTAATATTTTTTTCTAGGCCAATTCTTTTTTCTTGATTAGCAGCTTTTTAGCTACCTCCGCACACTGATCTAAACTTTCTTCAAAACTAGAAGTTGTCTTTTTTACCACAATATCGTCCCCCGGAACTGCCAATAAGAGCTCTGCAGTCTTATTCTCTTTATCCGATTTATTTTCCACCTTCAGAAAAACTTTACATTCTACTATTTTATCATAATAATTTTCCAGCTTACTCAATTTTTTTTCAATATGCCCTTCTAGTGGTGCATGTGGAGTTAATCCTAATGACTGTACGGAAATTTTCATAATCTACAATTTTTTAGCTCTTGGATGAGCTTCGTTAAAGACTTTTTTTAATTGTTCAATGTTGGCACTCGTGTAAACTTGGGTAGAAGCTAAAGACGAATGACCCATAATCTTTTTCACTTTAGAAATCTCAGCCCCATGTTCTAAGACATGCGTTGCAAAACTATGTCTTAAAATATGGGGGCTTTTTTTCTTCTTTGAAGTGACAAGACCAAGGTAGGAATTTACCAAACGATAGACAAATTTATCATTCAACTTTTTACCATTTTTATTGATAAAAAAATACATCTCACTCTCTTTCAAGGGTTTTCTGTCCATCAGATATTTCTTAAAATTTAAAGCTAGATTCCCGGAAAAAGGAATAATTCGGGCTTTATTTCCTTTCCCGATGACTTTTAGTTCCATTTTAGAAAAATCCACATCCGAAAAAAGCAACTCCGTGAGTTCAGCGCGCCTCATTCCGGTTTGATAAAGGGTATCTATCACTAATTCCTTTAATAAACTTCCGTTTTCGGGTTGAAATTCCTGAGATTGTTGCAGTACCATTTCTTCTTCAGAAAATGGAATCTGTTTTTCTGCGTAAAATTTTAAAGAACTAATGTTTTCGAGGGGCGAAACTTTCACCTGATCTATCTTTAAGAGAAAAAGATAAAAACTGCGGAGTGTAGACAGTTTGCGGTTGATGGATCGTTTAGAAACGTGCTTTTCGCTTAGCGCTACCATGAAATTACGGATGATCTTCTTATCTACATTTTCAAAATTTTGATGAGCTTCCGATTGCAGCAGAAACGTAGAGAAATCTTTCAGGTCTTTTTTATAGCTCGTGAAAGTGTGCGGGGAATACCGCTTTTCTACTAAAATATATTCCAAAAACCGTTCAATCATAATCATAAAAACAAAAAAATCACTCCTCAAATATAACTATTTGAAAAGTGATTCTTGTATTTCTTAAAGAAAATTTTTGTTTAAGCCTGCTCTTCTTTGCTCAAATTTCTTTGTTTGTGAGCAGCTTTCACTTTCGCCTGTCTGTTTACCACAGAAGGTTTGTTGAATTGTTGACGACTTCTAAGAGCTCTGATAGTTCCTGTTTTGTCGAATTTTCTCTTGTATTTTTTTAATGCTCTGTCGATGGATTCACCATCTTTTACTGGGATTATTAACATAATTTACATCTCATTTTGGATGGCAAAAGTAGGAATAATTTTTAATATGACAAATTTTTTTACTACTTTTAAACTTAATATATTTTAAAAATGCAAAATAATTATAAAGTCATTAACGCTTCTGCAGGTTCTGGTAAAACTTATGCTTTGGTACAGAATCTTTTAGCCATTTGCCTTAAAAGCCCTACTCAACCCAACAAGATCCAAAACATTTTGGCTTTAACCTTTACTAACAAAGCAGCCAATGAAATGAAACACCGGATCATTGAATGGTTAAAAGACTTTTCTTCTCCGCACTATCAAACGAATAAAGCTTTACTGGATATTCAGCAAAAACTTCAATCCCAAAATATCGTGGTTTCTCTGGAGGAACTACACCGCAGATCAAAAAAGATCCTGGATTATGTCTTGCACAACTACTCAACGCTAAATATTGGGACAATTGACAAATTTAATTCTAGATTGGTCCGAAGTTTTTCCTATGAATTAGGTTTGGCGCAAAATTTCAATCTGGAAATCAACCCAGAACCCTTTCTCATGGAAGCGGTAGATAAAATGCTGGAAGATATTGGAGAAAAAAATGATGTTTCAGATGCCTTTATGGATTTTGTAAATTACAGTTTAGACAATAATGACCGCGTTAATTTGAATAAAACCCTGTATGATTCTGCGAAAGAATATGTGAAAGACAAACACTATTTCCGCTTGAATGACAACAAAGATTTCGACTGGGAAGTTTATGAAAATACGAAGAAAAACCTGCGCGAAAGCATCTCGCAATTGAAGGCAGACTCGGTGAAAATTGCACAGGAATGTTTGGATCTAATCCAAGAAAAAAATCTGGAACCTGCAGATTTTGCGGGCGGAATACACAGCATTGGCGGGTTTTTTGTGAAATTTATGGATAAAAAAGAACCTCAACTTTATGAGGATCGAATTGCAGAAGAGAACAAAATCGCCGCGATCCGAAAAGGCGCCGCTTCTAAATCAAAAAACAGACAGGGAGAAATTTTAGAAATTGTAGAATATTTGTTGGAATGTAGAGCCAAAATTATTCAAAATCACGTTCAGATTCAGAAAAAGGAGAAGGTTTTAAGAGCGCTTTTACCTTTGAAAGTCAACAAAGATATTCAGGATCAATTGGGCAAAATTGAAGAAGAAAATGATTTGGTTTTGCTCTCAAAATTTAATATTCTGATTCATGAAAACCTTCGGAATGAACCTACCTCATTCATTTACGAAAAAGTGGGAACTCAATTTGCGCATTATTTTTTCGATGAATTTCAAGACACTTCTTTTTTGCAATGGCAAAACATTCTTCCATTAAAAGACCATGCAATCGCCACAGAAGATATGAGTTTCACTTTGGTAGGAGATTTAAAACAGAGTATTTATCGATTCCGAGGTGGTGATTCGCAGATTATGCTGGATATCATTAACAAGAAAGAAAATTCTTTGCTTTTTGCAGAATCAGAAAATTTGGAACACAATTGGAGAAGCGCAAAAAATATCGTGGATTTTAATAACCGCTTGTACCAATTTTTTTCCGGTCATACACAAGAAGAACATTGCGATATTTTCGGAAGTGGTTCTCAGCAAAAAGCCATTTCTGAGGAAAAAGGACGCGTAAAAATTAATTTGATCGATCATTCCACGAAAAGTTTGTATTACGATTTGGTAGCAGAAAAAATGCAGGTAGACATTCAAAATTGTGTAGACAATGGCTTTAACCTTTCAGATATTACCATTCTTTGTCGTGGAAATTTCGATATTTTTAGTTATTCCAAATTATTAGGCAACCTTAAAATCAACTATGAAGGC
>Ga0136636_10002236_pt1 | contig 11527 bp, 7 predicted proteins | sample AntDrymUQ8522106_2_FD_104653 | JGI IMG/M metagenome (GOLD analysis project Ga0136636, IMG submission 104653) | Polar desert sand microbial communities from Dry Valleys, Antarctica - metaG UQ852 (21.06) | ecosystem: Environmental > Terrestrial > Soil > Desert | place: Antarctica: Dry Valley... | reverse complement strand
CCTGGTCTTGCTCGGCGGCGGCCATGCGCAAATCCATGTGCTCGCCGACCTGGCGCGAACGCCGCTGGCCGGTTGGGAGGTGCACCTGGTATCGCCATATCGCCGCTTGATCTACTCCGGCATGCTGCCCGGCTGGATGGCCGGCCACTATGCCGTAGAGGCCTGCGCGATCAGGCTCGACCAGCTGGCCATGAACGCAGGTGTCGTGTTTCACGAGACGGCGGGCTTGGGCCTGGACCTGGACCTGGACCTTGGGCAAAGTGAGCTGCATTGCGTCGATGGCAGCGCGCTGCGCTTCGATGTCTTGTCGATCGACACCGGCCCGATGCCAGCCTTGCAAGGGCTTTCGATCAGCACGGCGCATGCCCTCCCGGTGCGGCCGATCGAGCGCTTCATTGCCGCCTGGCCGACGCTGATCAGCCGCATCAAAGGCCATGCGCGGCGCTTCGACCTGGTGATCCTGGGGGCCGGTGCGGCGGGGGTGGAACTGGCCTTTGCAATCCAACACCGCGCGGCCACCGAAGGCTGGCAGCACCTGGTGGTCACCCTGGTCGGCTCCGACACCCTGCCACTCGACGGCGCGCCCCAGCGCACGCGAAAACACCTCGCGCGGCTGCTCGTGCAGCGCGGCATCGGCTGGCTCGGTGGGCGGCGCGCCAGCCGTGTCGATGAACGCTCGGTCAATTTCGAGGCGGGCGATCCCTTGTCGTGCGACGCCTGCCTGATCTCCACCGGTACAGCCGCGCCTGCTTGGCCCGCCGCTGCGGGTTTGGCCGCCGACGAGCGGGGCTTTATCCGCGTCGGGCCGACCTTGCAGAGCGTGTCGCACGCCAACATCTTTGCCGCCGGTGACGTGGCGGCCTATGCCGATGCGCGCCCGAAGTCCGGCGTGTATGCCGTGCGCGCCGGGCCGGTGCTGGCTGGCAACCTGCGCGCAGTTTGCGAACGCCGGCCGCTGCGGGACTGGACACCGCAGGCCAGCGCGCTGTACCTGATCAGCACGGGTGAGCGCCATGCGCTCGCCACCTGGGGCCGTTGGTCGTGGAGCGGCCGCTGGGTGTGGCGCTGGAAGGACCACATCGACCGGCAGTTCATGCGGCGATTCGGAACGGACGCGTAGTGGCCGAGCGGCGCGTTCGAAATAAGACTTTTATTGGCAATTGACCGGGAGTGTTGCGATGGTGATCTTGAAATGGGTGCTGATCATTTTGGTCGTGATGGGTTTAGGTGCGATTGGCGCGATGGGCGCGGGCCAAGTGGGCTTGTTCCAGGGCTCGGCACCGACCGACCTGGGCGTGAACGGCGGCAAGCTCAAGCCACCGTCCGCCACCGACAACAGCGTGACCAGTCAGGCCGACCTGTACCCAGGTCACCCTCGACGTCTGGCGGCACAGATCGCACCGCTTGCGCTTCGCGGTGATGGCCCGGCGACCATCAACCGGATCAAGTCCGTCGTCGAAGCGATGGCCGGCGCGAAGATCGTGAAGACCGACGCCGACTACCTGTATGCGCAGTTCACGACGCCGCTGATGAAGTTCGTCGACGACGTGGAGTTTTGGTTCGACCCTGCCGCCCAGGTCATTCAGGTGCGTTCGGCATCCCGCCTCGGCGAAAGCGACATGGGCCTGAACCGCAAGCGGATCGAGGCGGTGCGCGCTGCCCTTGTCGGGGCGCCCTGAGTTAAAGAAGCGCCGCTTGCTGCGAACGGGCAGCCGTACAGTTCGGCACCATGTGCAATCTCTACAGCGTGACCAGCAAGGGTGATGTCGAGCGCTTCATCGGGATGATGGGCCGCCGGGTACATCTGTCAGCCTATTCGATGACGACGGTCGGTCCGTTCCAGCCCGGCATTTTTCTGCGGCAACTGAACGGCGATCTGGTGGGCGTCGAGGGCCAGTGGGGCATGATCCGGCCCGGCCAGCCCGGTCGGATCGAATACAAGGAAACGCCGCCGAAGCGACCCGGCGGCGCGGTGCGCAAGGTGCCGATGAACAAGAACAATGCCCGCTCCGAAACAATGGCCAGGTCACCGGCCTTCCGGGATGCCTGGAAGGGCGGGCAGCGCTGCCTGATCCCGGCCGACTGGCTGCAGGAGCCCAACTGGGAAACAGGCAAGAACATCTGGTGGAAGTTGCAGCGTGCCGACGGCTTGCCGTGGATGGTGGCGGGTCTGTGGTCCGAGTGGGTGGACCCCGAGACCGGTGAACTGGTACCCAACTACGCCATGATCACCTTCAACGTCGATGACCACCCGCTGTTGAACCGTTTGCACAAGCCCGAGGTCGACAAGGCCACCGGCGCGGTGCTGCCTGCAGCTCAGCAGGACAAGCGCGGTGAGGCAAGCATCGAGCCGGCGCACTGGGACGCTTGGCTGACGGGCACCGCCGACGAGGCGCTGGCCCTGCTCAAGCCGCCGCGGGTCGAGCTGTTCGACCCGACCTGGGCGAAATTGACAGACTCGGCGCTGCAGCAGTCGGCCCTGTTCTCTTCGCCCGAGGCCCGCCAGCAGGGCCTTCTCTGACGAATTTGCGGCCCTCGTCAAGGCGGCGCTTTGGGGTCGCCCAGATACGTCTTCAGCCAGTTGCTCATTTCCCACTGCACATGGCCGACCGACTCGCGCGCCGTGTAGCCGTGCGACTCGTGCGGCAGCGACACATAGCGCACCGTGCCGCCATTGCCGGCCAGCGCCTGGTAGAGCCGCTCGGTCTGGATCGGGAAGGTGCCGGAGTTGTTGTCGGACTCGCCGTGCGTCAGCAGCAGCGGCTCCTTGATCTGGTTGGCGTACAGGAAGGGCGAGAGCTTCAGGTACACCTCGCGCGCCTCCCACAGGCTGCGTCGCTCGGCCTGAAAGCCAAACGGCGTCAACGTGCGGTTGTAAGCCCCGCTGCGGGCGATGCCGGCTTTGAACAGATCGGTGTGGGCGAGCAGATTGACGGTCATGAAAGCGCCGTAACTGTGGCCGCCGACGGCCAGGCGCCGGGTATCGATGCTGCCCAGCTCATCGGCCTTGTCGATGATGGCGCGGGCATTCATCGTGATCTGCTCGACGAAGCTGTCGTTGACCGTCTTGGGGTCGCCCACCACCGGCATCGTTGCGTCGCTGAGCACGGCGAAGCCGTCCATCACCAGGTTCAGCGGGCTCAAGGGCGGAAAGGATGCAAAACGGTTGGCCGAGCCGCTGACCTGGCCGGCCGTGCCGCCGTCGGTGAATTCCAGCGGATAGGCCCACACCAGCGCCGGGCGCTTTTCGCCTTCTTTGTGGTCGGGCGGCAGGTAGAGCCAGAACGACAGATCGACGCCGTCGGCGCGTTTGAAGGTGACCAGCTCGCGGCGGACCTTGCGCAACTGCGGGGTCGGGTCTTTCACCTTGGTCAGCGCGATGCCAGTGCCGTTTTGTCCGTTGCCCAGGCCGTCACGGAGGAACAAATTGGGCGGCTCGGTGGCGCTTTCCTTCACTGTCAACAGACGGTTGCCGGCCAGCACGGCCAGCGGCTGTTCGTACGCCGTTTCACCCGACTGGAACTGCCGGGTCGTCGTCTGATCCCTGAGTGCCAAACGGTCCAGAAACGGCCGCTCGCCCTTGGACGATGCGCCCGGTCCGGTCAGCAGCAGATCGCCCTTGTCGGTGGTCACCACGCTGCGGCCGTTGCCGGGCAGCACGCGCGCCATCGGTGTGCCGGGGAAGCGGTAGCGCTCGCGCAGCGCATGGTCGAACAGCGGCGTGCTCTGCGTGCCGTTCAGCGGCAGCAGATAGGTGCGCGTCCAGGCGCGCTGGCGGTCGATCTCGCTCAGCAAGGCGTGTTGACCGTCGTCCAAAAAAGCCAGCCGCGCGAAGCGGTGCGGCATGCGCTGCACCTCGACCGGGTCGGCGGTGAACGGCGCGCTGAGCCGCATCACGCGGTCGCGGTAGGCCGCCTTGTTGTTCGGGTTGCCGCCGTCCAGCGCCTCGATCCAGAACACCGCCGCGTCCTTGTTCGGCGAGGCAAAAAACGCGCGCGGGCCGTTCACCACGCCTTCCAGCGCCACGCCGGTTTTCAGCGGCACGCGGGCCAGTTCGCGCCGCACCTTGCCGTCACGCTGGCGCAACTCCACCGTGCGCGGAAAGTCTTCCCAGGGCAGGCTGTAGCTGAAAGGGCGGGTCAGGCGCTCGGTCAACAAATAGGACGAAGTGCCGTCACCCACACCGCTCACGCTGCTGAACAAACCCGGCTCGCCGATGTCCTTGCTCGCGCCCGTGACGACATCGACCACGGTCATCTGCGAGCGGGCGAAGTATTCGAATTGCGCCTCGTCGGAGGTGCTCTTCAGCAGGTCGGGGTAAGTGCGCTCGGGCGATACGCGGCCCAAATTTTCCTGCACCGCCGGGCCGCTGGGCGCACGCGGCGTGTTCGTTCCAAGCGGCAGCGCGCCGCGCTTGTCGGGTACGGTCAGGGCCAGCATTTCGTGACTGTTCAGCCAGTTGAGCTCGCCGCCGGTCAGGACGGTGTTGAGCTTGATGCCCGCGATCTGCCGCAGGCGACCGGTCGCGGTCTCGCCCACCCACAGCTCGCTCGCTTGCTCGGTGCGCTTTTGCAGCACGAAACGCTGGCCGTCCGGCGCCCAGGCAAAGCTGTGAAACGCGCCGTGGTCGGGCAGCTCGACGACGCGCTCAGGTGCCTCGGGGTTCAGCAGCGCGCGCAGCCGCAGCCGCAGGATGGGCGTGATGGCCTGCGGGCTGGTGGTGGCGGGGTCGAAACGGACCCCCGCCAGCTTCAGCACCGGCCGCGCCAGATCGTCGATGCCGGGCATGCGGCGCAGATCCAGCGTGGCCAGGGTCTGCCGGTCGGGCGAAAGTTGGTGGCGCGGCAGGGTCGGCGCGTCGAGCAGTTCGCGGATGGCCGGTGAGGGTTGCTGGTAGGCGCTGGCCGGGCTTTGCGCCAGCGCTGCAATGGCGGAGAACAGACCCGCACAGGCAACGAGCCAGCGGGCCGATATCGGCTTCTTCTTCGTCTTCTTCTTGGTCTTGTCTCTCAATTGCATTTTTTTGTTTCCGTCAAATCAGCAGCGCGGCGAGGCCGGTGAAGGTGCCGAACGCCAGCGCGGTGGACGCCAGGATGATGCGCGCCACGCGACCATTGTCCGCGCCGTAACGTTCGGCCAGCAGGGAGACATTGCTGGCGCTGGGCAGGGCGGCTGCGAGGGTCAGCACGGTCAATTGGAAGTCCGTCAGCGGCAGCCCCAGCGCCATTGCGCCGCGGCCCAGCGCGAACACCAGCGCCGGATGCAGCAACAGCTTCACCAACGCGACTGGCAGGTACAGCGCAACGGGGGTGCGCGAATGCGCGTGCTGTCCTGCCCGCCACAGCACCGCACCGATGGTGAACAGCGCCACCGGCGAGGCAGCGTCTGCCAACATCTTCACCATCGCATCGACCGGGCCGGGTGGCCGCAGGCCGGTGGCTGAGGCCAGTGCCCCGAGCGCAATCGCCCAGGGCAACGGGTTGGACAGCGCGCCTTCAGCGCTTGCTTGAATGCAGACTTTTCAGCGGCGTGGCCGCGCGCCAGGGCGATGCAAAGCGAGCTGGTGAAGAACAGATCCGCCAACACCGTGCAGATCACCGGCCCCGCCGCTGCCGGGCCGAGCAGGGCCACCAGCAGGGGCACACCCATGAAGCCGGTGTTCGGAAAGGCGGCGACCAGCGCGCCGAAGGCGGCGTCTTTCATCGGCACGCGGGCCGACAAGGTAGCGCGGATCGTCACCCCCACGATCAGGGTCGCGGCGATCAGATAAACGCCCAGCATGGTCGGGTTCAGCAGGTCTACCACCGGCGTGTTCATGCCAAAGCGGAACAACAAACAGGGCAGGGCGAAGAACAGCACGAAGCCGTTCAGCCCGGGGATGGCTGCCTCCGCCAGCACCCGCTGTCTGGCCGCCAGATACCCGCACAGCACGAGGGCGAAGAACGGCAGGGTGATGGCGAAGAGCGTTGACATGGCGGCGCGGAGTATCGCCAATCTCCGGTCGGCTTCTCAGCGGGGTTTGCGTGTGCAAATCCACAGCGCATCCCGTTTCGAGCCTCGGCGAATGCGGGCGATCGCGCACATCGCCCGTACCATTCGGGCACAAAACCTATGCGAATGCCTGAACTTGCTCTCCCCCCGCCCGCAGCCCGGCCCATGTTGCGTGAGGGCGAAGCCATGGGCGTATGGCGTTTGCGCCAGGCCCTGCATGCCAGCGAGGGTGGTCAGTGGTACCGGGCCCGGCATGCGCTGGCCGCCGAGCAAACCAGCGCGGTGCTGGTGCTGGGCCGCAGCGAGCGCGCAGCCGACGTGATGCTTCGCTTTGCCGATCAGGCGGGCGATCTGGGTCGTTTGGCCCACCAGGCGATCGCCGTGCCGACCGACAGCGGGGTGACCACCGGCGGCGCGCCTTACCTGATCATCGAGGGGGCCGACAGCGCCTGCTGCAAACCGATCCTGGCGGCCTGCGCCACACTGGATCTGCGCGAACGTTTGCAGTGGCTGGTGCAGCTTTGCGAGGCGCTGCGCTACGCCCACCAGCAAAGCTGGCTGCTCGGCGAAATGGACCCCGCGATGCTGTGGATCGATACCGTCGATCTGCGCCCCCTGCTGATGGGTGTGGGCCTGGTGCGCATGCCCGATCCGGCCGACCCGTTCGATCGCGGCGTCAGCCTCGGGGCCACGGCGGGCTATCGAGCGCCGGAATTGCTGGCCGGTGAGCCACCCAGCCTGGCCACCGAGGCTTACGGCCTGGGCGCGCTGCTGAGCGTGCTGGTCCAGGGCCATTTGCCGGTGTTGACGGCGGTCGATCTGGGCCTCGAGTTTGAAGATCTGGCCGCTGAGGCTGCTGCCGGCAGCACCGGGCTCGAGGCGCTGTGGCCCGCCCTGGGCGCCGCCGAGTTGGCGGGTTTGCAAGCGCTGCTGAGCCCTTGCTCGGCCCTCGACGCGGTCGAACGATACGCCAGTGCCGAGGCGATAGCCGACAAGTTGCGCGATTGGCTGGCGCTGGCGTCACCGCCCGCCGTGACGTTCCGGAATGGGGCAGCCGCTGAAAACGGCGATGCTGGCGCCGAGGCCACACGCTATTCGCCTTCAATGCCTGCATCGTCTTCAACGCCTTCAGAGTCTTCTACGTCTCCCTCGTCTTCTGCGTCTTCTGCGTCTTCTGCGGCTTCTACGGCTTCTGCGGCTTCACCCGCTCCCAATCCCGCCGAGCCAGCCGTCTCCACGGCTTGGGTCGCAGCGCTCCGCCGCCGCTGGCGTCGAGCGCTGGGTCATCTGATGCGAGCGAACCAGCCGACACCACCGCGCAGGTAAGGCACTCGGCAGCTCACGCTTACGCTCACGCTCACCCCTGCACCGCCCCCGCCCTCCCTGCCTCGACGCTGAAGCGCGCCGACACATCGACCGGGCTGGCCGGATCCCAGATGGCGCGGACCGTGCGCAGTTGCACGTCGAGCCGACCGGCTTGCAGGTCAAACGCCATGTAGCCGTGCTGGTCGGCGCGGCCGTAGCGCAGATGGGGGTTGTGGGGCAGCGCACGGTCCACGCGGGCCTGGTCCAGGCCTTGACTGCTGATCGAGGTGCCGCAGAACTCGGTGGCCAGCACGGCAGCTTTTTCGTCGTCGAAGTTGAGCTTCAAGTCGGACACGTAATTGGCATGCACATCGCCGCCCAGCACCACGGTGTTGGCCGGTGCGCGGCTGGCCAGATCTTGCAGCAGGCGCTGGCGGGCGAGCGGGTAGCCGTCCCAGCCTTCGGTCCAGTAGACGCCGGGCTTGTCGGGGTTCTCCTGCCAGTTCATGCGCGACATCAGCGTTTGCTGGGCGAGCAGGTTCCAGGGCCGGGTGGTGTCCCAGGTCTCGGCCAGCCAACGCTCTTGCGTCGTACCCAGCAGGCTGCGCCTGGGGTCGAGAAAGTCCGGGCAGTCGTCCAGCGACACGGTGTTGCTGCCGCCACGCCCGGGCTTGGGGCAGACCTGCTGGTGGCGGAACTGGCGATCGTCCAGGGTGATGATGCGGGCCAGATTGCCCCAGTCGTAATGGTCGTACAGCTGCATCGCCGGGCCTTGCGGCCGCATCGCCATGCTGAAGGGAAGGTGCTCCCAATAAGCTTTGGCGGCGGCGGCGCGGCGGACCTCGAAATGCGGCTCCAGGGCTTGCGAGACATTGCCGGCCCAGTCGTTGTCGATCTCGTGGTCGTCCCAGGTCAGGATCCACGGCGCGCGGGCATGCATCGCCTGAAGTTGCGGGTCGGCCTTGTACTGGCTGTAGCGCTGGCGGTAGTCGTCCAGGCTGCGGCAGACGCCGCCGCTGTGCTGGCGTGGGGCCGTGCCATTCGGGATGGCGGCGTTTTCGTAGATGTAGTCGCCCAGGAACAGCACCATGTCCAGCTCTTGCCCGGCCATGTCGCCCCAGGCGGCGTAGTGGCCGTGATCAAACCGCTGGCACGACGCAATCGCAAAGCGCAGGCGGGTGGTGCCGGCGTTGTTGCCCGTATTGGCGGCCGGGGCCGTGCGCGTGCGGCCTACCGTGCTGCGCGCGCCCAGGGCGCTGAAGCGATACCAATACCAGCGGTCCGGCGTCAGACCGGTCGGCTCGGCATGCACGCTGTGGGCGTCGGCCAGCACGGCTTGCTCGCTGCCGCGCGCGACGATCTTGCGAAAGCCTTCGTCCTCGGCCAGTTCCCAGCGCACCTCGGTGGCAGCGGGCAGGCCCGCACCGGTCAGCCGCGTCCACAGCACCAGACGGGTGGCGCGCGGGCAGCCCGACGCCAGGCCCAGGCCGAAGCGCTCGGTGTCGGCGGCGAGGGCGTTACGGATGAAGAGCGGGGCGCTGCCTGCCGCCAAAGCGGCTTGCAAGAGGCTGCGACGTAGGAGTTTGGCAGGGGGGTCGAGGCGCATCAACCGAGCATAGCGTCGCCTTGTTAAGCCCTGCCCGTGGTGCTGAAGCGACGCGCCTAAGTGTTTTTGCTGTGCTGATGAGCGTGGGGCGGCACCTATGATTCATCAATGTCCACGCCCGACGTCACGACCCCGCTGTCCACCGTTTCGCTCGAGATGCCACGGCGGCTGCCGCGGGCAGTCGATCTGCTCGCGTTGGGCGTGGCCCTGGTCTGTGCGGCGCTGGGGCTTGGCTTGGCGGCGCACCACCCGTTGTCGCCCACCTGGGCCGTGGTGGGCTGGCTGGCCGCAGCCGCGCTGTCGGCCCGCTGGTGGGCCCATACCCCGGCCCTGTTGATGGCCGCCTTGCCGCTGATTGGCCTGGCCCCCTGGACGGGCTGGATCACCTTTGAAGAACTTGATTTGCTGGTTCTTGCCTGCGCGGCGGGGGGCTATGCGGCCGTGACCCTGGGCAGGTTCAGCGGCGCGCCCCGCGCACGCGTGCCCACATGGCGGCGCGCGCTGTCGTTTTCGCCTTTGGCTGGCTTGCTGCTGGCCGTGGTGGGCGCGGCCTTGCTGCTGGCCATGCAGCGTGGGTTTTCCGACGCCGGTGGCTTCGAGTTCGGCTGGTTCCAGGGTTATCACGAGCCGATGAACAGCCTGCGCCTGACCAAGCCGTTTTTTCTCGCTGTGCTGTTGTTGCCGCTGTGGCTGCGGGCCGGCCGCCGTCAGCCGCATGAGTTGGCGGCGGCGCTGCTGTGGGGCATGGTGCTGGCGCTGGCGGGTGCCAGTCTGGCGGCGCTGGTCGAGCGCTTGGCCTTCACCGGTTTGCTCGATTTTTCAACCGACTACCGCAGCACCGCGCTGTTCTGGGAAATGCATGTGGGCGGTGCGGCTCTCGACGGCTGCCTGGCCCTGACCCTGCCCTTTGCCCTGCTGGCGCTGCTGCAAGCCCGCACGCCGTGGCGCTTTGCCTTGCTGATGGCGTTGGCCATGCTGGCGGCCTATGCGGTGCTGACGACCTTTTCGCGCGGGCTTTACGCGGCCGTCCCGGTCAGCTTGGGGCTGTTGGTGCTGCTGCGCGACGGGCAGCGCCGCCGAGCTTCGGGGCTGGCTGGGATGGCTGGTCTGGCTGGTCTGGCTGGGGCCGCACCCGCACCGGCGCCCGCGCCCGCAAGGCGGACGCCCGCTGTTGTCAGCCAACCCGGCGGCTTGGTCGCCCGCTTGGGCGCGCTGCTGATCGGTGGCGGCTTTGTAGGCGCGGCTGTGCTGATGTTTGGCACAAACGGCATGGCCGGCGGCGGTTATCGCGGCCTGCTTGCGCTGCTGGGGGTGATGGCGGTGCTGCTGGTCATGCCTGCCAGCCTGTGGCTGCCCAGCCCCGCCCAGCGGGTGATCGGGCTGCTGATGGGCGCGCTGCTGGCGGCAATGTTGACCGGTGCCGGCTGGGCGCTGGCCGTGGCCGTGCCCAAGGCGGCCTATGCCGAGTACGTGCTGGCCTTTGCCATCGCCGTCTGGCTGCGGTGGCAGGACCGGCCGGGTGTTGCCCAGCCGGTGCACGCTTGCCTGGTCAACGCCTGCTGGTTTTGGCTGCTGGGCAGCATGGTGGTGGTGGCGGGTGACTGGGGCGGCGATTCGGCGATGGCCAACGCCGTACTCGCCATGTTGGTCCTGGGCCTGCTGTGGCCGCTGATGCTGCTCTGGCCTGCGTTGTGGCCGCTCTCGTCGCCCGCTGATCGAACGGCAGCGGCGTCCACCGAGGTGGGCTGGCGCAGCCGCAGCCTGCTGTTCGGTGGCCTGCTGCTGGCGGCAGGGGTGGTCGCGTCTTTGGGTGGTGGGCAGTACGTGCGCGACCGGGCCTCGTCATGGCATCAGGACATGCAGACCCGCTCCACCCATTGGAAAGAGAGCCTGGCCATGCTCAATACCCCGCAGGACTGGTGGTTCGGCAAGGGTGCCGGCCGCTATGTGGCCACCCATTTTTTTGCCGGCCCGATCATCCAGCACACCGGCGACTACCGGCTGCAGGACGCGGCCGGCGACGTGCCGGCCCATCTGGTGCTGACCGGCGGCCAGCACCAGCTCGGTTACGGCGAGCTGTTCCGCGTTTCGCAGCGCATCACCGCGCCGCAGGGGGCGGTGCAACTGACGGTGCGTGCACGAGCCGCCCACGATGTGGCACTGCAAGCGGAGATCTGTGAAAGGCAGTTGCTCTATATCTACAACTGCCTGAGTGGCGGCGTGCAGGTCAAGGGCGGGTCGGGGTGGCAGACGCTGCAACTGCCGATGGGCACGGCCCTGCCGGGCATGGGCGGTGCTTGGTATGCCCCGCGTTTTGTCACGTTTGCAGCGTCGGTGGGCAGCACCGGCGGCATGGTGGACCTTGCGAGCTTGCAACTGCGCGACGCCAGCGGTCAGCTGCTGTTGCAAAACGGCGATTTCCAGGCCGATATGGCGCACTGGTTCTTTTCCAGCGACCGCTACCACCTGCCCTGGCACATCAAGAACATGGGCTTGCACCTGCTGTTCGAAGACGGCCTGGTGACCCTGGCCCTGCTGAGCGCCCTGCTGCTGCTTGCCCTGCTGCGCCTGTCGTTCGGCCGCGGCCGCGACCATGCGCTGGCACCCGCGCTGGTGGCCAGCCTG
>Ga0136636_10002233_pt1 | contig 11533 bp, 8 predicted proteins | sample AntDrymUQ8522106_2_FD_104653 | JGI IMG/M metagenome (GOLD analysis project Ga0136636, IMG submission 104653) | Polar desert sand microbial communities from Dry Valleys, Antarctica - metaG UQ852 (21.06) | ecosystem: Environmental > Terrestrial > Soil > Desert | place: Antarctica: Dry Valley... | reverse complement strand
TAAAGTGCAAGTGCCTGTTGCAGGCGTTACATTTTTAGAAATAGATCTTCTACCACTAAGTGTACTATTTTTTGCGGCTACGCCAAACCAGTAGGATGTATTAGCATTTAGCCCACTTACTAGATAACTAAGGCTTGTGGTATTGCCAACAACTGTCATGGTATCTCCCATTAGTTGCAGTATATCGTAAGATGTGGCAGATGGTATTGCTGCCCAATTTAATTGTGTATATCCTTCGCAAGGCACGGTGGTTGTTACTACTGTTTGCCCCAATATAGAAAAAGTAAAATCACTTTGATCAGTATATGAAGAACCGTTTCTGCTAACTCTTACTAATGAAGTATTCGTTACATTAGTAGGCACTACCCAGTTTAGGGAGCGGCTTGTAGCTGGTACGGCATTGTTTAAAGTGCCCCATGTAGCACCATTATTAAAAGAAGTATCTATGCTAAATGTATTTGCATCATCTCCAAAAGCATTCCAACGAATAGTTTCTATTTCGCCCGGCACCAATGTTTCTCCACCAAAAGGATATTCTACTGTAACGCCATTCATATCTAATTGGTAGGTTATAATATATTCTTGCGGGCCTTGTGGTATATTAAATGCACTTACATTTAAGGAGTATAAACCTGCCGCGGGGTTTTCTATAACAACTTGCTCTATGTTATTTATATGGTCTGCACCTTGTAGTGCCGTAGCAGTAACATTTAATGGGTTAAGAATTAATGGAAGACTATTTACAGCAAATGGATCAGTAACCGATAAGTCAAAATCATTCACTAAAGTTGTAAGTGCATTGGGTGCTGCAGCCGCATCTGCCCAATACAACATTACTTTTAAACGCCGCACGCCGGTTGGTAAGGTTATTGTGTAAGTTGCACCAGTGCCAGCGTTTATAAAATATTTATTTCCTTCTAATGCTTCTACTGCACGCCTTGCATTTAACATTCCAAACCCAAATGTATAATCTGGGCCGGCATTTCCTAAATCTTCGGCAGTATTACACAGTAAAGCCTTTATTAATGCGGCTTTCGGGTTTGCACCGCCGTTTAATGTTCGGTATCTTTCATTAAGTAATGTACTAGCACCTGCAACTACAGGGGCAGCCATACTTGTGCCACTATTACCGCCATACCCATTACCTGTAATAGTAGATATGGTATTAATACCATTGGCAACAATCTCGGGCTTTATGCGACCATCTTTTACCGGGCCACGGCTGCTTGAAGGTGAAATTGTATAAGTTGCTTGGTTCATAGACCCAACGGAAATTACATTTTTTGCACAATGCCATCCCGATTTTATGGTGCCGTACGAAGCAGGGAAGGGCGAGCAGGTAAAACCACCATCATTGCCTGCAGCAAAAACATGCAGTACATTTTCGTAGTTTTTCATTTGCACATCTGCATAATTGCTCAGCGCATCATATACACCATTCCCTGCACACCCCAATGCAGAAGCAGTGTAAGAGTTATTGGTTGCAACCATGTTATAGTCGGTTATATAAGTTGGGGTATTGGTAATAACATCACTAAACCATTGGCTTATTAGCGTTGCCTTGGGTGCCATGCCCATGTTTTTTGGGTTTATGATACCGCCACCACCTACCGTGCCAGATGTGTGTGTGCCATGAATAGCAGGTGGAGCAAATACCCTGTTAATTAGCCGTGCTGAAAAATCTGTGTGGCCAGATATTTCAGCATTATCACCAATGCCAACAGTAACCCCTTTGCCTAATAAATTTCGCCCCACAGAGGAGGATAATGCATTAAAACCGTGAGTGGCTTTATTATTGTAGTTTAACGGTTTATCAATGATAGATTGTAGGTGAATGTAGCTTACAAAAGGCAAACTTGCAATAGCATCTATAAGCGATTTATTAAATTGTATAAAAACTACATCAGCATTATCAAATTTGGTGGTTACAATATTTGCGCCCAATTTTTGTAATTCGTTTTTTACAGTTGTCTTATTAATGCCAGCAAAATATTCTATTGCTAAAAGTGTAAAATCTTCTTTTTTATTGGATGATGATGCAATATTTTTATCGATTTTATATTCTTTGGGGATAGTATTTACAGATACAAGATTAAATTTACCCAATGTTGAAAAATCAACATCACTTTTGCAAGTAGCTAAATAAGCATTGTTTGGTATATAGTTACCCAACTGTATCCCGCTATTTTTTAAAAATTCCTTGTCTGCTTTACTGGGCAAATTAGAAAACTGTACTACTAAGTAATAAGAGTTTGCAAACAATGAACTTGCTATGTCGGCATTTTTAAAGTTTTTATTTGCTATATTATTTTTAGGTACAAAAGTACCGGTAACAAATTGGATAGGCTGCTGGGCCTGTATATTTAAGCTTAAAAAGAAAACTATTGTACACGACAATATAATATACCTCTTTTTCATAGTTGGATTTTAAATAATCAAATCTGCTTGTTTCACTAACAAATTTAAGAATAAACTGTTATCAGCAGCTTACCTTACCTGGCAATGTTTTAAAGAATGAAAATGTAGGAATTACTATTTTGCTTTAGTTTGTAGATTACGGAACCCTAAATAAACTTTGAAAGACAGCAACCTACATTAAGCATAGAGATTAAAGAAATTCTTCAGATTGTAGTGCACTCTAACTTTCCACTTATTTACCAAAGGGCTTTTAAAAACTCATCTTAGGCTAAGGCTCCATAAGTAGCAGCATACTAGTAACTGAATATTTGATAGTGTAGATTAGAGCTTTAGAGGAGCGGCATGTAAACAACCTGCATAATCTACCACCAGGTTGGGGCGAGGATATAAACTAATTGATAATAGGAGAACACAGTCATTATTTCAAATTGAACCCACCTAATGTTAAAACTATAACAATCCTACACAAAAATGTATTGCGTATATTTTAAAAATTATATTTGTGAATAAGGTTTTTATGATACCCATTGGTAAAAGTTGAAAAAATATAAACGGATGAAGGGCTGCGGGATAGAAATGGATATCCTTTTTTGTGCCTTTGACAAAAAAGATAGGAATGGATAGCCCGATCAAATGATGAATTATTTTCTAATGCCGAAAGCCCCAAAATTTAAAAATTAAAATTAGAATATGAACGTAGCAAAAATACTTTGGGTAGATGATGAGATTGACAGTTTAAAATCTCAGATAATGTTTTTAGAAAATAAAGGCTACGAAATAGCTACCAAAACAAATGGGTTTGATGCGGTAGAATATGTGAAGGAAAATATTGTAGATGTAGTGTTGATGGATGAGAGTATGCCGGGCATTACCGGCCTACAAACCCTGCAGCAGATAAAGGAAGTAAACAGTACTATTCCTGTAGTACTCATTACAAAAAATGAAGCGGAAAACATAATGGACGAAGCCATTGGCAGCCAGATAAGTGATTACCTTATAAAGCCTGTAAACCCAAATCAGGTATGGCTTTCCTTAAAAAAATTAATAGACAATAAAAGGTTGGTTGCCGAAAAAACCACCTCTGCTTACCAACAGGAATTTAGGAGTTTGTTTATGGCTTTAAATGATAATCCGAATTATACCGAGTGGATGGACCTGTACAAAAAATTAGTGTATTGGGAGCTGGAAATGAAGAAGAGCGACAGCCCGGAAATGCAGGAAGTTTTTGCTACACAAAAGCAGGAAGCAAATACAGAATTTTTTAAATTCATCAGCAAAAACTACAGCAGTTGGGTAGGTCCAAAAGCGGTGGAGGCACCGATAATGAGTCACACACTTTTAAAGTTTAAAGTGCTGCCTCATTTAGAAAAAGGAACACCGCTGTTTTTTATTTTGATAGATAATTTACGCTTTGATCAATGGAAAACAATTCAACCCATTTTTGCAGAAAGTTTTAGAATACACGAAGAAGAAACCTTTTACGCTATTTTACCCACCGCTACTCAATACGCACGTAATGCCATTTTTGCGGGTATGTTGCCTATAGATATTGATAAGAATTTTCCTGATCAATGGAAAAATGATGATGAAGAAGGTGGCAAGAATATGTTTGAAGGAGTTTTTTTAGGAGCACATTTAAAAAGAATGGGCAAGGGCGATTTAAAAATATCGTACACCAAAATTACCAACAACCACGATGGGCAAAAAATGGTGGATAATATGCACAACATGTTGCAGAACGATTTAAATGTAATAGTGTACAATTTTGTTGATATGCTGAGCCATGCACGTACAGAGATGGAAGTATTGAAAGAACTGGCAAGCGATGAAACAAGTTACCGAAGCATTACCCTTAGCTGGTTTGAGCACAGCCCATTAAACCAGGCGCTTAAAAAAATAGCTGATAAAAAATTAAACATGGTAGTGGCTACAGACCATGGAAGTACAAGAGTAAAAACACCTGCAAAAATTATTGGCGATAAACAAACTACCGCAAACCTTCGTTATAAACATGGCCGCAATTTAAACTACGAACCAAAAGATGTGTTGGCTTTTAGAGATCCGAAGGAAGCTGGCTTACCGGTACCAAACGTAAACTCAACATTTGTGTTTGCAAAGGGAGATATTTTCCTTTGCTATCCAAACAACTACAATCATTTTGTAAATTATTATAAAAATACTTTTCAGCATGGCGGGGTAAGTTTGGAGGAAATGATAGTGCCGGTAATAAGGATGACGAATAAGTAGAACGGCCCCCTCGGTCCCCCGAAGGGGGAAGAGGAGTCCTTGATAAAGTAAAGTTCTTTTAAAGTTTTGTAGTCTGGCCCCTTTCCTTTGGAGAACTTGTCCCGCCTTCGGGAGGCGGGGGTGAGGTTCTTAACAAACATAGAAGAAGTCCCGAAAAGATCGGGATGGATCTAATGTAGCGACAGTTTACCCCCTATGCTTGTGTACGGGCTCCAGTCATCAGAATATCTTTTGGCAACTTTAATTATGCAACTTAGAGACCTCCCTAAATCCTTCCGAAGGAAGGACTTTAGTACGTGAAAATGGAAAGAACTTTTAAAATATTAGGGTCTAGCTCCTCTCCTTCGGAGAGGCGGGGGTGAGGTTTTTTAAGGCGGGAGTGAGGGTTCTTAAAAAATCTTATCAACTTTTGTTGAAAAAGTTTTTTTAAGAAATGGCCTAATTAAAGCAAGTTGCATCTTTTACGATAATTTTAAACATAGCAACGAGGAAAAAGCCATATGAAATTCACACAAAATACTCTTGATAAAGTAGAAAAAATAGCACAGGAAAGCGGATATGTAATGCGTTATGAAAGAGGATCTTTTCAAAGCGGTTACTGCATTTTGCAGGAAAAAAAAGTGGTGGTGCTGAATAAGTTTTTACCTACAGAAGGAAGAATAAATACATTGATAGATTTACTACCTCAACTTAATATTCATTTTGATTCTCTTACGCACGAAAGCCAGAAATTATATACAGAAATAACTTCAATGGCTTCTTAGAGTCCCTAAGATATTTCCATTATAATAACATCAAATAAAACCTATAACGGCAAATTGTATGTTAACGCTTCTATATTTGCACAATGGTTTTCCCTTCTTTAAAAATTACTTTTTTAGGTACTGGTACAAGCAGCGGCGTGCCAATGATAGCATGCGGTTGCAAAGTTTGTACATCTGCTAATGTAAAAGATAATAGGCTTAGGAGCAGTATTATGGTGCAAAGCGAAACCACTACTATCGTTGTAGATACCACACCGGATTTCAGGTTGCAAATGCTGAGAGAAAAAGTGAAAAACGTTGATGCAATACTTTTTACTCATCCGCATAAAGATCATGTAGCCGGGCTTGATGATGTAAAAGCGTTTAATTATTTTAACGAAAAACCCATTGATGTATATGCAAATGAGCTTACACAAAAGGCATTAAAAAATGAGTTCTATTATATTTTTGCAGATCATAAATATCCCGGTGTGCCGGATATTAATTTACACTTAATAAATGATGAACCATTTTTAGTGGGCGATATTTTGGTCACTCCAATAAAAGTGTGGCACCTACATATGCCTGTGCTAGGTTTTAGGTTTGCAAATTTTACCTATATAACCGATGCAAACAGAATAGAGGAACAAGAACTCGAAAAAATAAAAGGCAGCGAAATACTTGTTTTAAATGCCCTGAGACACAATGCACATATATCTCATTTTACGCTACAAGAAGCAGTTGACCTTTCCACATCTTTACAAATACCTAAAAGTTATTTTACGCATATAAGCCACCAACTTGGGTTACACGAAGAAGTTATGAAAGAACTCCCCTTAAATTGTTCATTGGCTTATGATGGATTGCAGATTAAAGTGTAGACCTCTTTTGCCACGAATACACTTAGTAAATATTTATACAATTTGAAAGGAGTATTTACTTTGCAAGCTTTCCTTATTGATTGTGTGAAAATTTTCATTTCGTAACCACCAAGATCGTATTGCGGATTTATTGACTTTTTGCATTATATATTTAATGCAGTACATTGTTTTATAATTTGTACTGCTCATGCAAACTAATACTGATAAAACTTTTCTTTCCTATACTAAAAAAGAAACAAGAGGAATAATGTTCATATTACTCCTTATTGCAGCCATATTTGTTTGCGCAAAATATCTCTATCCATTAATAGCGGTAGAAAAAAATGTTTCCAAAACAGATATTTCTGCCGCTACAGATTCTCTTTTAGTGAAGCAAAATAATGAGGGGAAAAAGCAATACAGCAACAATGATTATAACAGCGATGAAGGTTACCAATCTTACCCCAAAAAAAATTACAACAGTTCGTTTACCGGTACCATGTTTTATTTTGATCCTAATACCCTAGATGCTGCGGGCTGGCAAAAGCTGGGCATAAAAGATAAAACAATAGCCTCTATGCAAAAATATTTGTCAAAAGGTGGGCGGTTTAGGGAACCGGATGACTTAAGAAAAGTTTGGGGTTTACGGGACGATGAAAAAGAAAGATTGATTCCTTACGTACGAATTGCAGAACAGGCTCAGCCTACTTATACAAACAATTACACTCCGTATGAAAAGAAAAGTTATGAAAAGAAAGCGATCGCTTCAGTAGATATTAATTCCGGCGATTCATCAGCCTTCGACGCACTTCCCGGTATTGGCGGTGGCTTTTCTCGCCGCATAATAAATTTTAGAAATAAGCTGGGTGGTTTTTATAAAGTAGAACAAGTGGCAGAAACTTTTGGATTGCCGGATTCTGTTTTTCAAAAAATAAAACCGCTTTTAAAAATTACAGGTAACAACGTAAAGAAAATAAATGTAAATACTGCAAAAGAAGAGGAGCTAAAAGCGCATCCATACATCCGTTGGCAACTGGCTAAAGTAATTACAGAATATAAAAAGCAGCATGGAGATTTTAAAAATCTGGAAGACCTCAAAAAAATAATGGTCATAGATGCTGAAACGTATAATAAAATATCTCCCTATCTCACAATATAATCTCTTTACTTTCTATCTTTTTGTAAGACTATAATTCGCTAATTTGCAGGTTCAAATAACGATTGAATACAAATGGATTTTAGCACCAACGAACTTACGCAGCAGGTTGCTCAATCTGCAAAAGATTTTGCATTACAATACATAAAGCCACACCTGATGGAGTGGGATGAAAGCCAGGAATTTCCCGTTCATATTTTTAAAGAACTGGGTAAACTTGGTATGATGGGCGTATTGGTACCCGAAACTTACGGCGGTACCGGTTTGGGTTATTATGAATACAGCTCAATTATACAGGAGATTGCAAAAGTTTGCGGTTCCATTGGTTTATCTGTAGCCGCTCATAATTCATTATGCACCGGGCATATTCTTGCCTTTGGTAATGAAGAGCAAAAGCAGAAGTATCTTCCGAAACTGGCTACAGCAGAGTTTATTGGTGCATGGGGACTTACAGAACCAAACACAGGCAGCGATGCAGGAAACATGAAAACTACTGCAGTAAAAGATGGCAATAACTGGATCATTAACGGAGCAAAAAGCTGGATCACTCATGGTAAAAGTGGAGATGTAGCAGTGTTGATTGCAAGAACCGGTGAACCCCGTACAAAAAATAACTGTACGGCTTTTATTATTGATAGAGGCACAGCAGGTTTTACGGCAGGTAAAAAAGAAAACAAACTTGGCATGCGTGCAAGCGAAAACGCAGAGATGATTTTTGATAACTGTATTATTTCTGACGAGCAACGAATGGGTGAAGTGGGAGATGGGTTTAAACAATCTATGAAGATATTGGATGGGGGTAGAATATCTATTGCTGCACTTGGTTTGGGAATTGCAAAAGGTGCTTACGAAGCATCTTTACAATATTCAAAAGAGCGCCACCAGTTTGATCAGCCTATTTCAAACTTTCAGGCTATATCTTTTAAGCTTGCAGATATGGCTACAAAAATTGAATGTGCTGAGTTACTCATAAACCAGGCATGCGATTTAAAAATGAAGCATTTACCCATGACCAAAGAAGCTGCCATGGCAAAATATTATGCCAGCGAAATATCTGTGGAAATAAGTACAGATGCTGTGCAAATTTTTGGTGGATACGGTTACACAAAAGACTTTCCTGTAGAGAAATTTTACAGAGACAGTAAATTATGTACCATTGGAGAAGGTACCAGCGAAATACAAAAATTGGTTATTGGAAGAGAGATTTTAAAATAGAATTTTGCCGGTAAAGAGGTGAAACTTTCTTACCGGCATTTTATAACTTTTTATACAATGAAGAATATACTTTTTTTATTAATGATTTTTTTAGCGGCTTGCAATAATCCCTCAAAAAATGCTGCAGAAGCAACTGGCATTGCAGACCCTAATGTAAATATGGTAAAAGGAGAAACATTGTTTAAAGCCAATTGTGCAACTTGCCACAAACCAAATGAAAAGTATGTTGGTCCCGCATTACAAGGCGTTGCAAAGCGATGGGAAAGTAAAGAATTATTGTATGCTTTCATCAGAAATTCGCAGGATGTAATTAGCAGAAATGCTTACGCTAAAAATTTATATGAAGAATACAAACAGTCACCAATGTTGCCCTATCCAAACTTAACTGACGACGATATCTTTAATATTTTGCTGTATTGCGATACTTACAAAGAACAATGATGAGTGAATATTACAAATAATCTTCCTCTTCTTTTTTGTCTCCCCCTTCAAATAATTTATCTACAGCACCCGCCATCATCGGAAATCTTTCTTTTACATAATCTTTTACTGACTCTAAAGCTTTCACACTTTGTTCGGCAGTAATACCTGCATTCTGCATTATTTTATTTACTAATTCTTCCATAACATTATTTATTATTTTATTTTGTTCATATCCATATAATCTAACACCAAATTGGTAAATGCATTTACACCAATTTTAAAGGAACTTTCATCTAAGAAAAAATCAGGTGTATGATGGCTTGTAGGTTTTGCGTTCGCCGGCATTGAACCAAGGTTAAAGAAAAAGCCTGGTGCCTTCTGCTGGTAAAAGCTAAAATCTTCTGAGCCTGTTTTTGCAGAAACCAATATTGCATTGTTTACTCCAACAGTTTTTTGCAAAGAGGGCAACATTTTTTGAACCAATGCGGGGTCATTAAATGTTACGGGATATTTTGAGGAATAGGGTATTACTACTTCCGCAGTTGCGCCATTAGATTCTGCCGTTTTTGTAACGATGAGTTTTATTTTCTCGTACAAAAGTTTTTCATCGGCATCGGTAAATGTTCTTACAGTGCCAAGCATTTCCAACTTTTCCGGAATAATGTTTGAACGATTACCGGCATGTATTGCGCCAATGGTAACTATTGCTGCATTATCTGTCAATTTTAAATTTCTGCTTACAATGGTTTGTAAATTATTTATGATTTGTGCAGATGTTACAATTGGATCAACACTGTTCCATGGAGATGCACCGTGAGCACCCACACCATTTACTGTAATTTTCATATCTGATACTGCTGCCATAAACCCTCCCGGCCGGTAACCAATTTGCCCTACGGGTAATTCTGCTGCTACATGCAAACCAAAAACAACATCCACATGCGGGTTTTCCATCACGCCTTCCTTCACCAATAATTGTGCACCACCTTCTTCACCCACCGGTGAGCCTTCTTCTGCCGGTTGAAATATAAACTTAATAGTGCCTTTTAAATCTTTTTTCATTCCTGCTAATACTTCTGCCGCACCCATTAATATCGCAGTATGTGCATCGTGTCCGCATGCGTGCATTACACCGGTTTCATTACCGTTGTAGGTTGTTTTTACTTTAGATGCAAATGGAATATTTACTCTTTCTATTATAGGCAATGCATCTATATCTGCACGCAGTGCAATTACCGGCCCTGGTAAACCACCTTTTAAAATACCTATTACACCGGTTTTGGCAGCACCCGTTTTAACTTCTATACCCAATGCTGTAAGATGTTTGGCAATAATTTCAGCCGTGCGAAATTCTCTGTTCCCTAGTTCTGGATGTTCATGAAAATCTCTGCGCCAGTTGATAACTTGCTGCTCTATTTTAGCCGCAGCAGTTATAGCTTTTGTTTGTAGGTTTTCTTTCTGTGCAAATGCATTTGAACAAAAGAGTAGGGAAAGGATTGGTAATATTTTTTTCATGAATGCAATTTATTTATTTATTTTTTTTGTTAGATACGGTTACTTCGCTTCTCGAAAGACATTATCCCTGTCTCTTCAAAGGGGGAGGAGCCACACTACAAAGCCTTAAAAGGACTTTACTTTTTCAAAGTCTGAAGTCCCTCCTTCAAGGGATTTTGGGAGGCTGTTCTTTGCAGTCAAAAACCTCACCCCCGCCTCTCCAAAGGAGAGGGGTTGGTCCCCAATTATTTAAAGGACTCTCTGCTTACGAAAGCTAGCCACTACCTAAAATTTAAAATTCACTTTCCATTTTCAAAGTCTGAAGTCCCTCCTTCAAGGGATTTTGGGAGGCTGGTCTTTGCAGTCAAAAACCTCACCCCTGCCTCTCCAAAGGAGAGGAGCCGGACTACAATACTTTAAAAGATCTTTACTTTTTCAAAAACTAGAGTCCCTCTTCAGGAGGGATTTAGGGAGGCCGGTTTTAATCAATATCATACCTATCAACCCTTTCAATTCCGGGAAGTACCAATAAGGCTTCCACTAAATTCTCCAATTCATCTTTATCGTGCACAAACACTTTTACATTGCCTTCAAATATTCCATCTTTTGCTTCAATTGTCATGGCCGAAATATTTACTTTTAACTCACCACTTATAAGGTTGGTAATTTTATGTATCACACCAACATCGTCCAGCCCTATAATTTTTAAACCTGTAAGAAAAGATATTTCTTTGTTTTTTGCCCATTTTGTTTTTACTACCCGGTGCCCATAATTTGCCATTAGCCTTGTAGCATTAGGGCAATTGGTTCTGTGTATTTTTAAACCTTCACCTGTGGTTACAAAACCAAACACGTCATCACCGGGTATTGGCTTGCAGCAGTTGGCAAGCGTGTACATAATTTTGTCGCTGCTTTCACCAAAAATAATAAGTTCCGCATCTTTTTTATTTGGTGCTTTAAAGTCAGGGTTATAAGCC
>Ga0136636_10002232_pt1 | contig 11534 bp, 12 predicted proteins | sample AntDrymUQ8522106_2_FD_104653 | JGI IMG/M metagenome (GOLD analysis project Ga0136636, IMG submission 104653) | Polar desert sand microbial communities from Dry Valleys, Antarctica - metaG UQ852 (21.06) | ecosystem: Environmental > Terrestrial > Soil > Desert | place: Antarctica: Dry Valley... | reverse complement strand
TCCTCACCAGTCAACGCGATACCGGTTGCGCCGGTATCGACAATAAAGCGGATTTCCGTGTTATTCACATCGACATTGGCAAAAAAATGGCCGCTCGGCTGACGTTCCAATACGGTTTCGTCACCCGCCACTGCACTCGCATCTTGTGTAGATTGCGGAGCTTGAACCTCAGCAGGCGCGAGAGCGACATCGTCGGGCGCAACCGGGTTGGCATCTGGCAGAAACCATCCCGCAGCGCATGCCAGTCCAAAGAGAATGATGATGCCCGTCCACCGCATATGCGACGTGTAGCATTGCGGGTTTAAGCAGGGGTAAACGCCGAAAAATAGCGGTATATATCATCTTCGCTCCGGCTCGCCGCGTTGCGCCAGCTGGCCGCATCTTTTTTGCTGTTCAACAACTTGCCGTCGGGCGACAACACCAGCACAAGCGGCGTTCCTTTGACCTTTTTAATCCCGAAGCGTTTGGCGATATCGAGATTGCGGCCCCGTCCGGTTTGCGGAACGCCGACATCGACATAGATGATTTGATAATGTTCGCGCAGCATATCTGCGAAGCGCGGTGTGCCGAACCAGCCAGCCAGCGCCCGGCTGTCATGACACCAATTGGCCCCCATCACGACGATGATATTCTGACTATTGTGTGCGGCTGCCGAGACAAGAGCGACATTCACATCCCACTGCGCATTGGCGCTTTCATCAAATGGCCGAGCTTCGGGATGCGCCTGCGGCTTTGCTGACGTTGCGGCGAAAACAAGCAATATTGCAAATATGACGGCTCGAATCATGTTTGCGCCAGTGTGTTCAGTGCGTCGCCATCGACGCGGAAAACTGTCCATTCATCCATCGCCTTTGCTCCCAGCTTTTTATAAAACTGGATCGCAGGGTCGTTCCAATTGAGCACGGACCATTCGAGCCGTGCACAATCGCGCTCGATTGCGATCTGCGCCAACGCAGAAAGTAGCGCCTTGCCCAAGCCCGACCCGCGAGCCTCGGGACGGACAAACAAGTCTTCGAGATAAACGCCGGGCTTGCCCTCGAAGGTCGAGAAATTGTGAAAGAACAGGGCAAAGCCGTTCGGCGTGCCATCAATCTCGCCGATCAACACCTCGGCATAGGGGCGTGCGCCAAACAGCCGTTCACCCAGCACCGCTTCCTCCAATCGCACTTCATGCGCGAGGCGTTCGTATTCGGCGAGGTCGCGAATGAACCGTGCGATGAGCGGGAGGTCAGATGGCTCTGCGAACCGGGTTGTAACACTCAAGCAGCAACTCCGTGCATGTCGTCGGCACTCATGCTCTCGCCCGCGTCAATGGCCGCTGCCTTGGCTTCGACTAATTTGACTATATGAGCGACCATGTCGGCGTCTTCGACATGATGGTCGGTGACGCCCGAGAGATAGACCATATGCTTGCCGTTGCCGCCGCCGGTGATGCCGATGTCGGTCTCGCGCGCTTCGCCAGGTCCGTTGACGACGCAACCGAGAACGGAGAGCGAGAGCGGCGTTTTAATATGGCTGAGCGCATCCTCAAGCTTCTGCACGGTGCGGATGACATCGAATCCTTGGCGTGCGCAAGACGGGCATGACACAACGCGAACACCGCGTGTGCGCAGGCCCAATGCTTTGAGGATTTCATAGCCGACCCGGACTTCTTCTTCGGGCTCGGCCGACAGGCTGACGCGGATCGTGTCGCCGATTCCCGCCCAGAGGAGATTGCCCATGCCGATGGAGGATTTCACGGTGCCGCCGATCAGGCCGCCGGCCTCGGTAATGCCAAGGTGCAATGGGCAATCGACCGCGTCGGCTAGGCCCATATAGGCTGCGACCGCCATGAACACGTCGGACGATTTCACCGCGACCTTGTACTCGTGGAAATCATGGTCCTGCAGCAACTTGATATGGTCGAGCGCACTTTCGATCAAAGCTTCGGGACAAGGCTCACCATATTTCTCCAGAAGATCCTTCTCTAGGCTCCCGGCATTCACCCCGATGCGGATCGCGCAGCCATTGGCTTTCGCGGCATTGACGACCTCTTTGACGCGCTCGGACGAGCCGATATTGCCCGGGTTGATCCGCAGGCACGCCGCACCCGCATCCGCTGCCTCAAGCGCCCGTTTATAGTGGAAATGGATGTCGGCGACGATCGGCACATTGGCTGCTCGAACGATTTGGCCCAGCGCAGCCGTCGATTCCACATCGGGGCACGATACGCGGATGATATCGACGCCTGCATCCTCGCATCGGCGGATCTGGTCAATGGTCGCACCCGCATCCGACGTCAGCGTGTTGGTCATGGTCTGCACCGCAATCGGCGCATCGCCACCGATAGGAACATTACCGACCATGATCTGGCGGGACGAGCGGCGCGCAATATCGCGCCAGGGGCGTATGGAGGACATGGAGCCGATATAGAGGGCAGGCGTGGCTAAGGCAATTGCTTGCCTGCGACTTCGAATTGTTTGAAAAGGCGGCAAGCAAGGGGAATAATATGAGGCAATTTTTAAGTTCAATCTGGTTGCTGTTGATACTATCGCTCGGCACACCGCTTACCGCCCACCCCGGGGCACACGACCATGCTAAGGAGAAGCCAATGGCCACCGAGAAAAAATGGACATTGGTCATTCATGGTGGGGCGGGCGGTATGGCGCGCGACAATATGCCCCCTGAAAAGGACGCAGCAGCGCGAGCTGGGCTGACGCGCGCATTGGAGGCTGGTTCGGCGGTGCTCGACAACGGCGGCAGCGCAATGGACGCGGTCAGCGCCGCTATCATGGTCATGGAAAATGACGAAAGTTTCAACGCCGGCAAGGGCGCAGTGTTCACATATAAAGGTGTTAACGAACTCGACGCGTCGATCATGGACGGCAAGACAATGGGTGCCGGCGCGGTAACGGGAGCGCGTTATACAAAGAACCCGATTCTGCTTGCCCGCGCAGTGATGGAAAAAAGCCCTCATGTTATGCTGTCCCGCGAAGGCGCGGACGAATTCAGCCGCGAACAGGGACTCGAACAGGTCAGCCCCGATTATTTCGCCACCCCCGAACGCTGGCGGCAGTTGGAGGAGCTCAAAGCCAAGAAGCTAGGCTGGTACGACATTGACATGAAATATGGCACCGTCGGCGCGGTCGCAGTCGATAGCGACGGCAATGTGGCAGCGGGGACCTCGACCGGTGGCCTGACCGGCAAACGCTGGGGCCGGATCGGCGACAGTCCGGTCATCGGCGCTGGCAATTATGCCGACAACCGTGCCTGTGCGGTATCAGCTACGGGCGCTGGTGAATTCTTCATCCGCCTCGGTGTCGCGCACGAAATCTGTGCGCGGATGCGGATGCTGGGCGAAAATGCCAAAACTGCCGCCGATCATGTCATGAAAGAACTCAAACTGCTCGGTGGAACCGGCGGCGTGATTGTAGCGGCTCCTGATGGCACTGCGACCTTCAGTTTTAACACGCCAGGAATGTATCGCGGTCGCGCTACAAGCGCTGGCGAGAAAATGGTTGCTGTTTATGGCGATGAGTGACCGACATCTCACGTTCCACCTATAACGAAAGCTATATAAGTATCTGACATTAATTTACTTTTTGACTCGAATCGCTTTCGGGCGCAGCTTCCCTTGACCTGCCGCCTCACCTTGAGGGTCGCCAGTCTGAGCGACAGGGTTGAACGGTTGGCCGTGTGGCCGAGCCGTGACCAATGGAGGAAAAAAGTCATGAGAAAATTGATGTTTGCGGCCTTGCTTGCCGCCCCTTTAGCTATTGCGCTTTCAGCCCCGGCAGCAGCCCAAAATTACCCGTTCACGCCCGGTGATTATGAAGAAGTCGGGATGATCGATGTGAGCGACGGCGGCGGGTATGAATATGCCAACTTTCTGGCCACCACTTGGAAGAAAAATCAAGAATATGCGATGTCAAAAGGTTGGATCACAGGCTATCAAGTTCTGACAAATGTGCATGCCCGGCCCGGCGAGCCAGACATATATCTGGTGACCAGTTTCACTAGCATGCCGGACGCCGCAGAAGATGAAAAGCGAAACGCAGCTTACCGCGAATTCATGAGGCAGAGTGATGCACAAATGGATGCAGCATCGGGTGACCGGGCAAAATATCGCACTGTCATGGGATCATTCCTGCTACGGCAATTGAAATTCAAATGAAATGAACGTGACGGCGGGTGTCGAGATACATCCGCCGCTATTTCATTGCGCGGTTAAGACGCCAGCTTGCTTTGCCATAGAACCAACCTATGGAACGCATCATGAAACGCTTGCTTACTGCCCTCTTTATCATTCTCATGCCCCTGTCACCGATCAATTCCTATTGGGAATATGGCCATGAAACCGTTGCGCAAATTGCCGAGACCAATATGTCGGCTAAGGCGCGTATCAATATGCAAAGGCTGTTCCGTTCAGCATCGTTGCTCGGCACACCAAAATGTCAGCTCCGCAACATCATGGACGCCAGCATCTGGGCGGATTGCGTCAAGCGTGACCGGTTGCGTTGGAACTATACCGAAAGCTGGCATTATCAGAATGTCGATATCTGCAAGCCGTTCGACCTGAAAAATGCCTGCGCTGGCGGCAACTGCGTATCAGCGCAAATCGACCGCAATTTTGCGATGCTCAAAGATAGATCTTTGCCCGCGAATGTCCGTTTGGAGGCACTGGCGTTTCTGACCCATTTCGTCGGCGATCTGCATCAGCCGCTCCATGCGGGCGACCATGATGACAGGGGCGGCAACGGGCTGAAAGCCAATTATGGTTTTATACCGGGGTCCAACCTGCACGCCGTTTGGGACGGGTTGCTGGCCGACCGTGCGATTTCGGCTGCTCCATCTATCGTCCGGCGCTTCAGCGCAGCCGAGCGCGCCGCGATTGCGGCAGGTACAACGCGAGATTGGAGTGAAGAAAATTGGGCCGTGTCTCGCGATATAGCCTACACGCGCGCGGTCGACGGCGACCCTTGCGGACCGCAGCCGGTACAGCCGGTCACTATCGACGAAGCCGATGTAGCGGTATCGCGTGCGGCTTTGAGGCTGCAAGTCGAACGTGGTGGATTGCGGCTGGCGAGGTTGTTGGAAGAGGCGCTGGGCTAAGCGCCATAATCACCGCGCGATTTCCAGCCACCCTCTGTGCGATCGCGTACAATTACTAACAGAATTGCGGTGACGAATAGGATTAGTGCCACGCTTACAATCTTGGGAACCGCGCCATCTTGTTTAGAGATCAGAACTAGAGGCATGAGCGCCAGCGCATATACGCCTAGCAGCGCCCATCCCTGCCATTTGAACGGCAGTCCTGCACCATAACCGAGTTTTTTCGCCCGAAACCACGGGCCCTTTTCCAAGAACATATGCAGCATGTTATCAGCCTCCGTCTCAACGCCGCTTTAGCTTATTGGAACGATCACGTTCGCGCTTCAATGCGACCAGTTCGTCCATGTCCATTATTTCCGACCGGTTTTTCGTCCAGCGGATTAGTGCTATCGCCCATATTGTTGTCAGGATCAGGAAAACGAGAACGACTATTCCGACCACTTTCTGATCATCCATCCCGTTGGCATCCAAAATCGCACTGACCCAAATGGTGCCGACAACCATAGCGAAAAACGGCAGCATCCAATAAAGCATGTAGCGCCAACCAGCCGCGTTGCGTGGCATAATTTTCATGCTCCATTTGCTTTTGTAACAGATGAAAGGCTTGTCCTCCTCGCGTATCATAAATGCCCCTTTGCAGGCGGCCGTCCGCGCCGTGGCGCTTCGCTCACCCCCACTGTTACACCGCGCTTGGCCAAGGCTTCACGCAAAAGAATTTCAATCTCGGCATTGGCGCTCCGCAAATCGGTCGCCGCCAGCCGCTCGACTGCTGCAAACAGCGCAGGGTCGAGGCGGAGCGGGAAAGCCTTTTTTCCAAGAACGGGCAATGTACTGATCCTATGTGTAGAGCGTGCCGGTGTTGACGACTGGCTGGGTATCACGCTCGCCGCATAGAACGACCATCAGGTTCGAAACCATTGCCGCACGACGCTCATCATCGAGCTCAACCACATTTTTCGCCGACAGCATTTCAAGCGCCATTTCGACCATGCCAACAGCGCCTTCGACCAAAGTCTTGCGTGCCGCGACAACCGCCTCGGCCTGCTGACGGCGGAGCATCGCGCCTGCAATTTCCTGCGCATAGGCAAGGTGCGTGAACCCGCATTCATCGACCGTGATGCCCGCAACGCGAAGCCGCTCCATCAATTCTAGCCGCAGCTCGCCGCCGACCTGATCATGATTACCGCGCAAGGTGATTTCTTGATGCGTAAAATCATCATAGGGGTAACGCGCACCGATTGTGCGCACGGCAGCCTCAATTTGAGCAATCACAAACGCTTTGTAATCGTCAACATCGTACAGCGCCTGGGCGGTATCGGTGACACGCCAGACAACTTGGGCCGCCATTTCGATGGGGTTGCCGCGCAGATCATTGACCTTGATCTTTTCCGAAATCAGGTTGTTCGCGCGCAGCGAAACTTTCGCCTTCCCAATCCACGGCCAGACCCAGCGCAGGCCCTCATTACGGTCGGTGCCGCGATAGGCCCCGAACAAGGTAAGAGCGACACCTTGGTTTGGCTGGATCATGTAAAAGCCGATGGAGACAAACAGGAAAACAAAGATGCTGACGATCAGGCTGAATATGGTCGGCCCCGCACCGCTTGCTCCCTCGTTTCCGATTAGCTGCGATAATGCCCAGCCGAACCAGCCCATACTGGCCAGCATCAAAAACAGCATCAAATAGCCATTAAAGCTGCTCGCGGCCTGTTCGCGGCTGGCATTCAGATTATTGGTTGAACCTTCACTCATCTAAACCTCCCAATTAAATATGATATCATATTTATATCGTATATTAGGGAAGGCAAGCAAAATTATCGGCATTGATTTTCGGATTATGAATTCGCCGGGTGGCCTCCAGTGATGAGTAAGCGAAGCGCGCCGACGAGCGCATCTTTGTCGACTCCTTGCTCGCCGCGGGCCAGGGCAAAACCGGCGGCATTCATGGCACCCATCAGCAATATTGCGATTGGCTTGACCGGCTGCTCGGCAATATATCCGGCCACGATCAGCGCGCGGGTTCCGGCCATCACGGTTTTCAGCCCCAGCCGCGCGTCCACTTCGCGCCACTTTTCTTCGCCAAACACGGCGGGAGCCTCGATAAAGACGATGCGGTGAAAATCCGGCCGTTCGGCGAAATCCAGCGAGATGCGCACACCGGCGAGGAATGCGTCGAGCACGCCCAAACCCAGCTCGGGTCGCGATGCCGCTTTGGCATGCGAATCCATTTCCAATTCAAGATCTTCGAACACATGCTGGAACAGCGCGAGCTTTGATTCGAAATGGTGAAACATCGCTCCAACGGTCACACCGGCGGCAGCGGAAATTTCACGGGCGGATGTGCCCGCATAGCCTTTTTCTGCAAAAAGCGATTTCGCCTTGCCAAGAATATTCGCGCGGGTTTGGGCGGCGTCTTCCGCCGTGCGTTTAGCCATAAGGTCTATCCAACCGAGTCTCGGTGTATATTGACTCTGTACATATCATTGTTATGTATATTGCATAAGAAAAGAATCGGGTGTGGGGGCAAGCTCATTTTTGGTGCGCCATCCCGTCTTTGAAAATGCATGTCGGTGAATTGCGACCCCATCGGCAGGCATGTAAGCTCTCCTCTTTCCCGCAAAGAGGAGAGCATTTTTTTCATAAAAGCTACAGTTATTTAGCGCTGCCCACATCAAAGCATGGGCAGCGCCAAGAACTCATTCTCCGGTCGGAAAGCCGCGTTTTTTCATGATATATTTCACGTCCGGGTCGCGGCCGCGGAATGCGCGATAGGCCTCGATCCGGTCCGACTCGTTGCCGGTTGACATCAGCATCGCACGAAAACGCTCAGCGGTTTCCTTGTCCCACACATCGCCTTTTTCGGTGAACGCCGCCCAAGTATCCGCATCCATCGTTTCCGACCATAGATAGCTGTAATAGCCCGCAGAATATCCGTCATCGGCAAACAGATGGTTGAACTGCGGCAAACGGTGACGCATCACCATTTCCTTCGGCATGCCGATTTCAGCCAATGTGTCGCGCTCGAATGCAGCCGGATCGGCAACGGGAACCGAACGATTGTGCAGCTTCATATCGAGTATCGCGCTCGATAGATATTCGACCGTTGCAAAGCCCTGATTGAAAGTGTCGCTTGCCTTGATCTTTTCGACCAAAGCCGAAGGAATGGGCTCGCCAGTTTTATAATGCTTGGCGTAGTTGTTAAGCACATAAGGCGTCAGCAACCAGTTTTCGTTCACCTGGCTTGGATATTCAACGAAATCGCGTGGGACACCGGCAAGGCCGGGCCATGTGATATCGTAATTCAGGAAATGGATGGCATGTCCGAATTCGTGAAACAGCGTCGATGCATCGTCGATGCTGATCAATGTCGGGACACCGTCGGCGCCAGGCACGAAGTTATTGTTATTCGACGCCAGGACGATGTTGTTCTTGCCGCCCAATTTGTGTTGGCTGCGATAGGTGCTCATCCATGCCCCCGAACGCTTGCCCGCACGCGCAAAGTTGTCGAGGTAGAATAAGCCGATGACATTCCCGTCGCGCTTGACCTCAAATGTCCGCACCTTGGGTTCGAACACGGGAACCGTTCCGGTGTTTTCGGTAAAGCTCATGCCGTACAGCTTGCCCGCTGCGTCAAACATCGCCGCAACCATGTTGTCGAGCTGGAAGTAAGGTTTGATCGCCTCCTGATCGAGGTCATACTTCGCCTTGCGGACCTTCTCGGCGTAGAAGCGGTAATCCCACGGTTCGATGGTGATGTTGTCGGCATTGGCGATCGCCTGCATGTCGGCAACCTCTTCTTTCACCCGCGCCGTTGCCGCAGGCCAGACCTTCATCATCAGGTCCATCGCCTTATCGGGGTCCTTGGCCATCGTGTCGGCCATCCGGTAATGCGCATGGGTCGGGAAACCCAATATCTCGGCGCGATCCTGGCGCAGCTTCAGGATTTCGGCGATGGTGGCATTGGTGTCATTGGCGTTTTTGTTGTCGCCACGATTGGTAAACGCGCGCCAGACTTTCTCACGCAAATCACGCCGGGTTGAGTTTTCAAGAAATGGCTGAACAGCCGACCGTGTGTTGACAATGGCCCATCCGGTTTTGCCTTTGGACGTCGCTGCAGCCTTGGTTGCCGCGATAAAGCTTTCCGGCAATCCGGCGAGGTCTGCTTCGCTGGCTAGAAGAATGAATGTTTCTTCATCAGCCAAAACCTTTTCGGAGAAGGTCGAGAATTTCTTCGAAAGCTCAGTCTCAATGTTGATGACTTGAGCCTTTTTAGCAGGGGCAAGCAACGCACCGTTACGAACGAGACTGTCATAAGTCCGCTCGAGCAACCGCATCTGCTTGGCATCAAGGTTGAGCGTGGCGCGCGTATCGTAAAGATATTTTACTCGCTGAAAATATCGGGCGTCCAACGTGAGCTTGGAGAAAAAGGCGCTGACCTTCGGCTCCCATTCGCCTTGAATCTTGCGAACTTCGGGGTTGGAAAGGTTCGACGAATGCACGCCCCAAATCGAAAACAGCCGCCCGATTTTTTCGCCCGCCAATTCATTGGCGGTAATGGTGTTATCAAAGGTGATCGCTTCAGGCTTTTCGAGCATTGCCTCGAACTCGGACTTCGACGCATCCATCGCAGCCTGAAATGCCGCGGGGAATTGCGCTACCTTTACCTTGTCCCAAGGTGGAACGCCGTCATAGGGTCCGGTCCACTCCTGTAAAAGCGCAGGCTCGACAGACTTCGAGGCCTTCATTTCCTGTGCATGTGCGACCGCAGTCATAGCAACTCCCGATAACAAAAACGCCGCAGCGCTGACCAAAATTTTTCCCGTTTTCACTTTAACATGCTCCTAGAAACCCTCCGACGATTAGCCGCCGTGTTATGAATTGGCGATTAGCGGCTTCGCTGGTTGCATGCAAACAACCAGTTTGGACAACATTCGATCCAAAGTGGACCATAATGATTGTCGGTCCGGGCAACGAAAGTTAGTGATCTTGGAAACTGGAACGGTATGCCCGTTCTGAGACGGGATCGGCTATGGAAAACCATGAAAACGAATTTGGTCGTCGCGCTATCGCAGCGATATTCGCACATTCGGCAATGCGAGAGGAACAGCTTTCTGCCCTAGCCCGGCTGTCGGGTTGTATCACAGTCGCGCGGGCCAGCGAACATACCGCCGACTATCTGCTCGTCGACCTCCCCTCCGAAATGGACAAGCCTCAGGATTCATTGTCCGAAATAGTTAAATATCTTGAACGGCATCGCAGCGTTGCGCTGGTGTGGACGGATATGGATGGTTTGGAGGAGACCTATGCGGCGCTATCCCAAAACCAATGTCACTTTCTGGTCGATGCCCACGATACCGAGGCGATGCCGATTTTGACAGGGGCATTTGGGCGGGGTGCAATGGACCGGGTACATGACAGAAACCGAGATATCGAGTTCGGCTCGTTGCATCGAATCAGCGACGAGCTGGCCGAATTTGCGCGAACCTTGTCCCGAATGGCTGAGACTGACCGGAAATCAGGAGTCGCCGATAAACCGGTATCCTTTCGCCCTTCTCCTGCCGGGGGATTCCAGCCTTTCCCGACAGGCGCACCGGCATACCCAGCGATCACCGCCAATCGGTGCGCGAAATCACTAAAAACGCCGCCTACGCGAATGATTTTTCGACACCGAGCTTTTTGCGGACCCCGCTTGGGACATCTTGCTCGATTCGAAAGCGGCGGGCCTCGAAGGACAAAAATGTGTCAGTGTCGAGCCACTGCATAGCCGCAGCCGTGCCGCCTACAACCGCACTTCGCTGGATAACGGCAATGACAGAGAGCGGAATGCTTGCGCGGCGGCAAGATTAAGATGATGCGCGCAGGGTCTTGATTGAACTATCAAATGAGACCAACGCAAAATTCGACGGTTATTTTGCCACCACTCAAGCGCAAATCGGTCAAATAATCTGATAGCACTTGCAAAAAGTCCAAGCCTTTGGCAAAGGCGCGCTTCCCTTAGGGGGCGCTTAGCTCAGTTGGTAGAGCATCTCGTTTACACCGAGAGGGTCAGCGGTTCGAGCCCGTTAGCGCCCACCATCAAAACCCCGACATGTTTCACATTGATGCATAACGGGGAACCTAGCCAGATCAGCCGACAAAGGCGCGTTCGAGTATATAAGTGCCGGGATGTGAGTGGGCGCCTTCCATAAAGCCCAGTTTCTCCAGCGCCGCTCCGGTTTCCTTTATCATAGCCATACTTCCGCATAGCATCACGCGGTCGGTCGAGGGATCGAGCGGATAGTCGCCCGCTTCGATTCGCGTTGTGATGCGGCGATTTTCGTGAATCCAGGTCGGACATTTTGTCACTGACTGATCGTACGACAGCTGCTGCTTCGCTTCATTCGCGACCAGCGGGTCGTTGGCCAGATGCGACTCCAGTAAATCCCGGTATGCCAGATCCTCGATCT
>Ga0136636_10002230_pt1 | contig 11540 bp, 13 predicted proteins | sample AntDrymUQ8522106_2_FD_104653 | JGI IMG/M metagenome (GOLD analysis project Ga0136636, IMG submission 104653) | Polar desert sand microbial communities from Dry Valleys, Antarctica - metaG UQ852 (21.06) | ecosystem: Environmental > Terrestrial > Soil > Desert | place: Antarctica: Dry Valley... | reverse complement strand
TCTAGACGATAGTGAAATATCAAGCCCGCCTGTAATCATAAGCCCCACACTGCTATTAGAGCCAGTATTAATCGCAATTCCACCACCTATATAGAGTGAGAATTGCAAATCTCCAAAAGTCTGTTGAGGTGCAAAATCATAAGTTACAGGCAGTAAGATAGTCGCAAAATCTCTTAGTATAAGGACAGTAGGGCGAACTGAGATAACTTCAGTCAAGCCAAGTTTACTAACGATTGCAAAGCTTGTCCCGCCTAAATCACTTCCACCAGTTAGACCAAAATTAGCCCCAACTCCTAGATAACTTGGTCCCGATCGCGTAGATCTAAATATACGATTACCGTTACTGTCAGTGGGAGGGAGGAGTTGAGAAATAGGGTTTGTAAGGCTTTTGAGGCTGGCTGCATTACCTTGAGAACTCTTGGTTAAAGCCGCTACAGTTGTTGCTTTCCCTTGTGGTAATTGAATAGTACTTTCAACTTTCTCTAATCTTGTTAAAGGGATTACAGATTTGGAAACTTCTTTCTTATCGACTGCGATCGCGCAATCTTTTACCCATCCACAATTGGAAGAATTAGTTGTCTCCGTTTTTACTTCAGATGCTTTTACTTCGGATGCCAAGTTGCCAATTATCAATAGGGCTAGCCCAGTCAGAAGATGAAGTTTCATCGTTTATTCCTCTACAGAATTGTTTCAGTTGTATACTTCTCAATTTGACATAGCCATGTTTGAGTTAATGGATGATTTGATTGAGTCTGCATAAGCTTAATAGCGGCTTAAGGATTAAGAAGCGCTCCCGTAGGGTGTGCCTGCTTTTTTAGACTTATACATGGCTCTATCAACCTGTTTTAAAAGGATATCAGCCGTTTCTCCATCTCTAGGACAGAAGGCAATTCCAATAGTGACATTTATGGAAATAACAATTCCGTCAAAATTACATTCCTCTGCAATATGCCTAACCATCTTCTCAGCAAGATCAACCACGTCGGTTTCTTCTTTGACATTAAATAGAACGCATATAAACTCGTCACCTCCCCATCGACTGACTATATCTTCGTTACGAGTAAAATCTTGCAAACGTTCTGCTACCGTACACAGCACTTTATCACCAATATCATGACCGAAAGAGTCATTAATGTTCTTAAACTTATCTACATCAATGAACATAACCGCAAGTTTTAAACCATGTCGTCTTGCTTGGTTCAATCCATGATCAAGACTCTGTTCTAGTAGTAAACGATTAGGAAGTCCCGTTAATGGGTCGTGAAGTGCAGTATGTAGTGCATTTTTCTCATTGGCTTGGGATGTTGACAAGTCTGCACGCACTCCAACTAGGGTGTTTTTGACCTGACTTAGTTCAGATTCGATGTCGTTCTTTTCCGCCACTTGCTTGGTGAGTTCGGTATTAACCTGATGCAGATCTTCCGCCGCTTTTGCTACCTTTTTCTCGGCTTCTTCGTTCTGGTGGATCAGTTCTTCAACAGTCGGAAATGGGGGAATGACTTTATCGTCATTTTTGAGGACTGCATTTACTGAGCTAAGTTGATCTGCGGCATCCTCTACATCTTTTTTGATTTCTTCGCTTTGATCGAGTAAACGTTTGAGAGGAATTTTCTGGTCAAGGAGTGACTCATCAGAAATGCTTGAATTAGCTTTAATTTCATTGTCCATGATATTTTTCCACATTAATTAAGATAAGGTGGAACTTCTAAGATTCTCACTATTATCTTAGTTTAAAAGTAAGTGACTAGGCGAAATAAAAACCAGAATCCAAAAAGCTGTGGCGCACGCTGCGCGTGCGTCACAGCTTTTTGAGTCTTAAGGTTTCTTTTGTCTAGTTACTTAATAGCATAGTTATTCTATTGTCTAAAATCGTGTTTGATTAGTATATCAATTGTATGAGTTATATTAAAACGCGATAAATATTTACATTAGGACAGAAAAGCCATATATTTTCGCTACTTGTATCAGGATAAATCAAAACCCAAAAGAGAGAGGCGGCGCGAAGCGCCGCCTCTCTCTTTTGGGTTTTATGTTGTAACAAAAATGGCGACAGCTATATATAGCTTCGCGATCGCATTGCCAATAAAATCATTGAATTTTCAAAGCAATCAAACTAACAAGTACCAGAATTCCTAATGCTCTGCGAAAATAATTAACGCCTTGAAATACTTCTTCCCATGCCCAAGTAAACAAAGACCCAAAAGCGATTACTTCTAAGCCAATGTTGATTTTACCTGTTGTAAAAATTAGCTTTAATACAGTAGCTACAGTCCAAACGATAATAGGCAAGTTCGGCATCTGTCCTAAAACAATTTTGCCTTCGCGATCGCGAAACACTCGATCAAGTAATGTGTTTTCCATTAAGTCTCTTTTTTCATTTCTTGTTGTTTTTAAGTGTCCCAGCGAAATAAAACCCAAAAAGGCGTGACGCACGCGCAGCGTGCGTCACACCTTTTTGGGTCTGGGTTTTTCAATATAGGAGTTTCTTAAACTCCTACAGCTTCTTTACTGAGTTCTGGCTTTGCACCATTGGGTTCAAGCGGTTCACCTTCAATAAATGAACGGAGCATCCATGCAATCTCCTCATGTTGTTCCATTAAACCCGTCAGAAAGTCTGCGGTTCCATCATCTTTATACTTCTCACAACATTTCTCGATATGTTCCCGCAAGTTACGGATGACCTGTTCGTGATCATCTAGCAATTGCGATACCATACTTGTTGCAGTTGGAACATTGCCAGCATTTTCCTTGAGTGAGCAGATTTTCAGAAATCCTTCCATTGTGCCAACAGGATAGCCACCGAGCGTTCTAATTCGTTCAGCGATCGCATCGACATTGAGTGTGAGCGCTTCATAATGCGCTTGCCATAGTTTATGCAAGGTCATGAATTGAGGGCCAACCACATCCCAATGATATTTTTTGGTTTTGACCAGTAATAAATAGCTGTCTGCCAAATCGTTGTTGAGTAGATCGATCACGCCTTGGCGTTGAGTATCGGTTAGTCCAATATTGATTGTCTTCATAGTAAGTCTCCTTAGTAAAATTAGTAATGATAAAGAAGTAACGATATCTGGCGTGGAGTACGAGATATGGTTACTTTTTTAGTTTATGACTGGTTCCATTAATGGAACATCCGTTCCTGCCGCATCTTCTGGCTCAAAGTCAGACTTTGGGGTTCCACAGTTGGGACAAACCCAATCATCAGGTAAAGCGCCAAAGGGAACACCAGGTTCAATACCTGAGTCGGGATCGCCAACTGCGGGATCGTAAACATATCCACAGGTTTTACAGATATACTTTTGCATTTTTGACTCCAAGTTACCAAATAAAAAATTGTTTTAGAAGTTCCAATTCAAATCTGAAGTGTGATAGGTTCTGATTTGAATTGGCGAATTGAGATGTGCGACAGATATTTTTAAATATTCTTAGGCAGACGAGGTATAGCGTTTCTCAATCGCAGATTTAATGCGATCGCGACTATCTACAGGCGAGATGTCTTTAGTTGTTTCAATCTGACTGACCTCTTTGGCTAATGATTCATCCTTGATTGAATTTTGTAGCCAATTTGAGTAATCTTGCAGATGTAAATGATGTAACCAAGTGCGATCATCTATGCCTTCGGCGAGTTGGATAAACATGATCAGGTTCTGCGCTTTGAGATTTAATTGGTTATCTTCACCTCTAAAAAAGAAGCAGCGATCGTTACCCAAATTTCCTTCGGCGTAGTTCCGCATATGTCGTTGTCGTTCTTGCAAGGGGCGGATTACTTCAAATTGAAATGGCTGATCTTCAGTTTTGACAAACCAAGCAACTGCCGATCCTGAAGCCAGTTCCGAGGGGAGTGGATCATTGGGTAGTGGATGTCCGATCGTGTTGCAAAAATCTGTAAAGGTCTGCATCGGTGACTTGACAGCAATCAGCGTGCCAATGAGAGACAAAGCCGAGGTTGCCACATGATCAGGATGAACTGTTACCATCAAAATTCCATTAACAGACTGCGGCAAGGTTCCAGCTGCATCCCAAGAGGACGGAAACATATGATGCACCTCATCAATAACGATCCAATGGGGACGACCAGTTCGCACCCGCATTTCTAATAGAGAAGGTAGTAGTTGCGCGAGAAATAAGGGGCGATCGTCAATCTTCACTCCCATTAAATTAACGATTAGATTTTGTTCTGGCTTACTTAAAGCGGTTAACACTTCTGCGGAGCTAGGAATCTGCTGAGCGCTTCCCAAGATGACAGTCCGATCAAAACTTTGATAGTCTCCTTCAGGATCGATAATACAAACCTGATAGCCCTTATCAATAAACCGTTCGATTAATCCTGTCGCTAAGGTTGACTTACCGCCACCAGAGATTCCCGCCAACAAAATATTACAGTTAAGTGGCTGAATATAGACTTCGCGATCGCCTTTGAGATTGCCTAAGACAATGCGATGTCGATCTGGCAAAATCGAAGATTCTCGGAGATCTTCGGCTAGGTCTAGGGTTAATAATCTCTCGATTAATTCAACTACACCATCGCCGCGACTTGCTTCTGTCACCCAATCCACTTCACTTTTAACCGATGGTAAAGCATTAGCTACGGCTACAGAAGACTCGCACAGTTTCAGGAATGAAAGGTCATTCTCCGCATCACCAACGGCGACTGTATTGCGAACAGATAGACCCATTTTATCCAGAGCAGCACTTAGCCCCGAAGCTTTGTTAACGCCTGCGGGTAAGACCATGACTGCGCCTTTGTTAAAGATCACCTGTAGATCTAGTCCGAGTTCTCTAATTACGGTCAGAACTTCAGTTTCGTTGGGTTCCCATGTTGCCACGATCACTTTGCCAACCGATAGGGGATCGACATTACGCGATCGCAGAGTATTGACAAATTTCTCAGGCGGTAACTCACCGAGTAGCAATTCTTCACGAGTGGAAGGAAAGTACATTACGGCTCCATTTTCAGCTACAACACAATCGAATAGGCTAGTCTCAGGAAAGACTTTAACCAGATCTTCAAGCTGCCTACCTGTCACCAAGATCAGCTTGCGTCCTGATTTTTGTAAGCGCTTGAGGGCATCTAGAGTGACCTCTGATACTTGTCCATTTTTCGCTAAGGTTCCATCGTAATCTGTGGCTAATATTAGATAGTGCATTAAGTTAAAGCAGCTTTGCCAGATTCAGGAGCGCGCAAGTCATCTAAAGACAGGTTTGGAGTCTCTGTATAAACTGAGTCCAATAGGACTTCTAAGACATCAGCTTCACGAGAAATAGCGATCGCCTGATGTGTGATTAATTCGCCCACATTGAGAATCACTTCATCATTGCGATCGAGAATCACGCGAGTTACAGGACGACCCAAAGCACCTTTAATCCTCTTGTCTTCAATAGCTTGAGTACCCTGATCCTGCAAATTGCTTGCAGTTTCTTTTATTTGCTCCCACAGTCCCTTCGCTCCGTCCTTAACCTGCTGTCCAACATTGGAAACCTGTTGCCCAGCATTGGAGCCAGTTACACGCAAAGCATCACCCGTAGTTAGACCTACTGCTTCTAACAAAGCCTGTTCTTGATGGTGAGCTTTTGCTCTTTCGATGACTTTTGGAGTCACAATTTGACCTTCCACAGCCACAACTGAGCCTTCATCCGTGAAAATCATCCTATTCACTCGCCGACCTTGCGCCTGCTCAATGCCAATGTTTGCACCCATTCCTGTAACAGCACCTGACAATCTTTCGCCCAGTCTCTGTGTCACACGCCCACCCGTTGCATGGTAGAGATCGTTAGTCATATTAAGATTCCGAGCAACCAAGATATGTGATGAATTCACAACCTGTCCTTCATGAATTAAAGCTATACCATCGGTGGTTTCTAAAGTTTTTTGAGCAACTTTTCCTAGTACAAAAGTTTCTTGTTCTTCAGGATCAATAACAGCATTAGTAAAGCTAGTACCAGCAAATGTCGTCGCTTCTTGAAACTTCTCGCCTGTAAATTGCGCCGCTTCTTGAGCTTTTCCTCCTGTGAATTGAGCCATTTCCTGCACTTTTCCACTTGCGGTTTGCATTACACCTCTGATCCCACCGACTTGCTCTCGCATCAAGTCAGCTGTTTCTGAAGGTACAAAGGCGATATCTTCACCAATCTTGAGTGTGTCAGGCGCGGGTACAAAAGAACGCCCAGAGTAGGCATCAGCAAAGATACCGCCAGATACTTCATACCCTTCGATCGCACCACTAGTATCGTCAAAATAAAGGTCAACCATTGTTCCTAAATCACGACCATCAACGGTCATAATTCGTGTACCTTTTAAAATATTATCTCTTTCCAAAATACTTTGAATTTCAGGAAATGCTTGAGCAGAATCGATCGCCTCTCTAGAGTTTACAATTACGGCATCAGCACCGATCGCCTGAATATTGGTTAAAGGCAGTACCAGCGCGTTACTGAACCAGCCGCCTTCATCTACAAGAAAGCCTAATAATTTATTACTCTCTTGGTCAAAAATCAAGTCTACAATAGTTCTAAATTCTTCCCCTGAGTCATAGGCAACTACAGGTTTACCGATCATCCCTTTACCATTACGCATTTCATTCTCCTAAATTTGATGACAGTGAACCTTAATTGACAGGCTTGTTAGTCCTTACAGGTTGGATGGTCGAATTACTCCTCACTTCAGTCTCTTTGCCAAAGTTAGGAACAAGATCAATTACTCCAAAGTATTCCAACGCGACGGCTCCAGCACCAGCTATCAAAATCGCTAAGCCAGTGTATAAAGCCGAATTACTTTTCTTCCCTACAAGTCTAGGCATATATTTCCTCAATGTCCTCGCAAGTTACAGTTATATAGAAGAAATTCTAAACTTCTAAATTCTAAACTTCTCTATGTCCTTACCATTGCAGAGCAATGTTTAACCTCTTGAGTGATTTGATTGAATTGGGTTACTATGAAATAAAGCGTTACAAAACTTACTTCTATTACCACTCAAGAAACTTTTTCGCTTACACATACAAGTCTCAAAAAAGCCCAGAAGAGCTTTGCGCCGCAACGCTCTTCTGGGTTTTTGATTTGTCCTTGTAAGTAGACAAAACAAAACCAAAAAACTGCGGCGCACGCGCAGTGTGCGCTACGGCTTTTTGGATTTTGTTTTACTATTTTGTCAGAACAGCTTGTAATTTTGCTTCATCTTCATTCGATAAAGAAGTTTTTAGAACTTTGCCATTGAATCTACCAAGATCTTCTAATACTTTGTCAGGAGTGGCTCTTCTCACGAGTACAAAAATAGCAGAGGTATTAGGTTCAATGGTACTACCGACTTCGCGGATGAAGTTGTCATCGATCCCAATATCTGACAATGCTCCAGAAATCCCGCCAGCGATCGCGCCAACAGCCCAACCCAATAGAGGGTTAAAAAAGATAAAACCAAATAGTAAACCCCAAAAACCTCCACTTAAGGCTCCAGCAGTGGTCAGTTCCTGAGTCTGTTTGATCTTAACTTTTCCATCTTGATTTCTGATCACGACTGCTGCATCTTCTAAATCAATTAGATGCTCTTTTTGCAGCTTTCGCAATTCCAGTAAAACTGTGTCAGCAGTGAATTCATCTTTAAAGCCAACTGCAATTAGACTACTCATTTATTTCTCCAGATTTTTAAATTTTATTCGGTTGATACATAATCTCTTATTAGTCAAAATTAGGTACAGAAGAGCAGTTCCTAACTTTGACTGGTAATGAGTAAATCCTAATCTTGCTTAAGATTTAACTTTGTTTTTGATTCCTTTAGCGGTGTCAGTAGCTTTGTTAGTCACGGAGTTCAGAACATCTTCTGCCTTTTCTTTTACATAACTAGCTGCATCGCCAGCCTTATTCAAGGTGTCATCTTTAGCTGAGTTAATCTTGTCGCCAGCTTTATCCAAAGCCTTTTCTGCTTGCTTCACAACAGGTGGGGTGACTTCATTATAACTTCGCTTCATTTTGTCAAAATCCGAGGTTCCTTGAATCTCATTTAGACCTTGATTTGATCTATCATCAGACGTATATTCTTGATTAGTATCGAAAGCATTACCCTTCACTACTTCTTCAGCTTTTTTCTGAATGTTAGGCATAGGCAGGTTGTCAATGATTTGATTTGGGGAATCCTGAGATGCGATCGCAGGAGTGATGTTAGCAAAGCCGATTAATCCACAAACGGCGATCATAATCACAAATCGCTTCAGAAATTGAGCAATTTTCATAAAATTTCCTCCTAATTTAATTAATAATTGGAAATTGTTTCCTGCAAACACTATTGCAAGTTAATGTTTAACTTCTTGAGTGATTTGATTGACTACGAAATAAACTGTAATATCAATTTACGAAAGTGTGCGAGTAAATAGACAGGCTTAAAACCTAAAAAGCTGTGGCGCACGCTGCGCGTGCGCCACAGCTTTTTAGGTTTTAAGTTTTCTTTTGCGTACCTACTTACCACTTTCGTAAATTGGATAAAGGAATAAATCACAGAAAATCAAGTTTATAAAGCTGGAACTGTACCTGAAGCAAGGATGCCCCAAAAATGGAGAACTCCTTGATGCGTAAATAATTCGATCGCGATCGCTGATACAAAGCCAATCATAGCGAGGCGACCATTCCAGAGTTCGGCTTGAGGTGTGAATCCTGGAACCCAAGCATTACGTATCATGACTTTGGCAGCTTCAGCCTGTGGTGTGTTAGTTTGCATGGTTACTCTCTGATAATTTTTCAATCTACTTAGTTTTATGACATCCCATAGAATTACATACTTATGATTCCGCTATGGGACATACTCTTTTCCTAATGAAAGATTAGGTGGTGCGGCGCTGTGCGCCGCAACATCTAATCTTCCATTGGGAAGGAAATAGCGGCGCTTTCGCCGCTATATCCTTTTGGGTTTGGGTCAATTAACAGCTACTGCTGTAGTAGTGACAGTCTTAACACCCTTGATTTCCATTGCTAAACTTTTAATTTTAGCAAGGTCACCTGCTGAAGCAACAGTTCCTGAAACTACGACATTTGAATCCTTGGATTCGATAGTCAAATTCCCTTTGGGTATATTAGCTTCCAATTTGCTGCGAACTTCGCTAGCCAGATCCGTATCTGGTCGCATTGCTTTGTCACCCATTGAGTCGCCCATTGCGCCACCCATTGCGTCATTGCGTTGCTCACGGGCGCGAATATCAGATTCCAATTGTCTCTTGCGAGTTTCATCTTGAGCGTCATCCATAGCTGCTTGCGTGTTTTGGGGTGAAGCAGCAGGACTACTGGTGCTAGAGGTTTCGCTAGGTGCAGGAGCTTCAGCAGTAGTTTGAGCATCGGTGCAAGATACTAATGTAACCAAGAGAAGATTAGTTACTAGAAGAGAAGCAATTTTTTTATTCATAGAAGGTATTCCTCAATTTATTAGTACTCAAGTCATGTTGCCGATCAATTCATCGCGAAGATTTATCGCGAAGACACTGTTCCTCTTTCATTAGCAGCATCGTAAATACCCCATTCATGGATACTGTGACGTTGGAAGATTGCTTCAGCTTGGCGAATCTCTTGATCCGAACCGTCCACCATTACCAAGTAATCTCCTTGCTCAACGCGATCGCTGTAAACTTTGGCACGATCTTTGGGAATGCCTAAGCCCACAAGCCCGCCCAAGAGTCCACCTGTAGCAGCACCGATCGCACCGCCAGTTAGCGTAGTCGCCAAAGCTGTAGCCGCAGCACCAGCCAGCATCACGGGACCAACTCCAGGAATGGCGACAAGCCCCAAACCTACTAGCAAGCCAGTTATTCCTCCAACTGTGCCACCAGAAGCCGCACCTTTAGCCGCACCTTCACCCGCTCTATTGTCAAGGTCATTGAGATGTTCGCCCTGTTGAGCGCCAGCCATATCTGAATCGTGATTGACATTATTGCCAATGATCGAAATTTGATCCATATTGAATCCACTGTCTCTCAATTCACCCAAAGCTGACTCAGCTTGTTGGTGATTAGAGAATGTACCTGTAGCGCGCTTAGTTTGTCCGATCATGATCTTTTACTCCGTTAATAAATTGATGGTTTAGCTTATTTAGAAGCTGAATTAGATTAATGATTTACTGGGTCTGCAACGTACTTAAAGTCTGGCTCTGAGTTCCAAGAATCCCTTTCGTCTTTACTGCTATCGATTATTTTGTGTAATTTATGTAGATGCAAGTTTTACTAAGTAATCAGGCTTAACTAAATATAAAATCAAAAAACCTAATATCTACAATGGGCAGTTCAGGTTTTAGAGCAATTTTTATTTATGTTTTATTTATGCCGAAATACTTAAGTAAGTAACTGGACGTAATTAAAAAAACCAGATTTAAAAACTTCGTCGCAAGCTACTCATGTGCTAAAGATTTTTGGGTTTTATATCTAACTACGCCTAGCTATTTATCAGGATTGATTCCATTAATTTAATAAATAGAATATCAATCAGTAATTTACTCGCTGAAACAATCTTTGCACTTGAATGTCATAAATCATGTATATGTAAATATAAAAAAATGCATGAATTGTATTAGATGAATTAAAAATATTTAAATTGTTACAACAAATTTTTCAAGAACTCGAAAATTTTATAGTAAAGATTTATTTGTTTTTAATACAATTCACTCAACTCATACATTGATTAAACATCAGATCAAACAATTGACTGTTAGGTTTGACCTTGATTGGTGAACTACACACAAAATCCTAGGTGAAACAAAACAAATGACTTATATCTTAGACAATCGCAACGCTAATCATTTTAATACTTCAGCCACTGCGGTATTAAACGGTGTCAAGAAAGGATTTCTTTTCGCTTTTGGGTTCGCGCTAGTTTTGATGCTGCAAGTGACCTTTTTTAGTTGTGATGCGATCGCTGCTCCCTTAGCTAACATGGTTGGTGATCAAGTCAATAAAGTCACGCAAGGCGTGAAGACAGACATGATGATCGACAAAGCTGCAGGCATCACCAAGGAAATCGGTCGCGATCTCCGCGATGGCAGAACTGATAGGGTGATTGAAAAACTTGCCGACACTTCTAAAGACTTTACCAAAGAAGCAGAAAAGCGAGCTAAGGACTTAGCTAAAGGAGCCAAGGACAATATTGATAAAGCTAAGGATATGTCCAAGGATGCTAAAAGCAAAATTGGTGTAGGTGTAGAGAAGACTAAGGAAATGGCAGGCAATCGCGCCGATCGAGTCAAGGAAAATACTAGAGATTTACCTGACAAAGTTGAGGAAAAGACTGAAGGAATTATTGATTCTGTCAAAAACTTCTTAGGTCAGTAATACCAATCAAAAAATGGCACTGCTATTTTTAAATCTAAGAAAACGACTGAATTTATTTCAATCTTCAAGAATGAAGCAGAAGACAATTTAAAACCCCAAAAGCTGTGGCACGCGCGCAGCGTGCGCCATAGCTTTTGGATTTTATTACGTCTATCTGCTTACTGTAGGGAGATTGAAATAACTCACCTTACGCAGAGCGAAGATAGTCCCCTCATCCCCCAACCCCTTCTCCCACGAGGGGAGAAGGG
>Ga0136636_10002228_pt1 | contig 11544 bp, 10 predicted proteins | sample AntDrymUQ8522106_2_FD_104653 | JGI IMG/M metagenome (GOLD analysis project Ga0136636, IMG submission 104653) | Polar desert sand microbial communities from Dry Valleys, Antarctica - metaG UQ852 (21.06) | ecosystem: Environmental > Terrestrial > Soil > Desert | place: Antarctica: Dry Valley... | reverse complement strand
GGTGGCTCGCCGCCAGGCTCTGCTATAATGGGGTTTGCAAACAGGCCCTGTGGAGCACCCCTGAGCCATGGCCAACGAAGAGCAGCTCCTGGTGGAGGCCGGCCAGCGCGGGGACGTCGAGGCGTTCAACCAGCTGGTCCGGCTCTATGAGGGCCGCGTCTATAACCTCTGCTATCGCATGCTCGGCGACTCGGACGCCGCCGCCGACGTGGCCCAGGAAACGTTCATCTCGGTCTACCGCAACTTAAACAAGTTTCGCGGCGGGGTGTTCCGCTCCTGGCTGCTCCGCATCGCCACCAACGCCTGCTACGATGCCCTGCGCGCCCGCAAGCGCCGCCCCGCTATCTCGCTCGATGCCGCCCAGGAGAGCGAGGACGACGGCCCAGGCTTTGAGATTGCAGACACCGGCGAGTCGCCCGACGAGGTCGCGCTGCGCCGTGAGCTTGCGGCTGCCATCCAGCGCGGCATCGCCCAGTTGCCCGAGGATCAGCGCGTCGTGGTCATCCTCAGCGATGTGCAGGGCCTGGCGTACGAGGAGATCGCCGAGGTGACAAACACCAACCTCGGGACGGTCAAGTCGCGCCTGAGCCGGGCCCGCGCTCGCCTGCGCGACATCCTGCGCGAGGGGGAACTGCTACCGTTAAAATTTCGTCATGGTGACGTGTAGCTGAGGCGCGTCTCACGGGCGCCTCACCCGCCAGGCGGGCTTACCTAGCCCCATACCCCATTCTGGTCGCACACGCGGCCACGGCAGAGATAATGATGCAACGTTCGCAGCCACAGCTGAATAGCCTTGCCGAGCAGGATCTGGAGCTGCTCTCGGCCTACCTGGATAACCGGCTCGGCGCCGCTGCGCGCGTGAGTCTGGAGCGTCGCCTGGGCGACGACCCGCAGCTCCAGAGCGAGCTGGATGCGCTGCGCAGCACCGTGGCTGCCCTGCGCAGCCTTGACCCGGCGCCGCTGCCGCGCTCCTTCACCCTGGACCCGGCAGCGGTCGCGCGCCCGCGCGCCTTCTTCCCGCTGAGCTGGGTGATGCAGATGGGCAGCGGTTTCGCAGGCCTGGCCCTGGTGCTCCTGGCGACCGTGCAGCTCCTGGCCGTCGGCGCGCTCCCCGCCGCGCCTATGGCCGCCCCAGCTGCCGCCGCTCCAACCATGGCCGCCGCTCCAACCATGGCCGCCGCCGAGGCCGCCCCGCCACCCGCCGCAGAGATGCGTCTGCCAGAGGCTACCGCAGCCCCTGCTGCCACTGCGGCCCCAGCCGCCGCGTCGGCAGCCGCGCCCGAGTCGGCCCCCGCCGAAGATATGTCGGCACAGTCGCCGGACGGCGGAGCGGCGGGCAGCACCTCCATTCCGAGCGGCGCGGCCGACGCGGTGCAGAGCAGCGAGTCGAGCTCCCCCGGCACGCTGGAGTCAGCGCTCGAGTCCGGCCCGAGCGCGGCGGGCTCGGTCGCCGCGCCCGGTGGGATCAACCCTGGGCTTACCCTCGCCATCGGCATGCTCCTGATCGGCCTCGCACTGGGTTGGAACGTGGCCACGCGCAGGCGCGCGTAATACCAATTCAACCTGTGTATGCCGCATGTCTGTCACCCTGAGCACAGCGAAGGGTCTCGGTCGAGCTGCTTCGCTACGCTCAGCATGACATGCGAAGCGTAGCCTCAGTAGACGCGGCGCGCACCCTGTGGTGCGCGCCGCGTCTTTGCGCGCTAGGCCCCGCATCGTTTCATCGTGCCAGACGGTTCATGGGTAGACGCACTGCGATCACAGGAGCTACCCATGTCGGACCTTCGTCTTGCGCTCTGGCTCTGCCTGTGTTTGACCCTGTTCGCCCACGCCCCTCTGGCGGCGCAGGGCTCTGCGCCACCCACGCCCACGGTGGAGCTTACTCCAGAGGGCCTTGTTGTGGACACAGCCTGCGCAGGCGCCTCGGCGACGACCCCGCTGTACGTCGTGCTCGACGACGGCGCGCCGCTGCCAGTGTTCCCCGCCGCGCGCACCCCCGCCCGTGTCGCTATTGTGGTAGAGACAACGCCACTGATGAATGCGGCAGGCACGCCTCACAGCACGCGCCTTGCCGATGCGCGTACCCTCGCCACGGCGCTGCTCGACCGCCTGCCCCCCGCCTCCCAGGTGAGCCTCGTTACCTTCGACGCACGCGCACGCATTGCCCTCCTGCTCACCGCCGACGCCGTGGCGACACGCCTGGCCCTCGCCGCCATTACGGCGCCGGACGGCGCGCCGCGTGCGCTCGGCGCCGCTGGAGCCCTCGCCGACGCCGTGAGCCAGGCGGAGGGCCAGCTACGCGGATCAAGTGGCGACTCGGGCGCCATCTTCATCTTCGCCGCCGACACACCTGAGCCACAGCCGCTCGCTGCCGAGGTGGAGGGTATCCGCGACCCCGCCGTGCGCCTGAGCATCGTGGGGCTCAGCGGTGATCCGGTCTCCAGCACGCTTGCCACAACCGCCGCAAGCCTGGGCGCAGCCTACTTCCCCTACAGTGCCCAGGCCAGCGCCACGCTGCCCGCGCTCATCGCCAGCTACGGCGAGCATGTCGGCGCCGTGTTGGGGCTCGATGCGCTGCGGCTCCGCATGCCCGCGCGCGGCCTTGCGCCAGGCCTGCACCGCATAAGCGTTAGCGGCTGCGGTGCGGCGCTCGCAGCTTCGTTCGAGGTGCCCCGTGCCGCACCGCCTAGCGCACTACTCGGGCTGCCCATCCTGGCGCTCGCGGTGGGCGGCGCAGGTTACGGCATGTGGCGTCGGCGGCGGCCTGCGCCGACGGCCGCCCCGGCGCCAAAGCTGCTGGGAGCGCCACGCCGCCGGGGCGCGGCGCTCACCACAGCGCGCCGCGCCGCTGGCCCCCGCACAGCCTCCCGGCTCAGCGTGGTGCTTTGGGATGGGCGCGAGCGTCGGGTCTACCCGCTGACTCAGCGGCATTGCACGCTGGGGCGCGATCCGGGGTGCGACATTAGCATCGCGAGCGAGTGGGTCTCGGGGCTTCACGCACGCATCAGCCTGGTAGGCGAGCGGGTCGAGATCACAGATCTGGAAAGCACCAACGGCACTATGATCGGCGACCAGGGGCGCTCGCTTGTTGCAGGCGTGCCCGAGCTGCTGCCCGTGGGCGAGCTGGTGCTGATCGGCCCCGAGATCCGCCTGAGTGTGCAGCTCGCGGGCGCTCCCTCCGACGAAGAGGCGCTATGATCGGCCGCGGCACGCGCGTCGGCGACCTAGAGCTGCTGGCGTTCCTCGGACGGGGCGGGCAGGGTGAGCTCTTCCTGGCCCGCCCCTGGGAGCAGCGCGCACACCGGCGGGCTGCCGCGCGGCTCTGGCTGCGCGCCCGCCTGGCGGCCCACGCAATCGGCCCCGCCGACGCGCTGCGCTGGCGGCTCGCCGCGCTCAAACTCGCCTACCCTGCCGCAACCCCTGGCCTTCACGACGAGCACGCCCACCTTGCTGCGCCAGGCAATTCCCACCCACACCTCGCCTGCCTGTATGGGCGCCACTACCCTGGGCTCGCGCCTGATTTTGGCTTCACAGCGCCGGGCATGGCGGGTCGGCGCGCCTATCTGGCGTTGGCCTACCAGCCCGGCCACTCACTCGACAGGCTGCTGCCCCTGCGCCGCACTGCTCGGCGCATCGGCTGGTCGCTGGAGGTGGCGCGGCAGGTCGCCCAAGCCCTCGCGCATCTGCATCGGCGCGGTATCGTCCACCACGACGTACGGGCCGCGAATGTCATTGTCCGCTCGTGCGGCGACTGCGCGCCTCACTGCACTCTGATCGACCTGGGCTCGTCCGAGACGCCCGCCGCGCCGAGGCGCCGCGCCGTCTACGGCACAGCCGGGCACCTGCCGCCCGAGCGTATCGCCGACCCGCCAGCACCCGCCTCGCCCCTGGTCGACATCTTTGGCCTTGGCGTGCTGCTTCAGGCGCTCACCGCAGGGCTGCCAGTCTCGCCCGCCCTCGCAACGCTGATCGCAGACGCGACCGCCCCAAACCCGGTGCAACGGGCTGCAGCGCTCCCCGACATGGACGCGCTGCTGGCACGGCTATGCCTGGAGCAGGGGACAGAGGACAGGGGACAGAGGACAGGGGAGAGCACAGCTCGCACCCAGCCCATTGTGAAGCTATAGAGCGCAGCTCGCTTGCCCACGCAGCCCGTCATCCTGAAGCTGTCCTGTCCTTTGTCCCCTGTCCCTCGTTCAGGAGAATCCCCCCATGCTCACCACATCTCGCCCGCTCCCCCGGCTGATGAGCCTTGTCCTGCTTGTTGCGGCGCTGGCAGGCTGTGGGGCGGCACAGCTGCCGCCTGTCGCGCCGAGCGCCGCGCTAGTCGCTGAGCAGGTCGCCGCAGGGCGCGCCGCTGATGCCGCCGCTATGCTCGCCGCGACCCCAGACGATCTCCCGGCCATGCGCGCCGCCCTGGATCTCGTGCTCCTCGCCATGCCCCTCGCGCCCGCCGACTCAGCCCTGCGCGATGAGCTCGACGCCACGCAGCGCTCGTTGCTGGCGCTGCTGGCTGTGGGCGACGCGCGTGCAGCCCTGGCCCAGGCAGACGCCCCACCAACGGAGCTCACGGAGGACGCTCGCGCGCTCGCCGAGCAGGTGCTGGCCGTCGAGCAGGTGCCCCCAATGCAACCGCCACCCATAGCGCAGGCGCCACGCGCAACCCAAGCGCCTACCCGCCCAACCGCCCCTGCGGCCCCCAGCTACGCAGTGGCCCAGCGCAAAAGCTTCGAGGGCAGCGGCGCCAGCGGCCAGTTCGCCTCGTGCATCGACGTGCAGATCCTGGCGCCCACAGGCCCCGTGAGCGGCGCCGTGATCGGGATCAATAATGGCGACCACAGCTTCGAGAACCAGACCGACGCCAATGGCTACACGGGTCGCTGCGGCCTCGGCGCCTCAGCCTGGAGCGTCGTGCTCTTCTGGACGCCCGAGGGCGGCGCCGCAAAGACTGTCTCCACAACCGTCTACCTAAACGGCGCACCCGAGCAGCGCGCCGCCGTGGTGTTTCAGGGGCAATGACAAGGTGACCGGGTGACCGGGTGACCGGGTGACGAGGTGACCGGGTGACACCTATCGGTGCCGATAGGTGTCACCGTATCACCGTGTCACCGTGTCACCGTGTCACCACCTCGTCATCGTGTCAACTGCTCACCCCTTCAGCTCGCGCTTGAGGATCTTGCCTGTGGCTGTTTTGGGGAGCGTGTCGCGCAGCTCGACGCTGCGGGGGTACTTGTAGGCGGCGAGGCGCTCTTTGCAGTAGTCGATCAGCTCCTGCTCGGTGGCGCTCTGGCCGGGCTTCAGCGCAACCACGGCCTTGATCTCCTCGCCGAGCGCCTCGTCGGGCACGCCGATCACGGCGGCCTCGCCCACGGCGGGGTGGCCGTAGAGCAGCTCCTCGATCTCGCGCGGGTAGACGTTGAAGCCGCCCCGGATGATCATGTCCTTCACGCGATCTACGATAAAGTAGAAGCCATCCTCGTCCTGACGCGCCAGGTCGCCGGTGTGGAACCAGCCGGTGCGGATCGACTCGCTTGTGGCCTCGGGGCGCTTGTAGTAGCCCTTCATCACGTTGTGGCCGCGAATGGCGATCTCGCCGAGCTCGCCGCTGGGCAACGCCTTGCCCTCCGGGTCCATCACGGCCATCTCCACGCCCCAGATCGGCGTGCCGATGCTGCCTGGCTTTGCGGGCCGATCAAGGTGATTGAAGCAGGCCACCGGCGAGGTTTCGGAGAGGCCGTAGCCTTCCATGATCGTCACGTTGTGCTTCTTGTTGAAGCTGTGCATCACCTCCACCGGCATGGCCGAGCCGCCGGAGACACAGCGCCGCAGCGAGGAGAGATCGAAGCTTGCGACCTCGGGGTGGTTCAGCAGGTAGAAATACATCGTGGGCACGCCGGCAAAGAGCGTCACCTTGTCGCGCTGAATGATCTCCGCCGCCTTCACCGGATCAAAGCGCGGCAGCATTGTCATCGTGGCGCCCAGATAGATCGACACATTCATCACGCACGTCTGCCCAAAGGAGTGGAAGAGCGGCAGTGTCGCCAGGAAGACATCGTCGGCGGTGACGCCGAGCAGCTTCTCGGCGCCGACCATCGCGTTGAAGAACATATTGAGGTGCGAGAGCTCGGCGCCCTTGGGGCGGCCCGTGGTGCCCGAGGTGTACAGGATAACCGCGGTGTCGTCAGGCATGGTCTGCACCGTATCGAAGCTGGGCGCGCTCTCGGCGAGGGCCTGGTTGAAGCTCAGGGCGCCCTCGGGCAGCGCGGCGCTGCTGCCGGGGGCCTGCACAACCATCAGGTTGTGGCATGTCTCGGCCTTCTGGAAGCCCGCCGTCGCCTCGGCGAGAAAACCCTCCCAGGCGATCAGAGCCACCGCGTCGCTGTCGTCCAGGTGGTACTGCACCTCGTTCTGTTTGAAGAGCACATTGAGCGGCACAACGGTGGCGCCGAGCTTGAGGATAGCGTAGTAGCAGATCGGGAAGTGGGGCGTGTTCGGCAGCATCAGGGCCACCTTGTCGCCGGGTTGCACGCCAAGCCGCACCAGGCTGTTGGCGAGCTTGTTGGCCGCGCCGTTCAGCTCGGCGTAGCGCAGGCGGTAGTCGTCGAGCGCAACAGCGACCTTGCCGGGGTCGCGGCGGGCGCTTTGCTCGAGCAGCATAGCGAGGTTCAGCATCGAACGCTCCTTTCACGCGGCTTCGCCTGTGGAAAACATGAGGGTACTGTGAATTATAGGCGCGCGGGCGGTGTGCGTCAATGCTGCGCGCATTGTTCCTAGGGCTATGTCATCGTCGGGAGGCGGGCGACTGAAGTCGCGCCACCGGGGCGCTGCGCGCCGCGCGTCGGCCTGCGCCGACGCCGTTCTGCGTCGGCGTAGGCCGACGCGCGGCCGGAGGCCTTGCCGACGCGGTTTCAACCGCCCGGTCCTGGCAACAGCGCCGACACTGCCGTAGCCCTACATTGTTCCCCTTAGGATGGCCTAATTGTCACTGCTATCGCCTTAATTGTCCTGGTATAATGACTTATGTACGAATAGTTATGGTATATACGGGTACAATCCAGCGCAAAGAGGGGCCACCGTGCAATTTGAACTTGATCGCGGCAGCCGCGAGCCGCTCTACCGGCAGCTCGCCGGCAGCTTGCAGCAGCGTATCCGCAGCGGTGCTCTGCCTGCGCGCACCCGCCTGCCCACGGTACGCCAGCTGGCCCAGCAGCTTGGCGTTACCCGGCTCACCGTGCATAGCGCCTACGCCGAGCTGCAGTCGGTTGGCTGGGTGGAGGCCACGGTGGGCCGTGGCACCTTCGTGGCCGAGCGCATCGAGCAGCTGATCGCCCCGCCCGAGGCCGAGTTTGGCCGCGAGGTGACGCCTGGGGGCATGCTGTCCGACATCCTGCGCATGACGCAGCTCCCCGGCCTCGCCGCGCTGGCGCGGGCCGACCCTGCCCCCGAGCACTATCCGCTGCGCAACTGGCAGCGCGCCTGCGAGCTGGCCCTCGCCTCTGGCGGCCCCGGCCTGATGAACTACACCACGGCCCAGGGCGACCTGACGCTGCGCTCGACGCTGGCCGAGGTGGTGCGCGAGCGGGGTGTCACCGCTGGCCCCGACGAGCTGCTGGTGACAGCGGGCGTCACCAACGGCCTGAGCCTGCTCACCGCGCTGCTGGCGCCCCCCGGATCAACCGTGCTCGTAGAGCAGCCAACCTATCTGGGCATGCTCAACATTCTCGCGGCGCGCGGCGTGCGCGCGGTGGGCGTGCCGATCGACGACGACGGTCTGATCATCGAGGCCCTGGAGGATCTGCTGCGCGTTGAGCGCCCGGCTTTCCTCTACTGCATGCCAACCTTCCAGAATCCGAGCGGCGTCTGCCTTACCCCCGCGCGCCGGGCCAGTTTACTGGAGCTGGCCACGCGCCGTGCGCTCACCATCGTCGAGGACGACATCTACGGGCGCCTGGCCTACGAGGGTGCGCCGCCTCACGCCCTCAAGGCCGACGACCATAGCGGCCAGGTGATCTACCTGAGCAGCTTCTCGAAGAGCCTGATGCCCGGCCTGCGCATGGGCTACGTGGTTGCCGCGCCGAGCATGATCAAGCAGCTGACCCTGCTGCGGCAGGCGCAGGATGTCTGCTCGCCGCTGCTCATCCAGCGGGCGCTCTCGGTATTCATCGAGCAGGGCTGGTGGCACACGCACCTGCGCCGCATGCTGCCGCGCTACCGCGAGCGCCGCGACGCGCTGCTGCGGGCCATGGAGCGCCAGTTCCCTATGGGCGTCACGTGGTCGCGGCCGCGTGGCGGCTTCTCCTCGTGGGTGAGCCTGCCGCCGGGCGTCCCCGTGACAGAGCTGTACGTCAGCGCCATCGGGCGGGGCGTAGCCTTCACGCCGGGCCAGGTCTTCTGCGCGGGCGCCGAAGATGTGCCGCATATGCGGCTCTGCTTCAGCGTAGAGCCACCGGAGCGGCTTGCGGATGCGACCGTTACACTCGGCGCGCTGCTGCGCGAGCGGGGCGGCAGCCGCAGCCTGCCCACCCCGGCCATCGGCGAGTATGTGCCAGTGGTCTGACATGCAATAGCCAATAGCCGATAGCCGATAGCCGATAGAGCGCAGCCGGAGGCTTGTGTCGTCGTAACCTGCCAAGTATATGGAACCTTGCCTACGTGTAATGGCGGAGTGCAGCATCGGGCGTGCGACCGTTGGAGCCCCCACGCTGATCAGCGATGATCACTACAGCACCCAGAGGTGCAGCCTACTAACTAATGCGCCCGCTTGGGCGCCCCAGCGAGGCCGTGATGAACCGCAGCTACTTCGAGGATTTGTACGTCAGCGACGAGCGCTTCGAGGAGCGCCGCAGCTTCTTTGTTGCCCTGCGCGAGCGGCAAACGCACCTGTTTGCTCAGCGTGTCGTGGCAACACTGCTCTGGGTTATCGGCGCCCGATAGCGCTGCACTGATTATATGGATAGCCGAGTACTATGCAGCAGACCCCACGGCGCGGCTACTTGCTCTGCATCGCGGCGGCAGTGGCCTGGGCCGGCACAGGCCCTGGGCTTTCGTACCTGCTCGAGACGCACCACGCCGCGCCGCTGGCGCTTGCCTTCTGGCGCGACGCCTTCATCGCCGTTGCCTGCCTGGCCGGGATCGGTGTTACGGCCCTGGCCCGCAGGCAGCGGCTGCCATACGTAAGCGCGGCAGAGCTGCGCGGCTTCGCGATGGTGGGGGCGCTGAGCGTGGGCCTCTACCACGCGCTCTTCGTTACCTCGATCGCGCTCAACGGCGCCGCGATGGGCGTGGTGCTGATCTACCTCTACCCGGCCTTCGTCACCCTCGGCGCACGGCTGCTCTTCAAAGAGCAGATCGGCCCGCTGCAGCTGGGCGCCGTGGCGCTGGCGCTAGTGGGCTGCGGGCTGCTGGTGCGCATCTACGACCCGGCGGTGCTGCGCGTCTCGTGGCTGGGGGTGCTGGTGGGGGTTGGCTCGGCGGTGGCGCACGCGGGCTATGTGCTGTTCAACCAGCGCGCCGTTGCGAACCACAGCCCCTGGCTCTCCCTGGCGCTCACCATGAGCTTCGGGGCCTTGCTGCTGCTGGTGCTTGCCAGCCTCACGGCTGGCCCGGCGAGCCTGCTTGTGGTTGGGGCGGGCGCAACGCCCTGGCTGGTGCTGCTGGCACTGGCGCTGGGGCCAACCCTGCTTGGCTACGCGCTGTTCACGATCAGCCTGCGCCACATCCCAGGGCGCATCGCGAGCCTGATCGTGGTGATCGAGGCGCCGCTCACCACCCTGGCGGCGGTGCTGCTGCTGGGCGAGCGGCTCGTCCCCGCGCAGATTATCGGCATCGCCCTGATCCTGGCGGCGGCGGTGCTGCCCGGCCTGCCGCTACGCCTTGGGCGGCGGGCCGACGCGCCGGTCGCATGAGCCACCGAAAATCCGCTTGCTAGCCCTACAACGAGGCTTGCCCATTATCGGCTATCGGCTATTGCGCATCAGTAGCCGTACTTGGCCCAGAAGGCCCGCTCGTGCTCTTTGGCGGCCCGCTCGATCAGCGCCTGGCTGATCATGTTCAGGCGCACCAGGATCTGGCCAAGGCTGAGGCGCTGGTTCTTCTGATCGAGCCGCAGCTGCTCGGCCAGCGCGAGCTCGAGCTGTTGTGGTGTAATATAGCTCTGCTCCACCAGATACTCGCCGAGCACCTGAGGCGCCACGCGCATACGGCTGCGCTCCTGCTGCTGCATGATCAGGGCGTGAGCGAGCTTGCTGGGCGTGATCATGCTCTGGCGGAGGAGTAGCTGGCCGAGGCGCCGATCAGTGGTGATCGGCATGCCGTTGTTCTGGGCCTTCAGCACCTCGCGCAGCTCGACGGGGGAGACGGCGCCAATCTCGATCAGGATGTCGCCCAGGAGCCGCGCGCGCGGCTGCTCGTGAAAGTGGGTGTTTTTTACGTCGGAGATCAAGCGCAGCGTGCGGATCTCATTCAGCCGATTGAGCGCGCCCTTGTGGTCGGGCTCCACCACAACCACCGCCTCCAGGTAGGCCAGCTGGATCTCCTCGTTTTCGGGGGCCAGCACGGCGGCCCGCTCCAGGCAATCATGACGCTGACGCACATCCGTCACCAGGCGACTCAGCGACAGCCACGCGTCGAGGCACTGGTACCCCTCGATCAGATGGGCGCGTAGCTTTGTCACATTGTCGCGGTCGCCGGCAATGATCGGGCAAGGGAATGCACACTGCTTCATCGCTACGACTCCTCGTTACCCAATATTCCCACGTCGGCGCCCCATTTCGGAAGCTGGATCAGTAATTATACAACGGAGTGCAAGATGGCGCCTAACACACGTGAGATTCGTTTTGTGCTGACCGGCCTGGGGAACATTGGACGCACCCTGCTCGCCATTCTCGCCGAGCGCCAGGCCGCCTACGCCGCCCGCTACGGCCTTGCCATGCGCTGCGTGGGCGTGGCCGACTCCAGCGGCGCCGCCGCCGACCCCGCCGGCCTGGATATGGGCGCCATCGCCGCGCTCAAAGCCGCCCGCGGTAGCATCTCCGAGCTGCCCAGCTTCAAGCCCGGTCTCTCGCCCGTGGAGCTGGTGGCAGGCGCCCAGGCCGAGCTGCTGCTGGAGGCCACGCCCACCAACCTGCGCGACGGCCAGCCCGGCCTCGAGATTGTGCGCGCGGCGTTGCGCGGCGGCAAGCACGCCGTGCTCGCCAGCAAAGGCCCGCTGGTGCTTGCCTACGCCGAGCTGGCCGCCCTCAGCGACCTCGCGGGGCCGGCCGGGGCGCCCTGCCTGCGCTTCAGCGGCGCTGTTGGCGGCGCACTGCCAACGATCAACCTGGGCCGACGCGACCTCGCGGGCGCCGTGATCGAGCGGGCCGAGCTTGTGGTCAACGGCACCACCCAGATCATCCTGGAGGCAATGGCGGCGGGCCGCAGCTTCGAGCAGGCGCTCGCCCTCGCCCAGAGCCAGGGCATTGTGGAGCCGGACCCGGCCCTGGATGTGGACGGCTGGGACGCGGCGAGCAAGCTGGTGATCTTCGCAAACGCGGTGCTCGGGCAGCC
>Ga0136636_10002227_pt1 | contig 11545 bp, 10 predicted proteins | sample AntDrymUQ8522106_2_FD_104653 | JGI IMG/M metagenome (GOLD analysis project Ga0136636, IMG submission 104653) | Polar desert sand microbial communities from Dry Valleys, Antarctica - metaG UQ852 (21.06) | ecosystem: Environmental > Terrestrial > Soil > Desert | place: Antarctica: Dry Valley... | reverse complement strand
TTGTCACGGGGTGCTACCCAGGAGGGTAGCAGCGGCAGGATTGATCCTTTCACTTTATGAAAGGCTCTGCCAGTTGACTTCGTCTGTTGGAGAATCGCTGTCGCGATACGCAGTGAACCACGGCTCAAATAATGTAAGACTCCCGTTGTCACGGGGTGCTACCCAGGAGGGTAGCAGCGGCAGGATTTGAACCTGCGACCAAGGGCTTATGAGTCCCCTGCTCTACCACTGAGCTACGCTGCCATAAAATCTTTTCTCCTGTGCACACCCCCGAATACTTTTGGGTCTGTTCTCCTTTGAGCTCCGTGGACAGGGGAAGTGTGAATATGCCGCATGCTTCGGGCCATTTCAATCCGAAATTGGCCCGAATCGTTGCCCCGTATTTTATAACAGAGGCCTTCAGGTTCCGGTTTTTTTATTCTTTTATGGGGTTCCGCGATTCGGCCTATCCTGCCAAAGTCCTGACGTAAGAGCAGGATGGCGGCTACAATCGAGAACATGGCTCAAACTCAGCCAGCACCTTAAACCCAGAGCCACTTCTTCACGGGGATTTTGCAACGTTCTGCGAGGCCTTTTCCAAGGCCTTCAGTCTCTCGTAAATTTCGGGGAGACGCTGTGTCAGAGCCTCAATCTCCAGGGATTCCTTCATCGGTTTGGCCGGACCACCCCGATAGACTCCCGGTTGAGTGATATCCTTGGTCACAGCGGACCATCCTGTGATGGAAACTTTATCGGTGATTTTAACATGTCCGACGATGGCCGCCTGCCCTCCGACGGTGTTATAGCTGCCCAGGGTGGCACTGCCCGCGATTCCCGCCTGGGCCACCAGGATGGAATGCTCGCCAACCACCACATTGTGGGCCACGATAACGAGGTTATCGATTTTGGTTCCCTGCTTGATCCAGGTTTTGTCAAAACGTCCCCGGTCGATGGTTGAATTGGCCCCTACCTCGACATCGTCCTCCAATTGGACATAACCGGTCTGGGGAACCTTCACATAACGGTCCTGAAGAAATTCATAGCCGAAGCCGTCCGACCCGATAACCACCCCCGCATGCAGTATCACGCGCTTGCCAAGTAAACAACGTTCACGGACAGTTACATTCGGATAGATAAAACTGTTTTCGCCAATCACAACTTCATGACCGATGTAGGAACCGGCGCCGACATGAACCCCGTCCGCCAGGCGGGCCCCGTCCTCCACTGTCACGTGAGCTCCGATATGCACCCCCTGGCCAATGGCGGCACTGGGGGCAATCACAGCCGAAGGATGGATACCAGTAGCCCATTGAATGGGTGGTGGTGTGAAGAGGGCGGCAACTTTGGCAAACGCGGTGGACGGATTATCAACGCGGATCAGGGCAGTGGGGAAATTCCCCGGTGCCTGAGTGGGAACCAGAATAGCCCCCGCTTTGCTTTGAAGAGCCTGCTTGATGTAGCGCGGATTTCCCAGGAAGGAGATCTGATCCGGACCCGCCCGGCTCAGATCATTCACCCCTTTGATTTCAAGGGAAGCGTCACCACTGAGCTGTCCTTGAACCAAGGCCGCAATGTCCCCCAGGCTTCGTGCCATGACGTGTGGGATTTCGGAAGCTTACTTCTTAACTTCGCCTGCAGGTTTACTGGCGTTAAGAGTTTTGATGATTTCAGCGGTCACGTCCGCCACCCCCTCAGAATAAACCAAAGCCGCCGTTCCGTTGAGAGTCATGCCGGACTTGTCCAGAATCAGGTTGTATTTGCCCTTGGCGAAGGTATTAACTTTTTCGTTGATCTCGTCCACGATGGTTTTACGCATCCGTTGCTGGCTGTCCTGAAACACTTTGGAAGTCGTCTGCGCGAATTGATTCATTTCGTTTTCGCGGGTCTGGGCTTCCTGGATCTTTTCCTTGAGCTTCTGCTCCTTTTCTTTTTTGGATGCATCGCTGGCGGAGGGATCCTTGGCACCATCCTGCAGGGCTTTGATCTGATCGATGATCTTGCGGTAATCCTCCCTTTTATCTTCCATCTGCCGTTGGTAGCCGGCCATATCCTGTTTCAGCCGCTCCTGGGCCTCGTCGGTTTTATAGTATTGCTTGAAAGATTCCTGCATATCGATCAGGGCAATTTTAAGTCCCGTGGACTGCGCTTGCAGAGGGGAAATCAGAGCACAAAGTGTGAGGACTGCGGATAGGATAATAGATCTCATAGGATTGGAATTTAACTAGAATTGGTAGCCCACGTCAAAGTGGAACTTGATGGACCCGGTAGGATCAAAAACGCTTTGCTCCATGATCGGGGTGCCCAGATCAAGACGGAGAGGGCCGATCGGAAGGTTCAACCTGAGGCCAACGCCGGTGCCGATGGCGACATCATTCAGCGAATAATCGAAGACCTTGGCATTGTTGAAGCCGCCGTCGATGAAGACAGCACCACGAACCCGGTTAATGATGGGGAAAGTAATCTCGGCATTGGCATAGGCCATGGTCTGTCCGCCAAAAGGCTCACCTTCGGAATCGCGGGGGCCGACATCGCGGAAGTTGAAGCCGCGGATGGAGCGGGATCCCCCGACGAAAAGACGGTCAAACAAGGGGGGGATGGTGGTGTCATCATACCCGTCCACCACGGAAGTTGCACCCCCCAGGGAAAGAATAAGGTCATAGGGCAATTGGAAATACTTGGCACCCTCCAGTTCCAGCTTCCAGATATTCGTGTCACCCATCAAGGGGCCGCCGGCACCTTCGACCGAAAATTCCACTTTTTCACCGCTGCGGGTCAGGAAGAGGTCATCACGTGAGTCGTAAGTAATGGTGGCCCTGACTGAACTCTTGGTGCGGTAGCCCTCCTCGGCTCTCAAAGCAGCAGAAGCACCGGTATCCACATCGACAATTCCGATATTTTCCGCCTGGTAACGGATACCCAGCCGCCAGAACTGGTTCAGGGCCTTGCCGACACGGACGGCAGCACCGTAGCGCTCTATGTCATAGAGACTGCTGTTGAAGCTGGACTGGTTGTAGAAGAGGTCAAAGCCGAAAGAGAGTTGGCGATCCAAGAACCAAGGTTCGGTCCAACTGACGGTGAAGTCACGACGGGTGAGACCATACTGGAGTCTGGTCCGGAACTTCTGGCCAGCCCCGGTAAATGTCGGGAAGTTGGCGAAATCAAAATTGCCCTGGCTCAATTCAACAAAGCCAAGAAGGCTGTCCACCGTGCTGAAACCGACACCGAAGGTCACGGAACCGGTGCGCTGTTCTTCCACTGTAACAATCATGTCCTTGCGGTTGGGAACCGGTGTATCCTGCGCGCTGATGTCCACTTTGGAAAAGTAGCCGAGGTTTTCCAGACGCTTTTTGCTGGCTTCCACCTTGACGGAATCGTACACCTCACCGGGGGTCACGGCCAATTCACGCCGCAGAACCTTGTCTTTGGTCCGGTTGTTCCCCTGAATCACAATACGCTCTACATAGGATTGGTCGTTCTCGGACAACGAATAAAGAATATCCATCTTACCGCTCTCGATGTTGGGCTGGCGGATGGGTGTAACGTTGGCGTCGATATAACCCCGTTCACCATAGAGGTCCCGGATCGTCTTGACGTCCTGCTCCAGACCTTGGGGGGAGAAAACCCCGCCTTCCGCCATGCCAGCGGAGAACTTCAGGCGGCTCATTATCTGATCCGCGGTAAAGAGCTGGTTTTTCTCGAAGTTAATCCGTCCCACCCGGTATTGGATCCCCTCAAAAACCGTGACCTTGATATCGATGATATCCTTTTCAGGATAGCTATAGGCCACATCTTTGACCTGCATGTCGATGTAGCCGTTCTTTTGGTAGAATTCTTTGAGGGCTTTCAGGTCGTCCTTGATCTGCTCCTCTTTCAGGAGACCGGATTTATTGAAGAAGGAGAGCCAGTTTTTCTTTTTCGTTTTAAATGTCTTGCGCAGTTCTTGTTCCTTGAAGGACGAGTTTCCCTCAAAGGTGACAAAACGCACATAGGCTTTTCCTTCTTCTGCAATCGTGAAGGTCACCACCGCACGGCCTGCCTGTTCATTGATGTCAATTTTGTACTCAACCGTGGCCTTGGGGAACCCTTTGACCCGGTAATATTCGAGAACTTTGCGGGAATCCTCGGCAATTTTTTGTTCGCTGAGCGGATCGCCCGCCTTGCTGTTCATCTCTTTGCGGATGCGCTTCTCTTTGATTTTTACCGCACCGATAATGACGATATCCTTGACCGTTGGTTTGGGCTGGATAATGACAACGACTTTGACACCGTCCGCCACCGGCTCATCATAAATGCGCAGATTGACAAAAAGCCCGGTTGCATAAAGGTTGCGGACATCTTCTTCCACTGCGGTCAGCGAGTAGGGCTGTCCGACCGATGTCCGCATGTTGGAAAGAATAACACTCCTATCGACAGAGCGTGGTCCGGCATATTCAATTTCTATCTCTTTGACGATGGGGCCACGGGCAATGGGAGAGTCCGCAGGAGCAGGGGGCTTGACCAACGTTTTGCCCTCAGATGTGGTGGGGGCATTTTCCTGGGCCATCAAACTCGATGACGCCACTGCCAGCAGAATCCCTAAAAAGATCCTGTTCAAACATTGCGTCATATTCCTTATACGCCTTCTGGCAGCCGATTTGATCATCCGGTGGTTCTTAGTGAGCTTTTTTCAATGACTTACGTATTTACTAAAACTACGTTAAAAGTCCAATTACCAGCGCAAAATGAAGAATTACGGGCGTGTCGTCAAGTGAATTGTCCCGATCTTTTTTTATGGAAAAGACCGGGTAGCATTCATTCTTTGGCTTTTTTGGCCGGACGCGTTTTTTTGCCTTTGGCTGAGGCCTCTTCTTCCACCGCAACGACCTGGGGGGCTTCGAGGACAATCTTGACCTTGGCCTGGATACTCATGGGCAGTGAGATTTGGACTTCATGCTCGCCGAGAGCCTTGAGAGGACGTGGCAGATCAATCTTTTTACGATCCACTTTGTGGCCAAGAACTTCCAGACGTGACGCGATATCCTGGGACGTGACGGAACCGAAAACCTTGTCGGAATTGCCATGTTCCATCTGGAACGTGATGGTGAGTTTCTTAAGGGCGGTGGCCAATTCTTCCGCCGCGTTCAGTTCAGCGGCCTCGCGGGCGGCACGGCTCTTTTTGAGATCTTCCACCATTTTCTTGGAAGCAGTTGTCGCCACGGCGGCGAGATCGCGGGGCAACAAATAGTTGCGCGCATAACCGGGCTTGACCCGGACAACATCCGCTTCCTGTCCCAGATTAGGAACGGGTTTCTTCAGAATTACTTCAACTGCCATACGTTTTGTCTCCTTTAATATCTCTGTTTAAAATCAAAAACCGGCTCACCCGGCATCAGCTTAGAACGGAATTTCGTCATCCGAGGCGTCCGGTCCATGACTGTAATCGGGATCCGGTCCCTGTTCGCGCTCGCGTTCGCGCGGAGCATTGCGGGAACTGCCGGATTCCCCGCCACCGGAGGAACGACTGCTTCCGCCCGACCCGCCGCCGCTCCCGCCGCTTCCACCTCTACCCAAGAACTGCACCCGATCCGCACGCACACGCAGGCGGCTGCGTTTTTCCCCCTGCTGACTTTCCCACTGGTCAAGCTGAAGGCGGCCTTCCACAAAAATGGGGGAACCCTTGGTCAGATAGTCTTTACAGGTTTCAGCCTGGCGTCCCCATACCACCACATCGACATAACAGACTTCTTCTTTTTCACCGCCCTCAGGGGTGCGATAAACCATGTTGATGGCCAGGGCCAGATCTCCCACGGCAGTTCCTTTCGGCGTGTGCCTGATTTCAGGATCACGCGTCAGGTTTCCGATAAGAAAAACTTTGTTGAGGGAGGCCATGGCGTTTCAGGAAAGCTACTGCCGGGAATGAACAATCAGGCCGCCGCTTTTTCTTTGACGACCTTGGCGAGGAAATCCACCTGGCGGAAGACTTTTTTATCCAGGGCAAATTTTTGTTTCAGCTCATTGACCCTGCTGCTGTCCAGATCATAGCGGACGCCGAGGTAATAGCCGGAATCGACCTTGTTGGCGACCTGCTCAAACTTGCGGCGCTCCATGCGCTGGGCGGCATAAAATTCGCCTCCCAAAGCCTCAATGGCCTTCTTGATTTCTGTTACCACTTCCTCCACCCCTTCTTCCTTGCCTTGCAAGTCCAGGATGAACATCGATTCGTAATGTTTTTTCATACTTCTCTATTTACTTCATTCATGGCGGCTGTGACCCCCTGATGCTCACACATCTTCAGGCCCTTCACCGCCCGCTCTATCATTTCCTTCAAAATTATTTTCTCTTCCGCCACAAAGCGTCCGAGAACATGGTCTGCCAGATCCATCCGTTCCGGCGCCGACCCCACCCCGCATTTCAACCGCGCATACTCCCGGGTTCCGAGATGCTGCTCGATCGAACGGAGGCCGTTATGTCCCCCCGCCGATCCCCCGCTCCTGAGCCGGAGTCGGCCCAGTTTCAGACTCACATCATCCATCACCACCAAAATCTGCTCGGGCACCAACTTAAACCAGTTCAACCCCGCCCTCACCGGGTCCCCTGAAACATTCATGTAGCTCAAGGGCTTCAACAACCAGACACCCTCGGGCGTCTGAGCAGCTTCTGCCTCGGTAAAGCGCACTTTTTTCCACTGCGCCCCGCTTTCCGCCGCCCATGCATCCAAAACCATGAAGCCGACGTTGTGCCGGGTTCCGAGATAACGGGAGCCCGGGTTGCCCAGTCCCACAACAAGCGGGAGCAGAGTAGCCAAGGTTTACGCCTTTTTGGCCGGAGCCGCCTTGCCTGCTGCCGCAGGTGCTGCTGCCGCGTCTGTCTTCTTGGCCGTAATCACTTCGGGGGTCGCTGCGGCTGCAGCCACCGGAGCCACCACTTCCTCGGTCTTCGGTGCATGCACCATGAACACGGGCAGGTCGGCCGCTGTCACAAAAATTACTCCGGACGGAGCCTGAATTTCTTTCACATGGATCGCATCGCCGATGTTCATGTTCGAGACATCGACCGTGATTTCGGAAGGCAGATCGTATGGCAGACATTCCACGCGGAGATGGCGCATCAAGTGGTCGAGAATACCACCACCAGTGCGGACACCGGCCGGTTCGCCGATTTCATGCACGGAAACTTCGGCCTGAACCTTTTTGTCCGGGTCGATTTCGTGGAGATCCACATGCAAAACTTTGTCTTTCAAGGGATGAATCTGAACTTCACTCAACAGGGCCAGATGCTTCTTGGCACCCTTTTCCCCTACGATTTCAAGATCCACCAGAACACTCTCCGCCTTGGTGGCATTGAGGGCTCCGACCAGTTCCTTGGAGGAAAGCTGGAGAGCCTGGGGTGCGCCGACGCCGTAGAGCACAGCCGGGGTTTTACCCGTGCCACGGATCTGACGCGATTTAAGTCTGCCAATGCCCAAGCGGGGTTCTGCTTTTAAACTGATACGATTTGCCATAACTCTGTCCTATTTTGAAAAAGTGAACTTGTGAGAAAACAGGAAAAGTCAGGCCCGGTCAACCCTTTTCACTGCAAAAGCCGTACAAAACCAAAGACATTCGTAAGAGAGCCCCTTCGTTTTCAGCCTTTTCAACAAAAGTCAGGCTCCATTCTGTCCTCTCCCAAAATGTGTGGTAGCCTTTTTCGATGCCAGAGCCTTGGAAGATTCAATATTCTGAAAAAGGTATCTACCTCCCTTCCATAGACTTATGGATGGATCCGCACCGGTCTGTCGACTTTGCCTACGTTTCCCACGCTCATTTTGATCATATGGCGGCCCACCGACAGGTTCTGACCTCGGAAGCCACCGCGCAGCTTATGAATAAACGGATGCCCGGCGAAAGAAAGATCACCGCGCTGCCTTTTGGACAGACCTATCAGCTCAGACCCGACACCCGGATCCGCCTTCATCCGGCGGGTCATATTTTGGGCTCAGCCCAACTCTGGATAGAGCGCGAGGGCAGTTCCCTGTTGTATTCAGGCGACTTCAAGCTACGTCCGGGCCGTTCCGCCGAAGTATGCGAACCAGTCCACGCCGACGTTTTGATCATGGAAACCACCTACGGCCTGCCGCAGTATATTTTTCCGCCGACGGATGAAGTCCTAGCCGACATCCTGCGCTTCTGCCAGGGCACTCTTGATGATGGGGAGATTCCGGTGCTGCTTGGTTACTCGCTGGGGAAAAGTCAGGAATTGTTGGCAGCCCTTTTTGCCGCAGGCATTCCAGTCATGCTGCATAACTCGGTTTATGAAATGACCCGTATCTATGAATCGTTGGGATTTCAATTCCCTCCCTACAGCAAATTCAAATCCGAGGAGGCCAGGGGCCATGTCGTTATTTTTCCGCCGAACGCTTCAGGGAGTTTGTCCCTGAAAAAAGCCGGGCCCCTGCGCTCAGCCGCCATCACCGGCTGGGCTCTGGCTTCCGGCGCTATCTTTCGTTACCAGTGCGATGCCGTTTTTCCCCTCTCCGACCACGCCGGTTACGACGACCTTCTTGAATATGTGCGTTTGGTAAACCCCCGCACCGTCTATACCCTGCACGGCTTCGCCCGCGAATTTGCCGCCACTCTCCGCGAACGCGGCGTGGAAGCCTGGTCTCTGACTTCGGATGATCAACTCGAACTCATTCTTCCAAAATCACCTCTCCCTGCTTCCCCTCCGGGAACCCAAAACAGTGAATCCCAAACCCAAAACGTTCCCCTTCCCAGGCCACCTCCCCATCGAAGTCTTCCCGGAACTCAAAACCCAAAACTCGAAACTCAAAGCCCTGTTTTGCCCCACTCTTTTAAAGAGCTCTGTTTGGTTCTCGACGCCTGCGTGCGTATCAGTTCCAAGAACGAAAAAGTCCGGCTGCTGTCCACTTATTTTCTGAAACTGGAACGGGCCAATCTCGCTCTTGCCGTGACCTTTGCCTCAGGACGCGCGTTCTCATCCCGCGAGGAAAAAAAGCTCGGGGTTGGCTCCATGATTCTGCGCCGGGCCGTGCTGCAACTGACGGGATTGAACCGGGGCGATTACCGCACGGTCTATCTGCGCTATCAGGATGCAGGGATGACCCTGCAGGATCTGATGCAGGGCCATGGCAGCAGCGCAGGCCTGACCCTGCAACAACTTCAGGCAACTTTCGATTCCCTGTCCCAAATCACCAAGCCGGAGAAAAAAATCGGGCTGCTGAAAGACCTCTTCCTCCAACTTTCCCCCCAGGAAGTAAAGTGGGCCGCCAAACTGATCACGGGCGACCTGCGTGCCGGCTTGAAAGAAGGTCTGGTCGAGGCCGCATTGGCCCAGGCTTTTGCCGAACCTCTCGACGAAATCATCCTGGCCCACATGATCACCGGCGATCTGGCCGAAACATCGACTCTGGCTATATCCCACCGACTTGACAGTGCAAATCTACAACTGTTCCGTCCCATCAAACCCATGCTGGCCAGCCCGGAACCAAGCGCGGAATCCATCATGGAACGAAGCGGGGGGAAGTGGTGGGTTGAGGACAAATTCGACGGCATCCGCTGTCAATTGCACAAGAAAGACGATCGGGTGGAATTGTACACGCGCGATCTGAAGCGGGTGAGTGACACCTTTCCTGAAATTATCAATGCGGCCAAAACCCTTCCTTTCAGCTGCGTGCTGGACGGCGAACTCCTCGCTTTTTCCGGCGGTAAAGCCCTGCCCTTTTCCTCGTTGCAGAAGCGCTTGGGACGGAAGGAGGCCGACCTTTTCCTGCAGGAACAGATCCCTCTCGCCTATATGGCCTTTGATTGCATGTCCCTTGAAGGCGAAACGCTTCTTCATCTTCCCTGGCGCGAACGCCGCCATGCCCTCGGCCGCTGTCTTGGAGGGACGGACTCCGTCTCGTCCGTTCTTCAAATCGGGCCAGCCAGTCCGGCGTCCGATGTCGTGACAATCGACGCTTTATTCCTGCGCGCCCGCGCTGCTGGGAACGAAGGATTGATCATCAAGGATCCGGACAGTCGTTACACCCCGGGCCGTCGTGGATTGTCATGGCTCAAGTTAAAAAAAGCCTACGCCACTCTCGATGTCGTTGTCACTGCGGTGGAGGTCGGCCACGGTAAACGGAAAGAATTTCTTTCCGACTACACCTTCGCCTTAAGAGGGGACAACGGAGAGCTTCTCACCATTGGCAAAGCCTACTCGGGGCTGACCGACGCAGAGCTCGGGGAAATGACCGAAAAATTCAAAAGTATCACCACCGAAATCGTCCGGGGTCGTCTTTATAAAGTGCAGCCCGAGGTTATCATCGAAGTCGCCTTCGACAGCATCCAGCCCAGCGGGCGTCATGCCTCGGGATTGGCCCTGCGTTTTCCCCGTATCCTCCGTATCCGCGACGACAAAACTGCCACAGAGATAGACACCCTGGCCCATGCCCGCCGTCTGGCGGGAGTGGTTTGAAACCGCGAAAAAAGCTGAGGGAATAAGATTGTCCCAGCACAGGATTGCCATAATCATAGAGCTCCTTACATGAAATTCGGCAACCACCTTCAGATTTTCACCGGCTCCGCCAACATCCCCCTCGCAGAACAGATCGCCAAATCACTCGAAATGTCCGTGGGCAAGGCCACCGTCACCTCTTTCCCCGACGGCGAAAGCTTCGTCAAATACGAGGAAAATATCCGCGGCAACGATATCTTCATCATCCAGCCGACCTGCCCTCCGACTAACCATCACCTGATGGAACTGTTCATCATGCTGGATGCCGCCCGCCGCGCCAGTGCCGCCCGCATCACGGCTGTCATGCCCTTCTACGGCTACGCCCGCCAGGACCGCAAGGATCAGCCCCGCGTCCCCATCACGGCCAAGTTGGTCGCCAACCTCGTCGTCGCCGCCGGTGCCAACCGGGTCCTGACCATGGATCTGCACGCTCAGCAGATCCAGGGCTTCTTCGATATCCCGGTCGACCATCTCTACGCCGCCCCCGTCATTTACAAGTATCTGGCCAATCGCGACCTCAAAAATATGGTGGTGGTTTCTCCCGATGTCGGAGGTATGAAAATGGCATCCGCCTACTCCCAGCACCTCGGCACCGGTCTCGCCATCGTCGCCAAACGACGTGTCTCCGCCACGGAAACCCAGGCCCTTTACGTCGTAGGTGAAGTCGAAGGTAAAGACGTGCTTATCGTCGATGACATGACGGAGACCGCCGGCACCCTGACATCCGCCGCCAAGACCCTTAAAGCCCACGGGGCCAAAAATATCTCCGCCATTGTCTCGCATGCCATCCTCAATGAAAAAGGTCTGGAACGCCTGCGAGACTCGGAAATCAAGGAACTGATCACCACCAACAGCACCCCGGCTGCCCAGGGCCCGGATCTGCCGATCACGGTTCTCTGTATTGCCAATCTTCTGGGTGAAGCCATCAAGCGCATCCACCTGGGCGAATCCGTTTCCTCCCTCTTCGAAGTCCAGCCCGGCAAGAAAATGGGCTATTGAGGCCGCGATGTCTTTGTGGAATTTTTGGTTGTAGCCCGGGCCGTTGACCCGGATTGTTTTGTCAGGCTCTCTTGTGAGCCGTTTCGGTAAAACG
>Ga0136636_10002226_pt1 | contig 11546 bp, 13 predicted proteins | sample AntDrymUQ8522106_2_FD_104653 | JGI IMG/M metagenome (GOLD analysis project Ga0136636, IMG submission 104653) | Polar desert sand microbial communities from Dry Valleys, Antarctica - metaG UQ852 (21.06) | ecosystem: Environmental > Terrestrial > Soil > Desert | place: Antarctica: Dry Valley... | reverse complement strand
GTAAACATTTTTGGCATACTGTATTAGAGTCTACCTAAGTTTTTCCATCCTGCACCCATGAGTTCCAACTTTTTACACCATCTAAACCTAGCCCAACAAAAAGCAGCCAGCCATCTACATGGTCCGATGCTAGTGGTAGCTGGCGCAGGATCTGGAAAAACTAGGACTTTGACATACCGCATTGCCAATTTAATGCTCAATCATGGAGTCGCTCCAGAACAGATTCTTGCCGTGACCTTCACCAATAAAGCGGGCAAAGAAATGAATGAGCGAATTCAGTCACTGTTAACTCAAGAAATTGCTCTCAGGGAATTGGGTAAGGATTTAAGCGAGATTGATGCTTTTGACAAAGAGAAGCTTCGCAAAAAAGTCTATAAGCGCTATATCAATAGTTTTGCTGAAGATGGTCTATGGATGGGAACTTTCCATAGTATGTGTTGCCGCATTTTACGCCTAGATATTGATAAATACAAAGATAGCAAAGGTAGAAGTTGGGCAAAGAACTTCTCTATATTTGATGATTCTGATGCTCAATCTCTGGTTAAGGACATTGTGATCAATCAATTGAATTTGGATGAGAAGAAATTTGAACCAAAATCAGTACGTTTTGCGATCGGCAATGCCAAAAATAAAGGATGGACTCCAGAGGAGTATGAAGTCCAGAGTGATGATTCTTCATTTCGTAAACGCGCGATCGCTCAAGTCTATAGCCTCTATCAAAATCAACTAGCTACTAATAATGCCCTTGATTTTGATGATTTAATTTTCTTGCCAGTTAAACTATTTCAACAAAATCCTGAAGTTCTCAGTTATTGGCACAATCGATTTCAACATATTCTCGTTGATGAATACCAAGACACTAACCGCACTCAATACGACTTGATTCGACTGCTTGCCACCAACGATGCCAAGCCAACTTGGGAAAATCGGTCTATTTTTGTGGTTGGTGACGCGGATCAGTCTATCTATAGTTTTCGTTCTGCCGACTTCACGATTTTAATGGAATTTCAACAAGCCTTTGGCGATCGCCTGCCCGATGCCCATACTGGCACGATGATCAAGTTAGAAGAGAACTATCGCTCTGTTGCCAATATTCTTGAGCTAGCCAATCAGCTAATCGATCACAATTCACAGCGTATCGATAAGGTTCTTAAAGCGACTAGACCCGACGGTGACTTGATTGAACTATTCCGCGCCGATGATGAAGTCGATGAAGCCCAGTTTGTAATCGAGCAAATCCGCCGCGTCAAGTCGAAAACTCCAAGTGCAAACCTCGGACATTTTGCCATTCTCTATCGCACTAACGCCCAATCGCGTCCTTTTGAGGAAATGTTAGTGCGTTGGAATATTGCCTATAAAGTTGTCGGTGGTCTGCGATTTTATGATCGCAAAGAAATCAAAGATACTCTGTCCTATTTGCGCTTGCTATCCAATCCCTCTGACACTCTCGGCTTAATGCGAATTATCAATGTTCCCAAACGCAGCATTGGCAAAGCAACCCTCGACAAACTCCAACAAGCTGCCCAAGAGCTAAATGTGCCAATTTGGGAAATTGTCAGCGATGAAACTACCGTCAAAACCTTAGCAGGGCGATCGGCAAGGGGCGTACTTTCTTTTGTGGAACTAATGCAAAAGTGGCAAGCTAAAGTTCCCACCACTCCTGCCGCAGAAATCATTCAAGGTATTCTGGAAGAGTCGGGCTATGTCAATGAGTTGAAAGCTCAAAGTAATGATGAAGCCAACGATCGCATTGCTAACTTACAAGAACTTTACAACGCAGCGGTTCAATTTGCCGAAGAGAATGAAGATGCTTCCCTTGATGCCTTCTTAGCCAATGTGGCTCTAGCTTCTAGCCTTGACAACAATAACGAAAGCGCTGAAAAAGTTACTCTGATGACTCTTCATGCCGCCAAAGGGCTAGAGTTTCCAGTTGTATTTTTAGTCGGCTTAGAGCAAGGGCTATTTCCAAGCTTCCGTTCTATTAATGATCCAATGGCTCTTGAAGAAGAACGCCGCCTCATGTATGTGGGCATCACCCGCGCCCAAGAGAAACTATTTCTCAGCCATGCCCAAGCCCGCCGTCTCTATGGCAATCGCGAATATGCGATTCCTTCCCAGTTCCTAAACGAGTTACCTAAGGAATATCTGACGGGACATGGTATTGATAAGTTTATTAGTAAAGCAAGTCAACGGGCTGAGGCTACCAGTGTTAAGGGTTCCCTGCGCTCTGTGCCTCCAGTCAAGGCAAATGTGGTCAAGCCTAAGCCACGTGTCGATTGGCAAGTTGGCGATCGCGTAGTCCACGAAAAATTTGGCGAAGGTCAAGTTTCTAATCTGCTTGGTAGTGGTGACAAGATGTTTTTAGCGATCGCCTTCGCTGGTCAAGGCAAAAAGATTATTGATCCTAAAATTGCCCCAATCCAGAAGGTTTAAATACGTCTTAGTAACCGCAGGAGCAACTCTCATGACTCAAGCAATTGCGAAAAAAAATTCATTGTACGATCGTGATCTTGACCTGTAGTTAGAAACAGCGATCGTCCAATTGAAAGCAGGTGACTTTCACAATCTTGATATCGAAAATTTAATAGAGGAGTTAGAAGGTTTGTCAGGCAGTAACAAACGTGAGATCGAGACTAGGCTCAAAAGGTTGATCGAACATATCCTGAAACGTGATATTGATACGATGCTAAATGCCGATTTTTGGGCTTCAGTATTTTCTGGATAAGTAGCAAAGCAAAAGAAACCTTAAAACCCAAAAGACTGCGGCGCACGCTCCGCGTGCGCCGCAGTCTTTTGGGTTTTATTGTGCCTATCTATCAAATCAACAAAGAAATCTTTTTTCTAAGGAGAAGCAAGAAAATCAGAGGTATCTAGCTCTTTTGCCTGTGACTCTGGCTCTCATTCACTATCAATAATGTAAATATTTACCATCTTCTCAAACAATTCAAACAACTCTACTGTAGTTTGACGAAGATTACAATCGCAGTAATGTCATAGTGAAGTCGTAAAGTGTTACACGGTAAAGATCAAATGAACGATAATCAACGTAATGATGACAATATTGATCGCAATATTGATCGCAGGCAAGACCTACGAGAAGATGAAGAGACGTATCGACTAAAACAAGAAGAAAGTAGATTAGGTAAAGCCCAACGCAGTAATACTTATATTTGGATAGTTAACAGCATTTACTGGCTGGGAGGATTGCTGGAAATTTTACTCATGTTAAGGTTTGCTCTACGTTTATTTGGCGCAAATCCTCAGAACGAATTTGCACGCTTAATCAATAACCTATCCGCTCCATTTATAGCGCCATTTTCCACATTATTTATCAGCCCTGCTTCTAATGAGGGTGCAAATATCTTTGATGTGAATATTATTATTGCGATCATTGCCTATGCTCTCTTGAGTTATCTTGTGGTTTCTTTCGTCAGATTCATTTTTTATAACCGCGTCTAAGTAGCTATAATGCAAAGCGCTGTAGGCATAATAAAGTGCAGCGCCACACCACACTTTAAATCAATAAAAGGAAATACTTTCATACCGCTTAAAAATTTACTGCACAGGGATATAAGTTGCTAAATCAAGCATTCTGGGACGCATTCTGGTTTTATGGCGTAGTATTTTTTGCGATTATTCTCGCCCGCTATTTTTTAGTGGCAGGAGGAATGTATCTATTCTTTTATCAGCGATCGCTATCAGTAGATATCAACCAAAAAGCACCGCATATTCCTTCTCAGGATTCGATTCAAAAAGATATTCAACTTTCAGTTATCTCCGCTAGCATTTTTGCGATCGCTGCCGCACTGACCATATCCGCCTATAATTATCAACTTACTCGCATCTACAGCGATCCTAACCAATATGGACTGTGGTATCTAGGACTTAGTTATGTAGTGGTATTAGTTCTGCAAGACACTTATTTCTATTTTACCCATCGTCTATTTCATCATCCATTACTCTTTCATTGGTTCCATCAAGGTCATCATCGATCGCGCTATCCTACGCCTTGGACTTCCTTTGCCTTTGATCCATTAGAAGCGATCGTAAGCTGTTTCTTTTTGATCGGCATTGTTTTGATCATGCCATTGCATTTTATTACTTTGATAGCGGTGCTAACCACAATGACAGTTTGGGCAGTATTAAACCACTTGAGCATTGATCGCTTCCCGCAAAAATTTCCACATCATTGGTTAGGCAAATGGTTTATTGGTCCTGACCATCATTCCATTCATCATCTTAGATATACATTTCACTACGGGTTATATTTCACTTTTTGGGATAATCTTTTGCACACTCAAGATCCAAATTACAATAAGAAATTTATTGAGAGACTAGCTAATAAGTAGACAGGTATAAACAAACCCCAAAGAGCTATAGCGCACGCACAGCGTGCGCTATAGCTCTTTGGGGTTTAACTATGCTACAGCCGATTGAGGCTTTACAAGGTACAGAGAAATTTTTAAAAGTGCCGCTTCGCGGCACTTTTAAAAATTTCTCTGGGTTTTACAAAAGCGCAAAGCGCTGTAAACACAAGAAATTATCGTTGCGACGCACCGCGCCGCAACGTCTAATCTTTCACTGGGAAGGGAGTAAGAAAAGCCTTACAAAACAAGGTTTTTAAAAATTTTGGGGCTAATGTTAAGTTTTGTATTGTAATCACACAACTCATTCAATAAATCAAATACTGACTCACCACAATAGAGACAGCTAGAAGTTGCTAACCTCACTTCTAGTCATGTAATGAAATCTATCAGGATTACAATTCATGGTGAGATATTACTTAGTTAATTGTTCCCCATTAGTTGTATACCCAAACCCAATAATTAGGAGTTCAAAATGAGTTTACAAGACAGAGCTAAAGCAACCGCTAAAGATGTTGAAGGCAAGGTACAAGAGGCTGTTGGAGACTTGACTGGCGACACCAAAAACCAAGCAGAAGGCAAAGCCAAACAAGTTGAGGCAAAAGTCCGTCATGCTGGTGAAGATGTCAAAAATGAAGTCAAGAAAGCAACTGACCAATACTAATCTAGCGGGTAAAATTAAACATAAAACCCAATAACAACAAAGCACTCGCTACGCGAGTGCTTTGTTGTTACAGCGCCTTACGCTGCGATAAAACCCAGAAAGTTATTGGCAAACCAGTTCTTGAAGAAGGATTTATCTAAGATCAGCCAAAAGATTCGCAATACCTGTTGAATTGCATGAATCGCAAATAAGGTCTGAGGTTTAAGCTATCTGATAAAAGTGAAAAGAGAACCGACCAGAGCATTTCAATGGGATTGAAATCAGGAGAATATCTGGGTAAGTACAAAGGCTTAGGTGATTTCTCGAAAAGAATATCCCTATTTTGCATTAAACCAGCTTGTTGAATAAACTTATCTCTCCCAATCACAAGCAGCCCCGTATAGCTAACAAGGCGATGACCAAAATACTCTTCAAACTTATGAGTCCTCTCATAGTCATCCATACGGTAATACCAGTCAATAACTTGACTCAAGCCATGTTCATATCTAGAAGCCCACTCATAGCTAGTATTTGCGACATTCGATCTTCTTGACTTCAGTTTGAAAATACTATCTTCTGTGGCATCTTCAAACTCGATAAAAACAAACTTCTTATTTTCGCGATCGCTTACAACAAAATCAGCCCTAAATTCATTATTGAATAAATTCATTTCAGGCTTATAAAAAGCAGGTTCTAAACCAAAATGCCAATATCCTAAGTAACTAGGCAAAAGAAACCTTAAAACCCAAAAAGCTGTAGCGCACGCTGCGCGTGCGCTACAGCTTTTTGGGTTTTAGGTTTAATTATGCTTGCCTACTTAATAGAAGGATTAAGTTTGGTCGATCTGAAAAGAACTTTTGCAGTCCATTTTCTCCAGATTCTTCAATGGATAGATTTTTAGTTAGGGGATTTTGCAGTTCTTGAAGTTGTTTGTCACACTCATTAATATTGAACTAATGAGGGATTAGTGTGATCACTAACAGGCTTCCTTCTTATGGTCAATAATATCGATTATTAAGAAGCCTTACTCGTTTTTGGTGAAGAGCAACCGCACAGTTCGATCTACTCTGACAAACCAAGTCTCTAAATCGCGGTTTTTAAGTTTATGAGGATTTAATCGTGACGACTTATTGACATCAAGCTGTCTGAGTAGATGAGAAACCTTATTTTTTTGCTTCAGAGGCATAGTCTCATAAGCCATCAAAACTTTTTCTCGAACCTGTACTCCTATTTTAATCCTCAGACGCAGTACAAGATTATCTTTATAGTAAATCTAGCATAAACAAGCGATTACCCCAAATTTCAATCTTTACAGACTGCGATCGCGTTAACTGTGAAATAAGTGATAATGCTAATGTTAGATCGAGCAAAGGAGTTACAAATCAATGACTCAGACAGTTGCTAAAAAATCCTTGTACGAATCCGACTATTTCCTTTGGACTGAGGAGACTGTAGCTAAATTAAAAGCTAGAGACTTTGATCGTGTGGATTTTGAGAATTTGATAGAGGAGATTGAGGACTTGGGGCGATCGCAAAAAAGAGAAATCAGAAGCCAACTCAAAACATTATTGGAACATTTACTCAAACGAGTTTATGTTGCTATGCCTGACTGTTTCAATGGCTGGGAAAATACCATCAATGAACAACGTGACGAAATTGAGGTTGAACTTGCAGATTCTCCGAGTTTGAGAAGGTCTTGGGATGAGTTGTTTGATATTTCGTGGAAGCTTGCCTTACGCAAAGTACGCGCTGAGTATCAATCTAAAGGTTTTAGTTTCCCTGACACATGGCAGTTTAATCGCGATATTGACCTGATGTTAAATGACACCTTCTGGGAATAGCGATCGCCCCCCAAATCAAATCCTTATAAACTGCGATCGCCAAATTACTTACTCAAATAAAAGCGATCGCCCCAAAATCAGTCTCTACAAACCGTCATCATTTGTGATAGTGAAATCGACACTGTGTAATGGTGACTTGCTTTTCATCGAATGTATAAATGATCTGATGTTCTTGATTGATACGTCTTGACCAATAACCCTGTAATTCAAATTTTAATGGTTCAGGTTTCCCTATTCCTTTTGTTGGTTCTTTGCAGATGTCAAGACATAGCTGAATAATTTTTTTCAGCATTTTGATATCCTGCTGTTGCCACCAATCCAAGTCTTGCAAAGCATTCTCAGTTCAAGTAAGCCTTAACATCTATTTCTCTTACTAGACCTTGTTGATGTTGCGAAATCCCTTCGTACAAGCGATCGCGATTTGCGGGATTACTGAGTAAATATAGAGTTTCGACTAAGCTGCTATATTCCTTTGCATCAAGTATCACAATGCCTTGCTCTGGCTCTTTATAAACCGAAATCACTTCATGATTTTTTAATACTCGTTCAAAGACTTTTGCAAATTGGGTGTTGCACTCTTGAAAGGTGACTTGTTGGGTTGACATAATTTTATAGTCCTAATTACAAGTTCATATATCATTCTAGTCCGCGATCGCAAAATCACCCATCCCAATAAAAGCGATCGCCCTAAATCAAATTCTATAAGCTGCGATCGCTAACATAGCAAATAAGCCATAATGATAATATTAGATTTATCAAAAGAGTTACAAACCCATGACTCAAACAGTTGCAAGGAAATCCCTATATGAATCTGATTACCTGTTATGGGTTCAAGAGACTATAGCTAAATTAAAAGCTAGAGACTTTGATCATGTGGATTTTGAGAATTTGATAGAGGAGATTGAGGACTTGGGGCGATCGCAAAAAAGAGAAATCAGAAGCCGACTCAAAGTGTTGCTTGAACATCTGCTTAAACGCCTATATATTGATATGCCTCGCTATTTCAATGGTTGGGAAAAGACGATTAGAGAACAGCGTTCAGAACTTAAGGTGGAACTTGCGGACTCTCCCAGTTTGAGAAGATTTTGGGATGAGTTGTTTGATGTTGCGTGGGTTCTTGCCTTAGAAAAAGTGCGCGACCACTATCAATCTAAAGGTTTTGACTTTCCTGACACATGGCAGTTTAACCGCGATATTGACTCATTATTAAATGAGACGTTCTGGGAATAGCGATCGCCCTAAAATTAAATATCTCTAACTGCGATCGCCAATTCATCTATCCAAATAAAAATCCCCTTGACTAATAGGCTAAGAAATTAGAATTGAGCCGAAGTAGTGTCAGCATTCTTGAAATTCGCTTTTTGAAAGTTTGAATTACGAAAATCAGCACCATTAAGCGAACCAGTGAACATAGTCTTATCTAGATTGGCTTGTTCAAATTCGACTCTTTCATAAGAACAATTATCAAACTCTGCTTCACTAAGATCAGCAAGATGGAAATTTACACCTTGAAAGATAGCTCGAATAAACTTTGCTTTTTTAAGCAGTACATTTTGAAATTCAGTATCTGCAAAGTAAACTTCCTCAAAAGTTATTTCAATCAAATTAGTGATTTGCGATACTCCCGTAAAGTTAGTACATCTTAGGCTCACCTCCTTAAATATAGCTCCATTAAGATTTGCCCCACCAAAATAAGCCCCGTCAAGTTTAGTCCTAATGTTTGTCTTTAGAAAAGAAGCACCCTCTAAACAAGCATTTTTAAAATTTGCTCCACTCAAATCGGCTCCATTGAAAATAGCGTTCTTCAAGCTGGCTCCTTCAAAATTAGCGAAAGTTAATACTGCTCCACTAAAATCCATTCCATCAAGCTGCTTATCCTTTGCTACCTTAGTATTTATGTCGTGTACTAGTTTCCACTTCCTATCGATTTTAGTCTTGCTATCAATTATAGAACCCTTCATATCTGTAAGATTAAAATTGGCTTGACTCAAGTCAGCACCTTGCAGTTTAGCATTTACAAGACAAGCAAAATATAGTGTAGAATGATTAAGCTTTGCGCCTTGAAGATTAGCGGATTTAAATTGAGCATTAGTTAAATCTGTATACTGTAACTTGGCATTATTTAAATAAGCAGAATTAAGTAATGCATTGTTCAATTTAGTTTTCTCCAAATTTGCATTATTAATAACCGCAAGAGTTAAGTTCACCCCTTCCAAATTTGCACATGATAGATCTGCATTCTGAAGGTTTGCTCCCGAAAGATTAGCTCCTCTTAAGTCTGCACTATTGAGTTTCGCATTCTTTAAGTCAGAACCTCTTATATCACAGAAACTAAGGTCTATAACTCTACTTCTTGTATCTTGATTGCTTTTTCGTCTGCAAATCACTGTTAATGCTGCTTGAATATCAGTTGTTACCGATATTGCAAGCTCTGCTCTTATCTTTTTTAAAACTGCTTCAATGCTATATTTATCCGTCTGATCTTCTTCTGTATCCTCAATTTTTGGCTTAAACACTGATTTGCCTTTCAGTGATTGATCTCGGATATAAAATGTTAATATTTCCATCACTATCCAGTGATCTTCTGGTGAATTTTGAGCAATTTGTTCTAGTAAAAAGATTCCACCTACTCTAACACTTAATTCATTATTGCCTAATTGATCAACGGCTTTAGCGAGCCTTTCTGCAATCTGTTTCCTTTCCGATGAAACTAAATTTAGCCATGCAGTATATGCGGTAACAAAGAATAGTAAGCTACTAACAAACTGGAATGTAGAAGTGTTTAGAGTGTTCTGTAACGCGATTAAGTTATTCTTTATTGTAATATAGTCTTTTGGATCTAATGAAATACTTGGATTAACTTTTATTGATTCAATTTGTTTAGCAAAAGAATCAAGATGTTGTTGTTGGTTGAACCAGTAAAGCAAACCTATAAAAATAGAAATTGCGATGAGTACTAAAGAAACAAAACCTTTAAGCTTTTGCATATTTTTTTTCTTGGAATGGGTAAGATGAATTGGTTTTAGTATAACGTTTGACTGTCTTACAAATGATTGAAAATACAGTCAGATAGATGTAAATATTTCAGTATATCTCAATCGCCGTATGGCTGGGGATCGAGTATTTCAAGATCGCTTGGCGAAACAAGCCTAACTCCACCTGCGGGATCAAAAGTCTGTGCATCCACAATCTCCGCAACTATCCCCGAACCATGACTACCCAATTGATAACCGCCAAAAACCGCGTACTCATTAGTAGCCTTGACTTTGAGGATTAACTTATAAGCTTTACCAGATGTAGCCACAGCCTTATATTTTTCACTCATTATTTTATTTTCACACTCGCCACTGATTCAACCAACGCACTTGTCCAACCCAGCTTTCAGACTCCTCGACAGACAACAAAGCATCTAACGCCGCTATCAATTCCGAAAGCTTCCAGCTACTCTGCGCCGCCAGAATGATTCCGCTATGTTGAGGTTGTTTGCGATCCAGCGCCAGAAAATCTTTGACATTGAAAGTAAATATCGCTCTGTCTCGAACAGTCGATTCCAATAACTGCACCTCATCACTCGCATCCAGTGGCATCCACTCATTGGGGGTGCGAGTTACGTCATGCCCCCGATCCAACAGCGCCTTATGCAAAGATTTTTGAGAAGTGTCAGCATCTAAATGAATCTTCAGCTTAGACATGAATCCCCTCTAAAGCTTGTTCAGATGCGATCGCAATATCGATCTGTTCCTTATTTAATTCATAAAATCTTAACGCTTCAGTTACCTGCTCCTCAGACAGATCGTACTCATCAGCAATTTGAAAGGTACTCATATTCCATTTGTGAAATGCGATCGCCAATGTTTGCACTCGTACTCCTGTTCCTTTAATTACAGGAAAAATCTGTCCGCTTGCCCCTTGTTGATAGGTAATAGAAGCAAGCGAAGCTTTGAGAGTACTGACTTTCTCTGTGACAGCCCATAGCACAAATTGATCGAGCGAAATTCCTTGACTCTCAGCTAATTGTTCGACTTCATGCTTTAAGCGATCGGGTAAATTTAAGGAGTAAGTAGTCATATTGTCATCATTAATTCTAGTTCTAAAAAAATATCAGTGATAAATGGATTGATAGAGAAATTTAATTATACCTATCTGCAAAAGTCAACATTGCATCTAACTGAGAATCCATTAATAGACATTGCTCCAAATGCTCAATATCCAGATCGGGCAAACACAAACTACTTTGCATCTCCACATAATCCCCATCCTGCAAGCAATAAATACTAATTTTTCCCTCTTCCCAAAACCAAACTTCAGGGACAGCTAACAATTGATACTTTCTGAGCTTGCTCACATTGCCACTAGTCACCACCACCTCAATACATAGGTCAGAAACCTCTTTTTCTGTATCAAAGTTACAGGATAAATCCGCCTGAAACTCCGTGCGACCTTTCACAGACTGAGTATACGAACCCGTAGATACAAAACGAATGCGTTTGAGCATGAAATATTGCCCCAAAATCATTCCTAGCAAAGTACAGATCATTTGATGCGATCGCCCAATACTCACAATTTCTAACACTCCCTCACAATATGTCAACCGCACCCCATCAATCTCCGCAAAAGCAGCTTGCAGAGCCTTGAACTGCTCCCAAGTTACGAACTGCTTAATAGAATGTTGGTTATCAGCTTTAGTAGCTATCGTTT